>Ga0265780_10003733_pt1 | contig 19906 bp, 22 predicted proteins | sample P1T30metagenome_FD_192432 | JGI IMG/M metagenome (GOLD analysis project Ga0265780, IMG submission 192432) | Plant litter microbial communities from East Loma Ridge, Irvine, California - P1 T30 | ecosystem: Environmental > Terrestrial > Plant litter > Unclassified | place: USA: California...
CCGAGCTGTGATGAGGTCCACCCACGTCCAGCCTCGATCCGTCAAACTCGTAGCAACCTGGGCATCTTGACTATTATTCGATGCGCTATCGTAGCCAACAGTTAATGTGGACCTTGGAAAACTGCTAGATGTGTGAAGCCTAAACAACATACTGGCATTCGCGATCCATCAAATTTGGTGTCCTTAACTCCTATGGTAGGTAGAGGCAATGCGCTGAGCTCTGGCAGCAATCGCTACAATCTTGTCACATCAATGATGGTACGCCTCACAGCAACTCTAAGCGACAGTCGTGGCTTCTCTATACCGAAGAGATTATAGATGCAGATTGTCGAGGCCATCAAAGAGAAGCCACGACTATCCTTTACAAATTGTTATTGGTACTAAGAGAGTACGTTGCATCGTGCTTGTTGTGGCAGTCTAGTATATTCAGAGAACGATAGCAGTGGATAGCTACTGCCCAAACTAACGGCTCACACTGTCGCTCTGCTAAGTATATTTTCACATCTGTTCTCATAGCTCGCACTAGAACGCGAGTGTGCATAAGAAACACCCACAAGGCATTTGCGGTGGATGTCATGTCTAAGATCCTATAGCCAGATAGTGGAGACAGGGCATGAAGCTTCGCTATTTCTCTTCTAACGGCTGCCTTGCTCAATCTTGATAGCCACGGCCTTGCACAGAAATCATTATCGCTTCAGCGCTTTCACCTTATCTCACTGCAACATCTCGAGGCGGTCCGTACCTCTAGCCAAAAGATCAGAGTCTTTGTATTGAATGGAAAAAACCTCACGAGGAAGAGGCGTGGTTTAAAGGCTGCATCCCGGACCCCACAAAAGATCAGCGGCAGATCTCCCACCTCTCGCTTGCCGAATTGTGGCCCACCAGCGCGGTCTACCCCTGCCATCTCAAACGGCTCAATCCTGCAACGCTTCTTCCAAATCACAAGTTTCAATATCGCAAATCAACACCTGCAAGTGCTTTCACATTTAATCCTCCGAAGCTAGTGCTGTCTTCCACAGTCCAGTGGTCTGTTGCCGGCTTAGGAAAGAGCTTGGACTAGGCATGAGGCGTGTGGGGTGATTTGAACTCAAATCTGCATTGGGTATATGTTCTACATGCTATCCTGGTAGTAGTATACCTTTCCTTCGAAGAGACGACGAGCTGTGCGCGACACCACGCAGCGGTCGACGACAGCGAATGTCTCGGAGCTTGTGGCGAGGACTTCGACTTTGATGGATCCGCTAGAATGAGCGATGCATACTGCCCGTCGGTCTGGTAGCAGTCCAGATACACTTCCCTCAGAATCGGAGGAGGGACTCGGTGTCCTATCCGGTGATGGCAGGTGCCAGCTGGACTGCTTCTTCTCATCCAATGAGACCCGATGGGCCACTGTGCCTTCAATGCATACTGCCGAGGCCAAGCAAGCTGCACCAGTGAGCTGTAAGCTTGGATGAGGCTTGCCCATACTGAATGCCTGCACGAATATGTTTGGTCTGCTTTGCTCAGATGTTTCGTCTGGTCGAGGAGGAGACACGATAGCCAGCTTTGGCGTTCCTCGAACCTTGGCCGCGGCGTCTGTACTGGATGCCAAACCCATCATGACGGCTCCTACACGTCGTATCGATTCCATGTGCTTGAGGTATCCGGCAGAGTCTTTACTTCCCGTCTTAAGGTAAGGTGGTAATGATGTTTCGTCAACGAGAACGAAGGGGTTCGCAGCATCGATCAAAGTCGCCTTCACGGAAAAGCGGTTGCTGTCTGTCTCGATTACGTTTATGGTCTCAAAACGTTTGCCGGTAGGAAACAGCGTTCCAGTCATGCTACCAGCAGGATCGACGAACGCAACTTTTACTTCGCTGCCAGTGCCCTTCACGCCTGGGATCGCATAGTCACCGTCCTCTTCGAACGAACCATCCTCATCTACCTGAACGGTATCGACGATGATCCGCGAAGTGTTGGTGTTGAAGATCCGAACATCGAGCTACAATACGAGATCAGCATTATGACATCCATAATTACTTGGCAGGCGTACTTACAGTTCGTTCCCCTGGAATAGCGCGCACCAAGCCTTCTTGGAGAGCAAATGGGCCAACGCCCGAACACATGTTGCCGCAGTTGCCGCTAAGATCAACCACCTCTTGGCCGACAGCTACCTGGACGAAGGTGTAATCAACGTCTACGCCTGGCCGGGATGATGGTGAAATCACGGCAACTTTGGAAGTTGTAGATGTGGCGCCTCCTACTCCGTCGATTTGTCTGGCATCTGAACCCTGAGAGCCCATAGCAGCAAGCAATGGACCTGCCCAGTCTGCTTCCGAAGCTGGCAGATCATGGCGATGAATGAACAGCCCTTTTGATGTGCCAGCTCGCATGAGCACAGCCGGGAGGCTACGTCGCACCCTTTTGTGAGCCCTTTCGCAAGCCATATCCTCAGGAAGTCCCGTGGGAAGTCGTATAAATGGCGTCTGAGAGAGGACTGGTATCTGAAATGTCGAGAGTTTTGCTTTCTGAATAGTCGAAGGATTGATCAGCGATCGAAGCATGTACAGAAATGTAATGGATGTATTCGTAGATGTCCGCTTCGGTCGTCTTGAGCCGACATGTCGGAGGAATACATCATATATTGTACCCGCACGCAAGCCCGGAACACGGTGATCATCAAGCGTCCAGATCCTACAATTCTCTCGACGGCATATGCGACACTGTGAACGTTGCACAGCTGTTCCCGTTAGGCCCGCGGGAGCGAGCATACGTGCTTCGAGACGAGGCACGGCAACATAGTTGTCTTGTGATTGGACGGTGTTCTACCCGCGGGAACAAAGGCCGCCACGCTATCCGGAGGCAGCTCGGGGGCAACCGCACGTGAATGATTTCATCCCGTCTTATCTACCGGTAGCTTGAGGCACTGGCGAGAATCTTTACGAGTCATGGGATGACGGGTAGCAAAATGTGCAGGAATCATGAAGTCGAAGTCGAGGGTCCGACGCTTGCACGGGGAGCATGGGCAACGAAAACCGGGAATGGGCAACTTTTCCCACTGACTTTCGCGTGAATTCAATTGACTTGGTTGAGTTTTGGACAACTTTGTAACATTCCCACCATAGGGCTCAGAAAAAAAACTGGGTATATTTGTGTACTGAGATGCTACTGGGTGGAAGGAGTCAAAAGAGAAGCAACCTTCTCATATACTGTGAACACGATTCCGCCACTGAAGACCAATCTCCCTAAGCGCATAGTGCTGCCACTCCAGAATCCTCGTACTCCTGAGCTTTGCATTACACTTCGGAATGCCTCGCCTGTAGTTGCGCCCTTTGCACTTTGCGCCCGGGTCTTGATGGTATCGAAAGGCTGTGTCGCATACACAGTGATGGTTCCAGCAATTGCGCCCAATCCAAAGGTCACAGCGCTGTTCTGTGGTAGGTTTTTCCGGCGCGCAAACTCCTTGAGGACATTGTATGAGCCCATGCGGACAGCGGAAGTGGCCGATTGCTTCATGGTGGTGGAAACTAGACCTCGGTACAATCCAGCTATGCCGTGTGTTTGGAGGATGACTTTGGTCGCATGGAAGCCTCCATTGTAAAGCTTAGTACTACTCTTTGCATTGTCGATGAGAGCGGTCTTGACGCGCTCTGTTGGTGTAACAGCCACGACACTTTCCACTGCGCCGGCCATCATTCCCGCCAGCAGCCCTCGCGCTGGAGAAAGCACCCCCCGTTCATCGGCTAGGCGTGTGCGGATAGAATCGAAGGAGAGAAATCGAACACCAGCCTTAAACGCCGTGCCTACAATTAATGTAGAACATCCAGTATAAATCGCTCCAATGCCATCGCTTTTCGCGACGTTGGCAATGACGGCAAAAGGATTCCGCGAACCGGTTGTGCTCGCTTGTAATTGTGCTCTGGTTTTGGCAAACTCGAAAGGATAGGTCGCTGTGGCTTCAACACCTCCAGCAATAGCGCCAGAAAGTAGCGATACTATGGCAGTCGGGCTTTGCTTTACTGAGGTCTTCTTTGGTGTTGTGTTGATCTGTATCGAACTTGATCTTGTGTCGACTGGCGAAGTTGCGAGTGAGGCACTCATGATGGGCGATGAATTGTGACTATCAAAAACATCGGAACCGACGTTTGTCATGGCTGTAAGGACTGTATATACTACGCGCAAAATGCTACAAGTTGATCGCAGCGCGACATATGGCGCATCAAGGTCGCGTATCAGATCTGACGGGACAAAGGCCTTGGCTGGCGGGACGACGGGAACTTCACGTCCAGTCGGAAGAGGCACTGCGAAACTTTCCTCCCATTCCACTCCCGTCACAACAACACCCGCCAGTCCATCCCGACGCCCAGAGCCATGAGCGATCGTACCGCCAGCGGCAATGCGACAACTACGGGGCGTACCCGCAAAAGAGCAGCCGAAGCGTGCACTTTCTGCCGTCGGAGAAAGGTCTGTCGCCACGTACCAGATCCGCCGACACGTTACTGAGAATGAACCGTCTAGATCAAGTGCAGCGCAGAGAAGCCCACATGCGCAAGCTGTAAACTGCATGAGGCGACATGTGTGTATGAGCCCATAGATGAGACACACAATACTGGCAGCCGTCCAAGTAAGACGCCTCGTAGGGAAACCGCGTCACAGGCGCCCACTTCGGCGGCTGCTACTACTCCTGCTCCTGCTCCACGACCTGCTGCGATCGCACCCAAGAGCGTCTCGCGCATCGTCGTTGCTGCCAACGGTTCATCTAGTTACCATGGACGCACAAGTACCCTGTTCGATGAAGGTCCCCATGATAGACCCACTGCTGAAGTGCGTCCTCAAATGCCCGACGAGTGGGTCGAAAGGGGCCTTGTTGCTGAAGCTGCACGCCAGCGACAACTCGAGACTGTCAACTTCCGGCTAGGGAAGCTCGACTTCGACGGCGTTGACCCAGAATTAGGCATGCATCTTCTTTCGTTGCATTGGAATCGCCAGCATCACTCGTTTCTGGCGACATACCGTCCAGCCTTTATGCGCGACATGGCTTGCGGTGGTCCGTATTTCTCCAAACTGCTACTAAACGCCATCTATTTTGGTGCCTCCAAGTTCAGCCCACGTCATGAGGTTCGTCGGGTTGCAGATGATGTGCGCACTGCAGGCTGGCAATTTCGTCAAAGAGTGCGCGAGCTGTTAGGAGGTTCCTTAGACAAAAGTGAAGTCACTACCATTCAAGCTCTACTGGTCATGACCAACTCACTCTTTGCTCTCGGAGATGAACGCAGTGCTGCTTGGTTGTATGCGGGTCTCGCGTTTCGCATGATTGTCGATCTCGGAATGCATGTGGACACAGTGGACCTGGCGAAAACGAGGAAGTTCTCAGATGAGGAGTACGAGATAAGGACACGCGTCTTTTGGGCTGCTTTTGGTAAGTCACTACAAATAAATACTGTGGGTACGGTCATCATTTGTGTCCACGCCATGAGCCAAAGTATGCACTATATAGTAGGCTTTACATCTCCAGAGGCGCTTTGCTATGTTGCTGTTCAGTCATAAGATCACAAGTCTATGAAGGCACAAAAGTTTTGGTAGCAGGACACAACTTCTGACAGCTTCTATTATCACCGCGGATATTTGAGACCATGCTGACGATCACTCAGTCATCGACAAGATACAGAGCTTATATCAGGGAAGACCGGTCACTATCAAAGAGGCCGATACCCTTGTGCCCATCAAGTTTCAGGACACGTACGAAGAGCTTGAACATTGGGCACCTTTTGCATACTCGACGCAGTCGAATGCCGCTTACCTGGGCTCTCCAGCATACAGCATCTCCACCTTCAGATATCTCTGCAAGCTTTCCGTCGTTCTGAGTGACATTCTCAGCACCATATACACCGAAAGAAGCTTTGACTCGAGTCCAGGGGAGCTCTCCACCAAGTTGGAGAGCATCCATCTCAAGTTGACAACATGGCGCAGTGAACTGCCAGAACATCTAGCGGTAGACGTCAAGAAGATGCCAATAACACCTCCACCCCATGTTCTGAGTCTGCAGTGAGTATTGTTTGGCCCGGCGTTAAGATGACCCCTACTGACAGTGGCATAGCGCTATGTACAACGTCCTCATGATACTCTTGCATCGCCCCTTCGTTGCTGATGGCCACCTATACAGCACGTCTCGTGCTATCTCCGTCAGTTCGCTTTTGTCATGTCAAACAGCGGCTGATGACATTGTGGCGCTCTTGCGTGTGTACGACAAGGCGTTCAGTGTGCGAAGAGCTCCCTATCTGATATCATATTCGACGTATGTGGCTGCCACAATACACGCACGTATAGCTGCAAAGCGCGGAACAGGCTCTTCTGCTTATACTAATCTTGAGACTTGCTTGGCTGTATTTCGAGAGAACCAAGAGACAAATTGGGCTGTTCGACGCGCGAATGGTATTGTGCAGAATTTGATGAAGAGATTGGGTGTCGCCTCACCCAGTCTGGACGAAATCCAGATTGAGAGAAGCCATATCAGCACTCCGGACTCCTCATCAGGCCGCCAGACGGGTCGTGAGCCTAGCCTGCATAGTCTCGATATCGACGGCATCATCCAAAGTTTTGTGCGAGAACAGGAGAACTCGCATTCCGCACAAATAGGGCCAGCTGGTCGTCTTAATCCGTCAGAAGCAGCCGCACCCATGCAGTCACTTTGGCCATACCCGCCCACTGACATGTCTAACGTGGCTCTTGCGGGACACAGCGATACAGACACATCCCCATACGACAACAACAGTAACTGGGCATATTCTGGCCAACAGCCGATTTTTGCACAGGACCCTGTCAATGTTGACGATCTTCTATACGGCTTCAATGGGTCTGCACTGGACAGCTTTCCCATTTTGGACTGGGACACGATGTGAACAACTCCGATACCGCGCCCGTGACCTGCCAGGTTGATCCGGCGAATGTGCGAGGTCAACCGGCCCACCCTCCGTGTCTGCACGACCGTTGGCGACCTGCCCCTTGGAAACTCCGCGCCTGAAATCATCCGGCTGGCACGTTGTCTGGGGATATTGTGGGGAAGAGCTGCACGTCCGATGGAGAACAGGTGCGTATGGCTGTTGTAACGCATGCCTACCTGTTGTCAACTCACAATACCTAAGAAGTTCGGTAACATTTGCCGCGGCATAGACTCGTTGCAGCTGCTGAACTGGAGGAGCATGCTACCCGTCCGGCGGGAACATTGTTACCCGCGGACGGGATGTGTTCCTAGTCCGTGTCCCGTCTCGAGCAAGATCCTTCGCTTCCCTCCGCCCTATAAGCCTGCACTTGGCAGCAATCTGGCTCTTGGCAGTAAGCCCACCCTTGGCAAAAGGCCGAATCTTGGCAAGAAACAGCCTCTTGGAACGGTTCGAATTACCGCATGGAGCTGGGGGTGGCGCACGTTCACCCTCGTGGTTCGATGACTTTCCTGGGGCCCCGCATTCTTAGTGCGATCGTGGGCATGTCCAAGAACACTACAGTAGCGAGGCCAGGAAGATGGGCCGACACGGTCGAGTTCATCCTCAACGTCTATATAACAATGTCGCGTGTGTTGCAAATTAAGATCATCGGCATCCATCTGCTCTCCAGTGCTTCAAGGTCACAGTCACACTCTTCTACTTCACGACCAGTGCAATCGATCAGCGACCATGACCGAAAAACCCGTCGACGAGAAGATGGCTGATGCGGAGTTCAAGGAGGTGGCTCCTGAATCTTACCACATTACGCCGCAACAGATCCAAGCTCGCTTTGAGCTACTTCGACATATGAGCGAAGAGCAGATGGCAGCACTGAACAAGAAGCTTGTGAGGAAGCTTGACTGGAGACTGATGCCTTGCATCACAGTCATGTTCTTGATGAAGTGAGTTTTGCAATTTCAGCTTTAGAGACCACTGTACTCACGCAAAATTAGCTACCTTGATCGAATCAATGTCTCGAATGCGCGTCTTGCTGGTCTGCAAAAGGACTTGAACATGAACGACACCATATGGAACACCGGCATCTCTACCTTCTATGTTGGGTATTTGATTGGCCAGCTTCCGGGGAACCTATGGCTTGCCAAAGCTGATCCCAGGTGGTTTTTGCCCTCCATGATGATGGCTTGGAGTATTGCTACAATTTGCATGCCAGCAATGACTTCTGGCGCCGGTTTCGCTGTCTGCCGATTCTTCATCGGACTCAGCGAGGCGCCCTTCTTCCCTGGTATTACTCTGAGTAAGTTGTAGCCACCTAGATACGTCGTCGGAAAAGCTAACGGGAAGAAGTGACATCTTCATGGTACACCAAAGAGGAGAACCCCATGCGCATGGCCATCTGGCATGCCGGAAACACCATGTCGAACATCCTTTCCGGTTTCCTTGCCGCCGGTATTCTCACCAACATGGACGACGTGCTCGGTCTCCATGCGTGGCAGTGGTTCTTCATCATCGAGGGGGCTGCATCGATCCTTGTAGCCGCCGTCGCTTACATCTTGCTTCCTTCATGGCCCCATAACACTAGGTGGCTCACACCTGAAGAGGCTGAGATGGCCCAGTACCGTGTCCAAGTGTCCAATGGCGGTCTGGATGAGGTCCTAGGAGGAACATGGGACGGTGTCAAAGACGCCGCAAAAGACAAATTTACTTGGTACTTTTGCTTAATGCATTTCGCTCTGGTCACAGCGCAGAGCTTCAAGGACTTCCTGCCATCTGTAAGGTTTACTCTCCCTTTTGATAAACACCGTGGCTAACAATCAATTCAGATCATGAGCACGTTCCACTTCGACAAGCTCACTACCTATCTCGTCCAGGCTCCTCCTTACGCCATCGCTTACGCAGTCGCCTGCGGTCTGGCTTACACATCCGGTCGCTTCCAGGAGTCCTTCTACCACATCGTCGTTCCTATCCTCTTCAGTGCAGTCGGGTGCAGCATGCTTATTGGCACACTAAACGTCGGTGCTCGCTACTTTGGTCTCATTTTGCTCATCAGCGGCACCTACTCCGGCCTCAACCTGCAGCTAAGCTGGGAGACCACACTCGTACCCGCACCCAGGAGTAAGAAGGCAGCCCTTATTGCCATTGCCAATTGCATCAGTCAGACGAGCCATTGGTTCAGCCCATACTTCTTCCCGACATCGCAGGAGCCATTCTACCGTCTTGGCGGTGGCTTGATCTTATTCGGATGTTTGGCATGTGTGGTATCTGCTGCACTGGTAAAGATGAGGGCGAAGGCGCTGAACAAGAAGCTTGATGAGGCTGAAGGCTGGTCAGAACACACTGGTGTGGAGCGCGGATGGAGACATGTGTACTAAGCAGGCTTGTGGGAGCAGGTCTGGGGTTATGATTACTCGACGGTTTGAACGACACTTTTGCTCATTGTATATATTTGCAAGTCGTTTCTTGTTATTAGCGGCTATTTGAATCAACTCGATGTCCGAAGCATTGCAAATTGTTCCCTGGGTACATGTGAGAGATGCGAGCTGTTGCTGACCTTCGGTTGCAATGTCTACCAAAACTCCCTGAGCCCCTCCAGCTTATGAGATCAACCGGTAGCATATGCTTCCTTCTTAGCAGGTTTGGCCGCGTCTTCGTCATCAAACTCCGGTCCCTCATCTTCGTCTTCGCTATCATCCTCTTCGACTAAGTCTTCGCCGTCCTCTTCGCCATCCTCTTGCTGCGTTGGGGGTTTGCTGTACAGCTTCGCCGTCGCCATTGGTACAGCTCCCATCAACTCCAGCGCCTCCTTGAACATGTTCCCATTCTTGTATGCATCAATCACCACCCCAAACATTTCGATGGCAGTATCGTGCATGAGCGCAGTGACATCACCCGACGAGAAGCAAGTCCTGAACACAGCCTGAACACCCTCTGGTGTACTGGACTGACAGTACGCGTGGAACTCGGAGCGAAACCTAATCCCGCTGAGAACAACAAGGTCGGAGATCTGGAATTGGACAGCCGCATCATACACGAGAAGGTGCGAAAGGACCCGCACGGCAAAATCGTTGCTGAGATCCCGCGCACGATTGAGATCGTATCGGCCGTAATAGCAATACATGAGTACGTCGATCATGGCCTCGCGCATGGCGATGTTGGAGTACTTGTGCGTGTCAATGGGCGTGGTCGTGTTGTTGAAGGAGAAGAGGTCGATCAAGTTGGCTTCCTGGCGCAATGTCAGCTGAGTCCAGAACGCGCGATGGTATCACGAACGCTTTCGTGTTTCTCGAAGAACTTCTCAAAGACGCGCGACTGCGCTGCGAGCACGACTTTGTGGACCTTGTGGTCTTGGCCGCCGTCTACTTTGAAAGTGAAGTCAGAGAACTTCCTCGTCTGCGCAAGCCTGGCAATTGTTAGAGAAGAGCAGGTACTTGGGATGATAACGCACTCGTGCAGATATCTCTGGACGGCCTCCATCTTGTCTCCAACAAGACTTGCTTGTTCGATCTGGGCGTGGGCGCTTACAGGTGGTGTTTTCATAAATTACACAACGCGATTTTCTTGTTATTGTCTTGTTGACATTGACGCGAAACTTTCGCGTGAAGTGAAAGCGCGCTGCATTACGCGGAGTGAAAGTGAAGATGCAAACCGGAATCATGAAGAAACGACGACTCCGTTGTGAGGGAGAGAACAGCATTGGTAGTTGCTAAGTGAGCTGAAAGAGCACAGCCACATGATGTTGTAACGACTGGAATAACATTTGCAATGTAACGGCAACACGTTGTGCTGTCCCAGGCGAGCCAGCGTGCGCTCGTAGTGATAGACCAGCGTCGTGAAGCCCTCATTTCGGCAAAAATCACACCAAGCAATTGATGGACTGAGAGCTGAATTCCAATTACCATTACTTCTACAAAGACTACTATGCCACCCAGGTTTGCACCCATAAGTTTATACACAGAACGCCGCTATTTTTCAAGAAAAACTCCACTCTGATCAATGCAGATACGTCAAGCGCTGAAGCCAAGGCTGGTTGGCGACATTAATGCGAGGAATAAGACAGCCAAGATTTTCCTTAACCTCCCGTGTGTACGACCCAGACTCAATCAACTCGGTCTCTTTGGTAGCCCAGTCATCCATCTTGTCCGCAGACTTGAAGTCCAGGTCGCCGAGCTTGCACTCGATAGATGACGGAATCACGCCGTCTTTCGAGTATCTGATCCGTATGTATAATGAGCAATCCCGTAGTGTCATGGCCAGGCGCACGTTGTGCTCGAACAAGTTGTGTACGTCCTTCTTTGCTGATCCTATCCTTTTGTCATTGAGGATGCCGTGGTGATCGAGACTGACTTGAAGAACCCTAAGATGTTCCAGTAGACTTTTCCCTGCTCCTTTCATCAGGTACGAAGTGATCTCATGCGATATAGCGTTGTTGAGTTTCGGATTTTGCGTGAGCCCAGGCGCCTGCTCAACGACTCTGGAGAAGACCCATTTGTTCACCACTTCAAAGTCGCCATTTAGGAGCTGCAACGGACAGAGGTACTTTGTCGGATCTTTTGGCTTTAGGACCTGCAATGCGCATGTGCGACAACGTATCGCCTTCGAAGGTGCAGTAGGTGACTGAGCAAGCCACTTCGGCTTGAGCTCTATGGTGACTGAGGCTCCAGGTGTAGGGGACATATCGGGGAGAAGGATACCCCACCTTCGGGAGGTCAGCAGCTGCTGTGCCGAACCTAAGCCTCTTTCTACGCCAATAGCATCGCTTTTGGAGGTGAGATCGACCATGACGTTGGAGTAAAGTACGACGCCTTGATGATGCATGAGATAGCCTGTGTAATCGCGATCGTGCATCTTGATCGGCAATGGCGTATATGCAGGTCCCACGATGGTCGTGACTCCTCCTGCGGCAAACAGTGGTCGCACATGACCGTAGAATCCTGAGATGACCTCTTCGCACCGCAGAGTCTTGAGCAAGCCTTTGTTAATGCGCAGGACTTTGTCCACTAATTCAAGGCTGTGAATCGGGGTAGCCTTGATGCTTGCCAATTTCGCGTCAACGAACAGGAATGGCTGGTCTTGCTGGGAGGGCTTCTGCGGCCATGCACGTATTTTGAATATGACGTTGGCACCGCCTTGACTGAGATACTGGAAGTACACGAGTGCTTTATCAGGTGCCTTGTCGAATCTCGACACGCAGCAGCGCGCTTCTGGCTGCTTCAGCATCTGAAATTGATTCCGATCGTCGCCTGTGAGCTGGAGGGGCTCGAGTGTCGTATCTGGCCGAGATTTGACGGAGGGGAGACTTCGGCTACTTGGTATGACGGCTGGCTGAGGTGGAGGTGGAGGTTCTTGCTGCTCCCCTGCTGCCTTCTTCGGCTTGTGTTTGCTCATGGTAGTGCTAAGAATATCACAAGCCACCAAGAGTCAAGTGACCAGCAGAGTCTGAGCGAGCGCTTAAGGAGATGTATGAAAATAGGAAATTCGGCGACAACATTGCTGATTGTGCAGCGAGTAGTGAAGGTTGGGCAGACGCGCTCGACTACGTCACAGCGAACCAACAACATAAACCTTCCGTCATTGCTGGCAAACTCCTTCATCGCTCCCGTGCGCCAAACTTCCCGCTGTCGCTGCAAACGTACATGAGCCAATACATCCCTCATGACTGTAGTGCTTAGGGGGCTGAATCATGTGTGGCGCAGGGTCCAGAGGGTAAAAAAGCGAGGTGGGTCATGGCGCGCATTACGTCAGCCCTGTACTGACATTCGCGCCTGCACATTTCGACGTTTGTACGCACCTTGAAGCACTTTTGATAGCAGAAAACCTTGGAAGCCCGACAAAATACTCTCCCTCACGTGAAAGACCATCCACGTGACAGTCCATCGCCATGTCCACCCCCTCGCCGCTGCCGCAATATCTCTACAAGATTCTGCCATCTGCCCCGCCTTCACCGCTGCCACAGCGCCTGCCCCTCTCAGACCTTGACCGCAAGGATGGCTACATTCATCTGTCGACGTCCGAGCAGGTAGCCAGCACTGCTGACAAGTGGTTCGACACTTTCTCGGAGCTGTGGCTCCTGAAGATCAAATACGACGTTCTGGCCAAGGGCACAGATGGCGACGGCAAGGTACATGCCGACAAAAATGCAGAGATTAAATGGGAGGAAGTTGGGCGTGGATGCTTTGCTCATTTCTACAACGGAGATCTGGGAAGTGGGAATGTTGCAGAGGCGCTCAAGGTCGAGAAGACTGGCAGCTGGGCTGAAAGCTTGAGCTTGGAGTGGTGAGCTAGGCCCCTCAGTCGACCTCACGAATCGCATAAGAGCTTCAGGCACGAGCTCCTTCAGCCAATGAGTATTGAGTTTGTGGGAAGACGCCATGTGCCACAGCATTGAGCAAGCGTAGTCGTCTCAGCCCTCATGCGCCACGATCGTCGAAATGGCACCTACATGAAGCCTTAGCCTGGCTGTGCACATCCTTTGCAACTTGCATGTGGCGCAACTCCCAAACCACAACATCAATACTTGTCTATGGGAATGTGTGGCCACACAAAGTGTAATAGAGCTTGGCAGTGAGCCCTCGGGAAGCTAGTGGGGTCCAGAATAAGTCGTCATCATCGACCTGTCTTCAACCAATAATTCACCCCCGAAGATATACTCCACACCATCTCGACACACAAATATCCGTAGCCCGTGAAACAAATGGCAAAACAAACCATCAGCATAATCGGAGCAGGAATCGGCGGTTTGACAGTCGGTCGTTGTCTCAAGCAGCGTGGCATCCCAGCCATCCTATACGATCGAAATTCTTCTCCTCCGTCCTACAATTATGCCATCACTCTATACGCATCTGCATATTCACCCCTCTTGAAAGCTCTTGGGGTGACGGAACACGTCTTTAAGAGCCGTGTTGCGGTTGATGCAGCAAACGGCGGCACAGGGAAGATCAGTGATGTATCAATAGGCGCTGGGAACAATCGTGGAGAATGTTTTCGCGCAAATAGAGGAAAGCTTGAGGAGTGGTTGAGAGAGGGCTTGGACGTAAGATGGGAGCATGCGTTGCACCAGGTCGATCAATCCTCCGGTACGGCCACGCTCCTCCACTTCGAGGACGGACAAGCAATTGAAAGCGACATCATTGTTGGCGTGGACGGAGTACACTCGAGCTCGAGAAGACTTCTGCTTCCGAAGAGTGAGCTGGAAATCCTGCCATTCGTCGTCTTCAACGGGAAGAGGAGGATCGAACGAGCTGTATACGAGGACAAGGTTGCACCGCATCTCAAAGATTCGAATGTCATCAATTTCAAGCACGGAGATGCCCGACTAAATTTCAACATCAGCGACTACGACAAGGCAAAAGTGAGTGTGAGCTGGACCTACTCCCGCCCTTCGCGTGGCGATGGAGACGCACTACACAAGCCCGGCCGCGAGCTCTCCAAGGCCACGGTCATACCCGAAGAACTCTTCGAGGAATTGGATCAATTCCGTCAAGTTGGTCTACTTCCGCCATTTGCCGACCTTTTCAGTCCTGAAATAGTACGCAACGACCGCATCTTGCACTGGCTAATGCGTACTGCCCACGTACCAAAAGAAGATTTGCAAAACTTAGCACAGAAGGATATCGTGTTAATGGGCGACGCAGCGCACGCTCACCCCATCGTCGGCGGAAACGGTGCAAACATTGCCATCGAAGACGCTCTCCATCTCACAGAACACATCACAGCAATGCAGAAGACCGACAACCACGACTTCAGCGACTGGATCAGCCAGAGATATCCAGAATGGGCTGAATCTATTCAATCAGCCTCGGCGAATATCGAGCACTTACACTCCACTCAAGCGCAGCGACTCTGAACTGCCTCATCCAGATAATCCCCAGACATAGCAACCCAGTAATTCCCAATACAACAAGCATGCAACAACTCTACTTGCCCACCTCCTCCCACACACTCTCCTCATACCTTCTCTTACACTTGAACCACCCAATCTCACTCTCCACCAACCCACCCATGACCCTCTTCGCCCACTCCGTCTCCGCACTCACCTGCAACTCCGCCCACGGCAACCCCTCGCCACCAAACTCATGCAGCGCCAGAAACTTGGGTATCTCAGGCCTACTCCGCTCAAACCCCTCCAACCGCGTCCCATCAACAACTTCATACCGCCGCGTGCGCACATAACCCAGCGCTCTAGCCAGCACAGACAAGTGCTCGTCCGCATACCAGCTGTTAAAATCGGCCACAGCCCGCGCATCCGTCTGCGGCTGCAGCGCCGCGGATATCAAAAAACGCCCCCTCACCCACCGCACTCGCACTCGCACTCGGATTCTCAAAACACTGCACCTCCTCATAGAACCGCGTATCAAACCGCGCGTTCTTAAACACCCCGTCCAGCAGCTCTTGCGCCGGCGCCGTCTGCCCGTTGAGCGCGCGGAACGCTGCGGAATTGCGATACTCGACGTCGCTCATCTCGTAGATGGTGAGCCAGGGGGCGCAGGAGCTGGGTGTGTCCGGGGAGGGCTGTGGGTCGGGTGCTTCGCAGCGGAGGGCCGAGGGCAGGCCCGGGAGGACGAGGACTTGTTGGATGTGTGTGTCTTCGTACCATTTGCAGAAGGTGGAGGGAGAGAGGGCGGAGGGGTGGGTTATGCGGGAGGAGACCCAGAGGATGCCTTTTGTCATGTTTTAGGTGGGGGCTTGGAGTGTCGATGGGATGCTGAGAAATGGGTGATGGTTTTTTTGGGGGGTAATACGGGGTGGATTTAGTGTGTGCGGTACCTGCGTCGTTGGTGTGCATGTTATATGCTTCCGCCAAAGGAAGTCGTTAGCCGTCCCGTTCTCCGCACGACTCCACCACGTCAAACGTGGACCCTATGATCAACATCACATCACTTGGATCCACAAAAGAATGAAATTGTTCGAATAGCGACTTCAACATTATCATTACGCTTGCGCCTATATACCACTTCCTCCTCCCTCTCTCTTCACACTACCCTTCAGCCAAATGCCAGGCTCGGCAAATCCGCCTGCAAAATCGTGTACGTTTGTAACAAAAGCCCTGGGTAGAACGGTAGTGCATGCAGCACCCGGCCCTGCGGATGCGACATCCAAAAATAGTGATATCGCTGAAACAATTCGCTAGCAGAGATGAAAATAACTGGTCCGGTCCATGCAAGATGAGTATAAGGAAAGGTGGTGTTGTGACATTCTAATGGTCGAGGAACTTTTGGTGCTGGCGGGAAGCGTGTGGTGGTGTGTGGTATGATTCTCATGGAGGATGGTGGATCATGAACCTGAGCCTTCTGTGGCGTCTGGCGTGCCCGTTTCGTTATCCTCCATCAGAGTTGGCGGCGGGATGATGCCGGTACTCCTTCTCTTATTCTTCTTCTCCTTTTCCTCTTCTTTCTTGACGCCATTGACGCTCATGCCGCTGCCATCCGGTGGATTTGCTGCCATTGTAGGACTGAGCGTAGTTTCCTTCTTCTTTTGAGGGGCGATGCTGGAAAAGGAGGCTGACATCTTGGATTTCGAGTCCATGGTTTCGGATTTGTCGGCGAAATCTTTCCACCTTCGCCATCCGTCGAAGTCGATCAGGGCTTGCATGCAGCCCCATTCTTTGACCTTGCGCTCGAGCCAGACGAAATTGACGGGCTAGGAATGTGTTAGTAACGTTCATTCTCGGAGTCGCCAGCATAACATACCTTTGTCAAGAAGTCGTTGCAGCCAGCCGCCAGAGCCTCGTGTCTGTCGCTCTGCAGCGAGCTGGCTGTGAGGGCGACAATGATAACAGGGCTCTTGAAGAGCCCCTTGTCGCCCAGCTTGTCATCCTTTTGCGGCTCTTCTGGACCATTCCCGTCCTCGCCCAACCGGTTGTTTGGCGCCTCACTGCTGCCGCTGCTGAAGACGCCAATGCTGTTGACCCGCTCCAGTCTGCGGATCTCCTTTGTGGCCTCCAGTCCGTTCATTACGGGCAGCTGGATGTCCATGAGTACCAGATGGAAACCGCCTGCCTTCCACTTTGTCACCGCCTCCTTTCCGTTCATTGCCCTCTGCCACCGCACCTTGAGGCGCTGCATGAAGGCTCCCAAGACACGCAAGTTGATAATGTTGTCTTCCACAATCAGCACGTTGATGGGCGGCACTGAGCCGTCGAGAAGACCGGCTGGTAAGCTCGGAGCCTCTATAATTTGCTTGTTCTTGCCCTTCTTTCTCGGTCGTGGGGAGGCGACGCGGGGAGTCGGGGGGTTCGAGGGTTGGCGGGTGTTTGGGTCGACGGGTACTGGGGGTGTTGGTATTGGGTTGTTCGAGGTAGCCGAGTGCTTCGTTTCGGAGGCGGAAGAGTCGTGGCGCGGTCGGTTCGGAGGGCGGGCACTTGTAGCAGAGGACGGGATGCCGCCGGCTAGTATGGTGGGCGAGGCAGTGTTATGTCGCGGGTACTTTGGGCGGGCGCTGTGGTGGATGCCTCTTGCTGTCCTGCCGCCTGGTGATGGCAGTGGGGGCAGCTGGCCGGTGTTGAGGACGGCCATGGAGTGTGGGTGGGGCAGTGGCAGACGAGCATCTGCGCCCATGGCCGTGGGCGAGGGGTTGACGACGGGCATGGGCGGGAAGTACTCGGTCTGGTGGTTGGTGTGGTCGTCGTGGTGCTTGTAGTAGACGGGCACTGCCGGCGAGGGCTTGGGGGTCCGGCGTTGGGGCACGTCAATGACGAGGGCGTCGGTGACCAGCTGTCCCCCGGGGAAGTAGGCGTCGAGCGTGCGGCACATGTCCTCCTCGGGCCCCAGAGTGCGCTCGTTTCCCCGTGCTGTATCTCGCGGAAGGATGCGCAGCGTCACGTCGGGGGCGTCGAAGCTCCTGCCCAGCGAGTTGGAGTACTTCTTCAGAATCATGTCCCGCACATCGTCGACCAGGTCGTCTTCCCGGATCTGCACCAGGGTGGCCGAGGCATTGGGCCGCTTGACCCAGATCTTGCGGTGCAGCATGCTGGGGCTGAAGTGCGCGGGTGGTCCGCCAAAGTAGTCGGTGGCTGTTGGCGGGCCCGTCTGGACGGGTGCGGTGGAAGCGTCGGGGACCAGCAGGGTTTTGATTATCTTCGCATCGGTGTTGGCGACGACAGACTGGCGGCGGACGGAGGCTGGCGGGGTGAGGCTCGAAGATGGGTGCGCAGCTAGCTCTGGCGGGTGCTCGCTAGACTCTGCAGACGATGGCGACGGGGTCGGCAGGTGACGGCGGGTCAGGTCGTGGGCGGCCTGCACCGCGGGCGGGTGGATGGGCGTGGGCTCCTCGAGCGTGACGGCGGGACAGGCGCGTGGAACAGAGGGCGAGGTGGGCGAGGTGGGCGAGGTGGGCGAGGTGGGCGAGGTGGGCGAGGTGGGCGAGGTGGGCGAGGATGCGGATGCGGACGCCGAGGGTGTGGCTGTTGTTGATGTCGAATGTCTCGAATGCTGGCGGCGCTGATCTGCCGGATCGGTCGACGACTACAGGCGGGCGAAAGGAGCGTATGGGGTCAAGTCAGTCACGTCAAGTAGACGCAGCGGCGCGCGCGCTGAGAAAAAGCGCTGTTGTTGTCCTCGCACCATGCCTGTCGTCTTCCAAGGTTCGGGGCGCCGTAGCTCTAATGAGGTGCCCAGGTGCTCTCGCTTCAATGCGTGCTGCCACTCCTCCAACACAATACAGGTATTTCGCTGCAGCTCGCCACTCACCCAGCGCTGCACGCGTCACCTCTGCCGCCGTGCCGCTGCCTGCTCACACTGCCTGCACCAAACATGTTTCACGCCCGCTGTGCGCGAGCTGTCAGTTTCACTGCCCTCAACGCAATCGGCATCACGGTGACTATCGATATCGCGAATAAGCACGAGCTCGGGCTACCCCAGTGTCAGTATGAACAGCACATTACCTGCTAGCAAGAGCTAGCACTCTCTCCTTTACCATTCGTCTATGCCGCCGTGCTCATGGCAAGCATGGCCTGGCCGTCGTCCCATGCCTGCGCTTGCTTTTGCCCATTTGCCACACTTGACGAAAGGGGCTCTCTACCGACCATCCCTCAGCCACAGGAGCTTCATGCACCCCAATATCAGGTTTACTGCACCGACCATCATCATGTCTCAACCAGATTGCACAGCTTTGAAAGCCCAATAGCCCAAGCTTTGAGTCTATTTATTCTAATTGGGTATTGACGTCTTCACACGTTTTCATGTCTGTTGTTTGACCATCAGCGTGACATGCTAAGTGATTGTACGGCGTCCTCTTTCATTTCCACCGTCACTTCCTTCCAACTTCAATGTGACGCACTTCTCCATCCGTAACTGTTATTCATTATGTGTTGACCGACCATATCCGCTCAAGGGGCATCTCTATCATTTTCCAGAACCGGACCTCAACTTTGAGACTCCACGCTTAATCACTCAACACTGTAACGCGGGGTTTGGTATAATTGTTCCGGCACACGAAACTTACAGAGACACACGACTATTGATGATTCAGCTGCGCGGGGAGATTTGGATGCAAACAAAGGCCTGCTACGCCAAGCCATGTGCATTGAATGATTTGACATGAGCTCACGATATTTCTTAAAAACAAGAGACTATGTGTAGCTTGTTGTCCGAGCTAACACAGTGCACCACGCTCACTGATCTCGCAACACTATGCGTCTCCATGCTATCATTGCGAGTTATCAACTGCGAGGGGATACGACAAGAGATTCAACAATCCGGGGCTCTACCGAACACCACCAGGCTTCAACTATTACGGCAACACTCTAGTCAGTTTGCATCGTAGCTGCCAACATGTAGCACGCATCTTGTCGGCACACAGCGCACCTCGTTCACCACAACGTCGCCACGACCATGTCCACGAACACGGCAAAACCACCCACATCATAGTGAACAGGTCAGGTATCGTCCCCTACTCTCACACCCACGATCATTGTGTACCGCGTATTTTCCTTCTCGTTTTCCTCCTCTCTTCACAACACCATCCTTCAACCCCCAAGTGACCTCACACAGTCC
>Ga0265780_10003734_pt1 | contig 19905 bp, 24 predicted proteins | sample P1T30metagenome_FD_192432 | JGI IMG/M metagenome (GOLD analysis project Ga0265780, IMG submission 192432) | Plant litter microbial communities from East Loma Ridge, Irvine, California - P1 T30 | ecosystem: Environmental > Terrestrial > Plant litter > Unclassified | place: USA: California...
GGCGCAAAAGTTGAGGCGAACAAGGTCAATAGCGGCATATGGTCGTCGGAGAACGTCAAGCCCGCGGTGTCGCCCAAACACCCCCGGAGACGCGACCGCCTTGAACTGTTGGCTGAAGACCCAAGCTCGGTCAATCGGCGCGGTCTCAATACGCATCGTTCAGCTTCAAGTGGTCCCGGATCGGGCCCGAGCCCAGCATGTTCGATAATGCGCGACCATTAAATAAACTAAACGTCCTCATACCAAGTTACGATTGTGATCAAAGCCAACAACTCAACCCGGAGTAGGTAAGTAATTGCAGATCGCCGATGTGCATTGCCCTCTCAACCACCACTCTCCGCTCATTTGACCGGAAAAGACTGCACGGCACCGTCATGAACTCGCAATCCCCGACGCCATATTTCGATCCGGAATGTGGCAACGAGAACGGCATCATACGTTAAAAAAGCTAGTCCTGTATAACTCGGGTCGGCATGCCGCGCACGTTCTCGCTTGCAACACACGGCTTTTTGTCGCAATCCTCATACAATAGCATCGAGACGCGAAAATTGGTGGCATCCCTTAAATGAACCTTGACTTTTCGCTTAGTGGCCCCGCCAGGCAACTCGAGAATTTCGTCCCCTCAGATTGAAGTGCCCACTCGTGAGGGGCGCCGAACGCGAACCTACCCAAGTCTCCAGTGCATAATCGTTCCAACCTTCAAACAGATGGCTTAGCACAAGATGACGTTGATAATAGATCGTCGCACAATGATCGGTGCAGGACTTGCACTTGCCGCTTCACAGACGGCCATTGCTCGACCGGCGAGGCGTACAACATCGTTCCCGAAAGGTTTTTTGTGGGGCGCGGCGACAGCGGGGCACCAAATTGAGGGAAATAACGTAAATAGTGACACCTGGCTGCTAGAGAACGTTAAGCCTACGATATATTCCGAGCGCTCTGGAGACGCCACCAATAGCTTTGAACTTTGGCCTGAAGATCTAGACCTTTTGAAGAAAAGCGGCCTCAATACGTACCGGTTCAGTCTTGAATGGTCTCGAATCGAGCCCGAAGCCAACATGTTTTCAATAGCGATGTTGGATCACTACAAGGCCATAATCGCGGGATGTCACAAAAGGGGCATAACGCCATTCGTTACGTTTAATCACTTCACGACGCCACGTTGGTTCGCTGAACTTGGCGCCTGGACGAACGCCGATTCAGCTTCACTTTTTGCCCGTTTTTGTGACCGCGCAGCTCGTCACATCGCAAGCGATATTGGCTACGCCTCGACGCTTAATGAGCCAAACCTTGCCGCAGTCCTGCGCAATGTGCTTCCCCCTCAACTAATAGCAGGAATGAGGCCCGTTATAGCGCAAATGAACGACGCCGCGAGGCGTGCCACGGGAAGCGAGCGTTTCGTGGCTGGCAATTCTATCGGAGCCGACGTTGACGAGGCTGCTACCCGTAACATGATCGCTGCACACCACGCCGGACGGGCTGCAATTAAAGCTATTCGAGGCACCCTCCCCGTAGGCGTTACACTGTCAATGCTGGACGACCAGGCCGTTGGCAGCAACAGCATTCGCGACCACATTCGTGCTTCGACGTACGGCCCTTGGCTTGAAGCGGCACAGGGAGACGATTTCCTGGGTGTCCAAAACTATGATCGTTCCGTTTGGGATGACAAAGGCAAAGTGATTCCGAAAAATGTAGGTGGTGACCACAATGCGTCTGGGCAGCCCGTCTACGCCGACAGTTTGGCGAACGCGGTTCGCTACGCCCACTCAATTGCAGGGGTTCCTATCATCGTTACAGAGCATGGCGTCGATACTGGGGATGATGCAGTGCGCTCTCGGCTTATTCCAGCGGCACTTCGAGAGCTTCGCAAGGCGATGGCCGAGGGTATTCCCGTTAAAGGTTACATACATTGGTCGCTTCTCGACAATTTCGAATGGGTCTCTGGCTTCAAGCCTCGGTACGGCTTAATTTCAGTCGATCGAAAAACCTTCAGTAGAACTCCGAAGTCGAGTCTTGCAGTTTTAGGTGCAATCGCTCACGCAAATAGCATTTAGAAATTCTGGCTTTCGACCATTGCCGCCGATAGTTACTTGGAGAATGAGAATGAAGTTTCGCTCCGGCCGATCCACAGCATTCCAGCACTTTGGATCGGGCATGATCTCATCTTTAGTCGCAGTCGCAATCTATAGCGGCGAAGCCATGGCTCAAGGCGAAGCGCCGGCTGTGAAGGCGGCTGTTACATGTTCGGTTGAGATGGTGGCGATGCGCGACGGCATTAAACTGGCGTCTGATGTTTACCGTCCCGCCGCGCCCGACAAGTATCCCATCGTGTTACAGCGATCACCGTACAATAATTTTGGCAAAAGTGCCTATGCGGATACACCGATCGCTCCATTTTTCCCGAGGGCTTGTGGAAACCCAAGTCTGTCGGCAATTGCTGCGCGCGGATATGTCGTAATCAACCAAGACGTTCGCGGCACTAACCGCTCCGAAGGCAAATTCATCCCGATATTCAACGACGGCGATGATGGCTATGACAGCATCGAATGGGCTGCTGTTCAGCCTTGGTCGAACGGCAAGGTCGCTATGACGGGTGGCTCCTATTCAGGCATGGTGCAATGGCAAGCGGCAATTAAGCGCCCTCCCCACCTTGTGACGATCGTACCGGTCGAAGCCCCGGTCAGCTTCGACAACGGGTGGCCCTACCTAGCCTCTGGTGTAATTCATCAGATTGGAGCTCAAGGCTGGACGATCACGATGCGACAAGATCAAATTCATCGCAGAATGATGGCTGACAATGCCCCGCCCTCAGAAATAAAAAATAGTATCAAGACATATGGCGAGGCAGCCGAGCGTGAGTTGTTCGCTCCTGGCAAAGACAGCTTGCCGATGGCAAACAATCCTAATTTCGTAAGTGAAGATTCATTGTGGTATGCCGACTGGCTGGCCCATCCGACGCTTGACGCTTATTGGCGACGTGCGAGCGTGACCGACAAGTTCCAAACAATCGATATACCGGTCCTGGCACTTGGCGCACTGTATGATATGTCGGCGAAAGGTACGGTGCAGGGTTTTGCTGGCATGAAACAGCAGGCTGCCACGAAAGGCACCCGAGTTGCTTCACGGATGATACTGGCTGGAGGCGGACATGTCATCATGGAGGAAGGTCGTATCGGAAGCATCTCTTTCGGCACAGAGAACGCGATTCCTGCCGACATAACAATGCGATGGCTCGACTACTGGCTGAAAGGCATCGATACCGGCGTTGTTAAGGAGCCGGCGGTTGCCATCTACGTCATGTCTCCGCCCGACCGGGGAACGCAGGGGAGTGGGTTTTGGGCAAAGGGCGAGACCTTCCCCTTAGAAGGGACTAGAACGGTCAGATATTATATAAGTGGTGGACACGCCAACACCTTGGCTGGCAACGGATCCCTGATGACGAAGCCATCTGGTGAAGGCGTAGACCGGTATCGCTTTGACCCCAGCAGTCCCGTCCAAACAATAGGCGGTAACGGCTGCTGCACATTCTTGATCCCCGGCGGCGCGATGGATCAGCGACCCGTAGAAATGCGCCCTGACGTATTGGTGTACACGGGTGCGACTTTGACCGAGCCGATGCCTGTAATCGGCGAGCCTACCGTAATCCTGAGGGCATCGTCTTCCGCGTCCAGCACCATATACACTGCGAAGCTGGTCGATGTTCATCCTGACGGTGTTGCGCATAACGTCTCGGAGGGCGTGTTCGCCGCCACCGGCACCCCAAGCGGAAAGGAAGGCACCTACACTATTCGCCTGAATCCGACTGCCACCGTATTCAAGACCGGTCACAAGGTCCGCCTTGAAATTTCGTCGTCGAATTACCCCCGAGTTCCTGTAACACCTGACTATGAAGCCAAGAAGAATGTTGTAAAGATTGCAACACAGACAACTTATTGGAAGGGCACGTCACTTGACTTGCCTGTCGCTCCGCTGACTGTCATACCATCGACCAAATAGGCGGCTTTATGCGTGTTGCACGATGCGATTCCGAATACACTCGCACGCCTTAATTCTTCGATATTGTAGGTGAGGTCAGACTCAGGAAAACGAATATTACTTTTCATGAAATAGATGTCACCTGCATATGGATTGTGTCATAAATTCTTGGAACTCAAACGCCATAGGGCTTCTAAAATAACGAAACCTCCTTTGATGAGGGGTAGTATCGTACGCACCGAGGCGCGATCGGCTCCCGCTGCCGACACGGCCGTCATTGACGGAATCGCCGCCTTCCCGCCGCGGCGACTCCCCTCGACCCGTATGAGCTAATCGGGACCTTGACCTCCGCCCTCGCCTAGCCCTTCTCCCGCACGCAGTTCGCCGTGTTGAGCCTCGTGCGGGCCTTCTGTGCAACCCGCTCTGGCTCGCACGTCGCCGTCCTGTGTTGCGTGGCAACGACATCATTTCAGCCGAAGGCGACATGCGATGGCCGAGACTGTCCAATAGGCCAGCGCGAACGTGACCCTGGCTCGTGCCCCGTGCGGCTGTCACCGGTTCGGCGACCTTCCCGACAGCACCGGTAGCCCGACGCGGACGACCGTCTCGGAAGCCGACTCCAGAACCTCGACCTTGCGCTATAGTTTCACTCAAATAAGGGTAAAGCGATGAAGACGTCTGAACAGCCCGTTACTCCATCGCTACACGGGACACGGTTTGTTCAACTACGCACAGCGAGTGCCCTAATCGCTGCGGCCGTGGCCACGATCGTTGTGCTGCTCGCTGCCGCGAGTTTCTTTCCAGCTTCGTCGAACTTCCTTACCCTTGGAAGCGCTCTAGCCTGGACGAGCTTCGCGCCGCATCTTGTGCTCGTCAGCTCTATCGCTGCCCTATTATGCATCCCGCTCTGGCGCTCAAAGCGGCGGCACGTGCTTCGGGGTGCCACCTTAAGCCTTACAGTGGTCGCTCTGGTAGCCTCCACATCCATCACCGCGAGGCTGGTGAACAGCGCCACGACGAATGGCGGGTCCGTCGACCTAGTCCGCTCACTGGTGCTGACGAGACATACCGAAAGTCCGACGAAGATAACGAACTACGTCACCGTCGACGGGGCAACTCAAGAAGCGCGCATCTACGAGCCCGCAGGCGGACCCGGGGACGCTCCCGTGATGATGTACATACATGGAGGCGGTTGGTACATCGGTTCGGCGGAGGAGTCCGAGAGCATGGCCCAACGCTGGGCCGATGAGGGTTGGTACGTAGTCAGCGTTAACTACCGCCTTGCCGATGTCGAGCATGCGACGTGGGACAAAGCCCCGGCAGACGTCGCATGCGCGCTTACCTGGACTGTTAAGCGCGCCTCAGAGGCGGGAGCCGACACTAGCAGACTGACCGTCATTGGCGACTCAGCCGGTGGCCATTTGGCCATGCTCCTCGGCTGGTCCGCCGCTGCAGGTGCAGTTGCTTCCTCATGCCCGGAAGCTGGCGCCGTGCCCGTCGCCCAGGCCGTGGTGGCTGGCTACCCCGTCAGCAATATCGACTACACGTACGATCATGGCGCGGCGCCACGTCCCGCGTTTAACCCACGGGAGTTCATCCGCTTATTCCTAGGCGGAGCGCCTGCTGACGTCCGCAACCGCGTACTCGCTGTGTCGCCGTCGACCTACCTCTCGAAGGCGACCCCACCGACGCTCGTCGTCCAGCCCGAAGGGGACGACTTCATCCCGGCGAAGGGTAACGTCAAAGTGATGGAGGAGGCGCAGAAGGCAGGCGTCGACGCGACGATCGTTTCGGTGCCATTCTCTTGGCACGGATTCGACTCCAACCGCGACAGCATAGGCGGCCAGATCAAGAACAGCGTCGTCAAGACTTGGCTGGAGAAGCGCGACCTAGCACCCCACGACAAAGGCGGCCTGCGTCCACGACCACGTCTTCGGATATTCGGGTGATGTGGCAAGGGGCGTCTATCGTTACTCCATGATGAATACCGCCTCGATCCCCGAAGGCGAACGCACCGGATCAATTGAACGAGGTGCGCATGTCACGGCTTTCAATCAATTGACGGAACGGCGGTCGCGCCATGCAATCACCGCAAGATACTTCTGCCGCCGTTTCGGCGTCGGATCGTGCCGCCATGCTCCTATCGCATGGCGGCGCCTGCACGGCCACCGCATGGTGGGCGCGGCTGTCGATGATAGTCTATACCGCGAACGTTGCCAGCGTTCTGCTGTTCGCCCCGGAAGGGACAAGCTCGCATAACGGCCATTCGCGGCACAAGAAAAAGCCTGCCCTTCCCTTCGATTGTCGTCGGTGCCGATGATGAAGCGCAGCTCCGTGGCGTGAAATGGGGCAGTCGCCTCATCAATGGTGACTTTCGAACGCCGCAACGGCACCGACCAACCGCCTGAGCAGTAGGCATTCGAGCGCTAGGGGTTTAGTCCCGGAACCTGGTGAATCAGGCCGCCGCCCCCCCAATCTTTCGGACAGCCTCCGCTCTACAGTACTGGATCGTGACCTTCACGCCGGTTTCGTTCAGAGCGCTTAGGTCGAACAGGAGGTCGCTCGTCGTGCGAGCCTGGCTACCGTCGTCAGCCGGCTGCATCCTCACCCGGCGTGTCCATGAATTGTTGTCGCGCGCTTCCAGAAGTGCGGCTCCGGATGGTTCCGAATGGCGGCCCAGTTGGCGATCTGTGCAGCGAGGATGTCGCGAGCGGCCTTTGCGGATGGTGCATCTCAGATCTTGATGGTTATATCGAAACTTGTTCGGTCCCTCGCACTCGACCGGTTCAGGACGGTAGAGGAGATGAAGGCGGAATTTGGAATGATTGCGACGGTGCCGTCATCGTCGACGACCTCGGTCGCCCGAACCCGCATACGTTGCACGGGACCTTCGGAGCCGGACACGGACACCCAGTCGCCGAGCTTGATCGGGCGCTCGAACAGGAGGAATACGCCTCATACGAAGATCTGAATGATCGCCTGAAGTCCGAACCCGATCCCAACTGTAAGCGCGCTGGCGATGAGCGTGATCTTTTCCAGCGGAAAACCGAGGGTTGAGGAGGTGGCAACGAGCGCGGTGATGACGCCCAGATAGCCAAGCCCGGTCGACGGCGAATTGCATGCGCCGGCGTCAAGGTTCGTGGATGGAAGAAAGCGCCGGTCCAACCATCCCTTTGCGAAATGAGCCGCAACACTGAGCTTTATTGCTGGGCACCCTCGGGTTCGGCGAACCGCATTTCGTACTGCCGGGCTGCGATCAGGACAGCCTCTTCATAGGGGGCATTGTTCTTTGTCGGTTTGCGAACGGATTTCCACCGACAAAAGTCAGCTTCGCCGACAATTTAGACCAGATCGTCATTCTACTTGTCCGCTAAAGAGTCCGAGCAACGCCAAAAAGACCGAAACGACGAGCCTCATGCGACTCGTCGTTCCGTCTGCCGGCTAGCGTCTGCATTCAAAACGTTACTGTTGATTGACGTCCAGCCCCGCATCGCGTGCCGCGATCATGGCGGCATGCAGCTCGGCACGCGAAATCGTCTTATCACCACTGGTGTCGACCGCAGAGAAATATCGGGCCAGCAGCGGATTTGCTTTGGCTTCGATCGCCGTCACCTTGCTGTCCCGGTTCACATCCAGCGAATTGAAGGCGGCCTCAAACTCGCGATCCTGCTGAGCTGCCCGCTCCTGAGCGTAGGGGCCAAACTCAGCCCGACTGATGTTTCCGTCACGGTTCGTATCGAGCGCCGCAAATTGCTTGTCGATCTGCGCCGTCAGCGCGGGTGAAATGACAGGAGGCGTCTGCGCCAAGGCGGTCGAGCCGCCGGCGGTTGCCAGCAGGGCGATAACGAATAATTTGTTCATCTGAACTATCCTAACGATTTGACTGATCTCGCGGCGGCTGATTGCGGCCGCGGCGAAATCTCAGCGCGGGTAATACGGGTCGCGCGCCCGCTGTGGGACGCCATAGGGGTCCTGCGACTGATAATAGTCCTTCTCGCGCAGGCGCTCTTCATACGCCCGGCGACGGTTGTCATTTTCGACCGAAGACGCGATCGCGGCACCGATACCGAGGGCAAGAATGCCGCCTACGACGGCACCTGCTACTCTGGACTCGTTATTCCGACGACGGTCGCGATTCCATCGGTTCCAATTGACCCCGTTCCGCTGGTTCCACCCGTCCCGCCGTTGCGCCTGCGCTGGAACGGTGCTGGACAGGGTCATCGTGGCGAGCGCGACGCCTAGGCCGACCTTCTTACCAAAATTGGCTAGCATTACGATTACCTCATTCGAAATTCCGGCAACAGAGTGCCTGACCATACAACCCTAACGCAACTGCTTAGTTGCGTTTAACGCTGTTTTTATCGGTTCGCTCTTCCCTTGCCTAAGCGGAACAGCGTCCCTTTACACGTGCACGGCCGGCCTGATCGGTACCCGTCGTATCCATCACCGGCCAGGCAAGGCCCCGCAAGTCAGTTGCCGGAACATTCAGGGCTTTCTTCGATGGTTAGGCGTCCGTATTCGAACCTGCCTCGTTCGTACGACGCATATGCAGGTGCATTTTGGCATGATCGATAAAGAGATAGCGAAAGGAAGCGGTGCTTTGGGGGGGCGACCGACCGCCGAGCGCGCTGCGGAGATCGGGCGAGCGGTTATCTCTGCAGCCCAGATGGTTCTAGGCAAACATGGCGCCGATTTCAGTATGGATCAGGTGGCCGCGCTAGCGGGCGTTAGCAAGCAAGCTATCTATCGTCGCTGGAAAAGTAAAGCTGACCTTATAGTCGACACGATCGACACCATATTAGCTGAAACTTTGATCGAGCTAAATTATAATGATGATCCTGTAGCCGCTCTGCGTGAGACCGCTTGGAGATTGTTTGATGGCGATCAAGCCGGTAGGTATAGCATACAGGTATTTCTTCGAGCTGAAGGCCTTTTTGACGCAGATCTTAAACACAGGCTTATCATTTTTCAAAAGAAATATCTGGAAGCGTATCTAGTTCATTTGGTCATAATCGAGAAGAATGATCTTTTAGCGAAAGGTGAGGCGCTCTATTTTGGAGAGATTCTCCTCGATCTTCTCGATGGGGCCTCATCTAGGTTGGCGACACTCGGGACAGGATCGAAGGAAGAAACCCGAAAAGCGTTCGAGCTAAGGTGGCAGGCATTTTGCAGGATAGCAATAAATCCTGCAAAATGTTTGCTGTAATCCGACATTATCAGATCAGGAAGGTGGGATCAGAAATTATGCAGATGTCACCCGTGATGAAATAGATTTCTGACCGGGTGGGTTATTGATCGAGCGCAGTATTCTGTAAGGCCTTTCGCGTCGGCACTCAGAAGCCTCTAATCAGATGTTTAGTCCCGGCATCTAGTGGATCGGATTGACGATGAACCTATCTGCTCTGACGTTCAAATTTTGGCGATGTATTCGTAGGGTGTGAGTCCGCTGAGCGTCTTGAGCCGGCCAGCAGAGTTATAGGCAGCCATAAAGTCGGCGAGGTGCGTCCGTAGCTGCTCATGGCTCTCGTAGTGGAAGCGTTTGACGGTCCCCTCCTTGATGGTGCGGTTCATCCGCTCGGCCTGACCATTGGTCCAACGGGTGGTTCGGCTTAATGGGCCGTTGCTCGATTTCGTTCGCTTCGCGGATCATATCGAAGCGCATCTGACGCGACCAAGCGGTGTTACGGTTGCGCGGCTGATTGGCGAACGGGATGCCATTGTCGGTCAGGATCGTGTGGATGCGGTAGGGCACCGCTTTCAGCAGGTGTTCGAGAAACTTCCACGCCGTTCGCCGATCAGCCGCCTGGACCGACTGGGTGACGGCGAATTTGCTGGTGCGGTCGATGCCGGCGAACAGGTAGAGCTTGCCTTCAGCGGTCTGCACCCCGGCAATATCCACGTGGAAGAAGCCGGTCGGGTAGCGCTTGAAGTGCTGTCGCTTCGGCTTGTCCCCCTCGATGTCCGGCAAACGGGTTATGCCATGACGCTGGAGGCGGCGGTGCAGCGCTGAGAGCGTAAGCTGCGGGATCGAGGGGTGCAACGCGTAGAGGCAATCGTCGAGCGGCAGTAATGTGTGACGCCGGAATGCAACGACCGCCGTCTCCTCGGCTTCGGTAAAGGTTGTCGAATGAGGGGCCTTTGGCCCGGTCTTTTGATCCTCGACCGTCGCCCGCTTACGCCACTTCGCTACCGTCTTAGGGTTGATCCCAAGCTCTCGGTTTAGCGCCGAGAGCGAAGCTTGCGGTCGCTATATTGCTGCTCTGACGGCGTGCGTGGTCGCGGAAGACCGTCGCCTCAAGCTGACTCAAGAACCGACCTTGTGCCCTGGGTGCACTCGAATAAGGAGAAAGTGATGAAGACGCCTGAACAGCCCCTCACTCCTCCGCTTCGCAGGACGCGGTTTGTCCGGCTACGGACAGCGGTCGCCCTGATCGCCGCGGTCGCGGCCACGATCATCGCGCTGTTGGCTGCCGCGAATTTCTTTCCGGCTTCGTTGAACATCGTCACGGTGGCGGGCACCTATGTGTGGGCCAGCTTCGCCCCGCACCTGCTCCTCGCCAGTGTTGCCGCCGCACTGCTGACCATCCCGCTGTGGCGGGCGAAACGTCGTCCCGTACTTCGCGGGATCGCCTCCGGGTCCGCAACACTAGCCGTCGTCGCGTCCACCATCATCACCGCGTCACTGGTCAACGCCGCCAGCACCAACGGCGGGTCAGTCGATCTCTTGCAGGCAGTGACGCTGTCGACGCCGACCGGACCGGCAACCGAGATCACCAGCTACGTCACGGTCGATGGCCAGCCCCTAGAGGCACGCATCTACGGGCCCGAGGGCGGTGCCGAGGGCGCGCCCGTGATGATGTATATCCACGGCGGCGGCTGGCAGACAGGCTCGGCGGAGGAATCCGAGCGCACCCCGCAGTACTGGGCCGGACAGGGCTGGTACGTCGTCAGCGTTAACTACCGTCTCTCAAGCGCGAAACAGGCCACCTGGGACCAGGCGCCCGCCGACGTGGCCTGCGCCCTCACCTGGACCGACCGCCACGCCGCGAAGGCCGGCGCCGACACCGACCGGCTGACCGTCATGGGCGACTCTGCCGGCGGCCATCTTGCCTTGCTCCTGGGGTGGTCCGCCGCCGCGGGCGCGGCCGCCTCCACCTGTTCCGATCAGGGTGACGTCCCGGTCCCCGATGCGGTCGTCGCCAGCTACCCTGCGTTGGACGTCCAGTACAATTACGACAATGGTCGAGCGCCCGCCGCGGGCTTCGACCCCCAGGAGTTCACTAAACTCTTCCTCGGAGGCACTCCAGCCCACTTCCCGGACCGCATGCGCGCGATCTCCCCGATGACGTACCTCGACAAAACCACCCCGTCGACCCTCATCATGCAACCTGATCGAGACGACTTCATTCCTGCCGAAGGCAATTACCGCGGTACGGCAATAGCCGCGAAGGCTGGCGTTGACGCGACGATCATTCCGGTCCCGTTCGCATGGCACGGCTTCGATGGCCTCCAGGGGGGCCTCGGCGGCCAGATCAAAAACAGCGTCGTCAAGAATTGGCTGGAGAATCGCGGCCTCGCACCCCAGCAATGAAGGCCGCCCGCATCCGCGACGGCAAATCAGGCTGGTCGGGAGGTGGCAAAGTCGGTGGTGGCAGCAGCAGTCATCATGGCTGGGCTATGATACGCCAACGCAGGCAAATTGACCTCGGCATTCCGCCGGCAGCAAGAAGTGCCCCATCACATTGGCGATGACACTTGATCAGAATGGTGGGAGCTATCGGTCCTGCTCATCATTCTCGATTGGGAGGGGCGGCGGGAAAGCCAAAGCAGGATCGGTCCTCCGATGCCTCCGGGTTCAGCATTTTTCCAAAACGTGTTCCCGATTGCGTTTTCCCGAAACGGTCCCTCGGACAAGGAGAAACGGGACTGCTGCGAGTTGGTGGAACGGCCGGTTTACGGACCCCCGACGGAGCTACCGAACGGCAGGAAGTGAGTCGAGAGCCGCTGTTCAGAAAACGACCGAGGCTGCTGAAAAATGGCTGCTTGCGACGGTGACGAGGGCGTGATTCACTCCTGCAAAGCGGTAGGGGATCACGGACATGATGGGTCGGCAGGTGGCACAGGACGCACTGTTCTACGGCTTCCGGCTCGACGATCATGTGCCAGTCGACCACCTGCTCCGACGCATCGACGGCGTGTTGAACTTCGGCTTCGTGCGCGAGGCGCTGGCGTCGAGCTACAGCGCGAGCAGGCGACCCTCGATCGACCCGGAGCTGATGCTCAGGATGCCGCTGGTCGGCTATCTGTTCGGCATCCGCTCGGAACGCCGCCTGTGCGAAGAGGTGCACCTCAACCTCGCCTTCTGTTGGTTCTGCCGGCTCGATCTGGCCGACCGGGTGCCCGACCATTCCACCTTCACCAGAACCGGCACGGCCGCTTCCGCGCCTGCGACCTACCTCGCCTGCTACTTGAGCAGGTAGTCGCGCGGTGCGCCGCGGCCGGGCTGGTAACGGGGCGCGACTTGGCGGTGGACGGCAGCACGATCATGGCCGACGCCAGCCGCGAGAAGAAGCTGAAGGGGACCGACGCCGCAGACGAGCTTCGTGCCGGGGAAAGCATATCGCGACCCGTCGCCGAATATCTGGCGGCGCTCGATGCCGCGTTGCCGCCGGACCCCGATGAACCAGCGCCCGTCGATCCGACCAGCATCTCGCCGACCGACCCGCAGGCAGCGCTCACCTGCAAGCACGGACCGGCGCGCTACGCATACGCAATTAACCCCCTGCTCGACCTCGACACTGACTGCATCCTTGACGTGGAGGCGACGCCCGCCCGCTTCGCAGCCGAGGTGGCGACGACCCGGACGCTGGTGTCACGCGCCGGCACCAGGCTGGGCATCGAACCCGCCAGTCTCTCGGCCGACAAGGCGTATGGTAGCGGTCGGCTGCTCGGCTGGCTGATCGACCGGAACATTACGCCATACATCCCGGTCATAGACCGGACCCGCCAGCGGGACGCCTTCTTCACCCGGGATGCCTTCCGCTACGACCGGGAAGCGGATGCCTACTGCTGTCCGGCGGACAAGCTGCTCAGCTATTGCGGCACCAACCAGACCAAGCAGGTGCGTGTCTACCGAAGCCGGCCAGCCGATTGCGCCGCCTGCGAGCTGAAGCCGCAATGCACCATCGGTCCGAAGCGAGGTGTCACCCGGCTCGTCAGCGAGGAAGCCCGCGATACCGTGCGCGCCCTTGCCGGCACCGACGCCTATGTACACGCACGGCGTCGAAGACAGCGGATCGAGAGCGTGTTCGGCCACCTGAAACGCAACCTGGGAATACGAACGCTCAAGCTGCGAGGCCTGTCAGGAGCCGCCGAGGAGTTCACCATGGCCGCCGGCGGCATACAACCTTCAGCTGCTCGCCCGGCAGGCTGCGCCGGCCTGATACGCGGCGTATCCTACCGTGCCGGCGTCACCAGCCATCCGCCACGCCGATTTCGCGCAGGCCTTTTTCAACGGTCTCGATCCGTTTGTTGAAAATGCACGGACGGTGTTGTGTACGTCAGCACCCGGCTTCAGGTTTGGGTATAGTCGTCACCCCATATCCACCCAAGAGCGATCGGCAGCTTTCCCAATTTGCCGTGAAAATTCGCAATTTTGAGAATTTCAAATTGGGAACAGATTTTGAGAAAGCGCACCCGTCTGCGGCTGTCAGTCGGATTGACGGGTCAGGTTTCCCGGTCAACGTTCCCAATCCGGAAGGTGTCGGTTGGCGTTACAGGCTTAGGCCGCTAACTTCCGCTCCTGCAACCGGGCTGATCCTGAAAGCCTGAGTTGCTTCTCGAAACAGGAGATACGGTTTGTCGCGGTTCCGGTTCGTCATGCCCTCGCTCCTTGCAATCGGCATTGCTGAAGCTGCCTGTGGTCAGGTGGGCAAGAGCGGCGGTCCGCCTCCCAAGATTGAGGTTCCGAAGGTGGAACGGGAAGGCGTGTGGCAACCGACCGCTGCCGGTACGCAGGTAGCACTATGGCCTGTGAACATCCCCCTCGCGAAACCCGACACCGGCGATCATCCCGAGGCAACCGGCAACGGCTCCCCTCTTGTCGGCGGGAGGAAGTGGTATTGGGCGAGCTATGTCAGCCGCCCGACCATGACCATTTACAAGCCGAAGGGGCGGAACACCGGCGCCACGATGCTTGTCCTGCCTGGCGGTGGATTCTATGCCGTGGCGACCGATCTAGAAGGCACCGAAATCTGCGATTGGGTGATCCAGCAGGGTATGACCTGCGCCATGCTGAAGTACCGGACGCCGCAAGTGTGGCCGAAGGAGAATGGAAAGCAGCAGCGGCCGAATGTGCTATTAGGTTTGGAAGACGCTCAGCGCGCGATGGGGTTGCTACGGCAGCGGGCTTCTAGCTACGGGATCAATCCGCACAAGATCGGCGCGATCGGCTTTTCAGCCGGGGCATATCTTGTAACGAATATGAGTAACACGGAAGAGCGCACTTATCCGCTTACCGATGCGGCCGACCAACAGTCGCCACGGCCTGATTTTGCGATTGTTGCCTATACGGCTCGCATCTTGGGCAACAGCAATGGGAACAACAACCTTGACCTACAACCGTGGGTGAAGATCAGCGCGAAGGCACCAGCGACGCTTATCATTCATGCCATGAACGATCCCACTGACAATGTCCGACAGGCGATGGCCTATGCGCTGGCGCTAAACGACGCGGGCGTGCCGGTCGATATGCGACTCTACGCGAAGGGGGGCCATGCCTTTGGAATGCGTCCGACGATCGATCCGATCACGAGAGAATGGCCGGAACAGGCCAAGCAATGGCTGCACTCCATTGGCGTGTTGTAACGCCCGCGCCGCTGTGAGCGGTAGCCCTATCGCCTGAGTCTTAGGAGCTACACCTGAAACATGCGGTCAATCACACTCTGGACGAGCGCCTTCTACGATCCCATGTTGCGGACGAAGGGAGACTATTATGGTCAGCACATCTAACGACGGGATCATGTCCGAATACCTAGTCAAGTATGCTATCATTAAGTCGGAAGGTCGCGAGCGCCCGACAGAACTGCTCGAAATACTTTACATGACTGAGCGGTTTCGCGCAGGCGACGATCTCAAATTACTGCGCCAAACTTACGATAATTCGGTTTGGAACGGCGTGCCCGCCGCCGATATCGAGCGCCGGCTTTCCGACCTTGGCGAGTACATGAAAGAACTTGCCCGTGATCGGGCCGAAATGTGGCGCGTCAACTAACGACCTATCGATGTCAGCTATCGACGCCAGCGGTGCCGGTAGCCGACCATCCGAAGATTTACGAAGCACGTTGTTCCCAAAATAGCATCCCTCGCGGGAAGCCCCGACTGTCTCAATTCCGGTTCTCGATCGGAAGCCTAATCGTTTGCCGTTCCCCCTCGCAGGGCTGGGCCAGCTTATATAGGTTGTCCGCTCCGCTGGAATTCGACCCGAAAGGCGAAAAGCGAAGTGAGTTTAATAGCTGGGGAGAGAGCGGGACCGGCCGCGCGCCTGTTTCGCTATGATCGGCGGATTGCGGCCAACGTTGCGAGGGCTACGTTTTCCGGTTGGCACGACCGTTTGATCGCGGCGACGATGCTGTTGTTCGCTTTGGCGGCCGCGCGCTCATGGCTTCTGGATCGCACATGGCCGATCGCGGCGTGGACGATTTTCGGTGCCGGCGTAATGATCGGTCTGACCGCCGGCCGCCGGATCGCAGTACGCCTTGCGTTTCATACCTTCGATGGACCTTTGGCGGCTGACGCCCTGTGTCCAGCGCTTCGCAAGCGTTACCTGATCGCTTGGTTTGCGATCGGGCTTACACTGCTGGCAATTTTCACGGTCATCGCCCGTCCATCCCTATTGATTGCAATTCTACCCGGCTATCTGATCGGTTCAGTCGTCGGGCATGTAACAGGTAGCCTCTCGCTAGCCGGCTTTGGCGCGGGCAAGGCGGGGTTAGGCCGGATGCTCCGATCATGGATTCAGCGCCCCGGTGCCGGGATCGTCGCTGCCGCCATATTGCTTCTGTCACTGGCGTTTGCGGCTCAATACCTACGGGGTGATGCCTTGGTTGTAGTCGCTGGTATCGAGACCGCCCTATCCGGGTTGGCGCTGACTATAGTCGATGACGGCAGCGTGCGCTTCCAGACGATCGCAGGGCGGGGCGCATGGCACATCATCGGTCGTCAAGCGCGCGGCGCGATGCTCTTCGTCGGTATAGCGACACCGGTCTGCGCCGTGGCATTCGGTCCTGCTTTCGCCGCCGTCGTCGCGGCAACCTCGATCGGGGCTCTGCTGCTGATGGTACTCCGAACCCTCGCCTATCGAATCCACGGCAAGGGCTTCGCCGATTTCATCGTTTCGATACTGACGGGACTACTAATTCTGACGGCTTTCTCCATGCCGATCCTCCTGCCATTCGTCGGCATTGCCATCTTGTGGCAGTTCCAGCGCCGCTCCGCTGCAAGGACTTGGTTGCTCGCATGAATCCGATCATCGACCTTACTGCCGTATCGATCGACCGCTCGGGCGAGCGTGTCGTTCGCTACGTTGACCTAACGGCCATAGAAGGATCGTGGTTCGGCCTGATCGGGGCGAACGGGTCGGGCAAGACTAGCCTGCTCCGCGCACTTGCGGGGCGATTGCCATTTGCCAGCGGATCATGCCGCATTGATGGCGTGGAGATGATTGCAGATCGGCTGGCGCGAGCGACGCACTTTGGCTTTTCGCCACCGGCTGACACATTGCCCGACGGGTTGCGCGGACGCGAGGTCCTGGAACTGGTCGGCGGGGATATTGAAACGATGTGGCCCCGTTTGGGTCCATTGCGCGAGGCGCTCGGTTTGGACGCCTTGCTCGACCGCTGGATTGGCGACTGCTCGGCCGGTATGCGGCAGCGGATTACGGTCGCCCTTGCGTTCGCGCAAGGCCACACGCGGGTGATACTGGACGAGCCCTTCAACTGGCTCGATCCCGTTGCCGCGTTCGATCTTCGCCAAGCGCTGCGTGCGATGGTCAACAACGGACTCACGCTGATGACCGCCCTTCACGATCTAGGGACGCTCGCGGTCGCGTGCGACTCCGGCATCATGCTCGCTGGTGGCAACGTCGCAATGGGACTGGACAGCCGCCTCCTCGAAACTGCCGCTCAAGATCCGCAGGCATTCGAACGTCAGACCATCGACCGCTTGAGGGCAGCATCAGCACCATAGCGGACCAGGGCTACCGGCAAAGCTCAACACCGGGGTCATTCCCGAAAATCGATCCCATACGAGACGGCGCGGGCCGTCTCGTTGGTCGTTCGTTGCGGGAACGATGCTGTGCGGTTATTTGTCAGGTATGTTGATGTGGCTGACCATGGCCCTCCAGGCGGCGCAGCCGCTGCCCGATACAGCCGCATTTGAGCTGTCGAAGATCAATAAGCCTCATGAATCGCCCAATTTGTCGGTGATAGCACGATGCGCTGATACCGCATCATCAGAGGAAATCGTTGTCTGCGGGGCTCGACAGGATCGATACAGGTTGCCGCTACCAGTTGAGCGCCCGAGTGCAGAATGGGGTCGGGGCGAAGCCCAGACTGGTATGGCTGCACTCACCCCAGCAGCCCCTTGCGGTATCTTTGCAGGTCAACGGCGGTGTTCAAAAAGGGAAGCCGCTGAGTATGGATACGGCCAAGGCCGTGATCCGCTCACTGTCGCCGTCAAGGTAGCTGGCAAGCTGCTTGATCCGGACGGAAACTGACGCCAGCGCCCTAACCTGTGAAGCGGTGTAATCGAGGAGAACTGCTATATGATTGCCATCGCCGCTGCGCTGTTGAGCGCAATTACGCCAAGCTGTGCTCCTGTGCTCGGCGCAAGTCGCTTATGGCAGCTAGAGACCCGGTGGGTCATCGTAGGCGAAATGCACGGGACGAACGAGTCGCCCGCCGCCTTTGCCAATCTTGTCTGCTTGGCAGCCACAACAGGCCGTCCAGTGACCGTTGCGTTGGAGCATACCTCCGACGACCAAGCAGCCATCGACACGTTCCTTGCTTCTGACGGATCGCGTCTTGAACAAGCGAAGCTGTTGAAGCTGTTTTTGTTCAGATCGGAACTGCAAGACGGTAGAGGCAGCGTCGCTTTTATGCGCCTGTTTGAGCAACTCCGCACATTGAAGCAGGCAGGACGTATAAACGGTGTGATTGCGTCCGATATCGGTCGCGCCACCCCGGAGGGGCGGGAACGAAATGCTTCGATGGCACAGACCTGGAGCGGGATAGCAGCCCCCAACGATGCGATCATCTTAGCTTATGTCGGCAACCTTCACGCTATGCGACGGGCGACCAGCGTGGGCGACCGCACGATCATGCCCGCAGGGGCGCTTATGCCAGCCAAGCAAACCGTGACGATCAATGTCGTCGGCAATGGCGGCGAAGCATGGAACTGCCAGGATGACGGATGTCGGCCACACGATAATGGCGACCTTCGGCAAGCCGCACTCGGGATCACGTATTTGAAGGCGGCCGACAGACAGTGGGATGCCGTCTATGAACTCGGAGTTCAGACGACTGCAGCCCTCCCGGCAAATGGGACGGGACCAACGGCAGCCCTCAGCGATTACGTCGTACTACATTAATGAAACCTTGCAGAAGGTGAAAACTATTGCCGTTGAACCCGACCTGAGATTCCAACATCTTCCAAGACAACGGGTTTCGGGACGCTGCAAGCGTTCCTATTCAATCATCCATTGCGAAAAAACCGGAACCTCGACAATGCTGGTTGCCTCGTCACATAAGTTGTCGCGAAACAGGAAAGAGGGAGCTGAAGATGCATAAGAATGCCCGAGAGCGGTACATACCGGTCGCCATGTTTCCTGCGATCATGCCCGTTATCATGTTACCGGGGATGAAGTCTGATCTTTCGCCGTATCTATATTACGGAATCTGGGGCCTCTCGCTCGGCTTGGCAATCATGGGTGTTACCTGGATGGCAAACGGTGCGCTGAGCCAAACCGCGAAATACGCTCGGTCATAGAACTTGATTCCTTTCCCGTAGTTCGATCCTTGTGGGAAGGCGGAGAGACGCACTCACGATGTTTCGCCGGCGTATGCGCTGACCCAGGCGGGCGGCTCCTGCTCTTGCCGCCCGTCAACTTTTACCAGACGTTCCCGCGCCCATCGATACGCCCACATAGGACCGAACTTCGTCGCAACCGCAGGCATGGCCGAATAGGCTGGATCGGCTTGCGCTTGGGCAAGGGAAACGAACCCGTAGCCGGCTGACCGGAACAGACCGAGGAGCGGCTTGATCGTCGCGGCATTCAGTCGGTTGGCGTGCAGCAGCATAATCGCTGGCACGTCGCGGCCGAGAACCTTGCAGCTCAGCTCGCCGTAATAGGCGATCTGAGCGCGGCTATGATCGAGATAGGCCCGCTCGATCCGCTGCATCATAGCCTTATCGCGCGCGGTGACGGCGCGTTCGTAGGCGCTGTTGAATAGGTAATCCGACGAGTCGATCGTCGATGCGGCCAATCTGTAGCCGTGACTGGCGAGAAGCTTTTCGATTGCGATCCGCTTGGTTCCGGTGTCACCAACGTGGTTGTAGGGGAAGCGGAAGAACGGGATGGAACGGTCGCTCGATGTCGCCAGCGACCGTATGGTTGTTTCCCCTTTCATGACCTCCTTTTCAATCCCCGCAACGTCGAGGTCGTTGCTGTCGAAATGGCTGTAGCCGTGATTGCCGAGGGCTAGGAGGCCTTTGTTCCACTCGGCAAGTAGCCGAGAACCGGCAGGGCCAAGCGCCTGCACCTTGTCCTCGTTCACGAAGCCGGTGGCGGGAACGCGAGCGCGTCGCAGGGCGCTGACGATCTGGCGCTGTGCTGCGTTAGCGGCGTCGGGGGAGACGGGCGGCCCGTCGCTG
>Ga0265780_10003735_pt1 | contig 19896 bp, 7 predicted proteins | sample P1T30metagenome_FD_192432 | JGI IMG/M metagenome (GOLD analysis project Ga0265780, IMG submission 192432) | Plant litter microbial communities from East Loma Ridge, Irvine, California - P1 T30 | ecosystem: Environmental > Terrestrial > Plant litter > Unclassified | place: USA: California...
TGTGCGAGGCGGCTACCAGTCGTACAACGCTAGCGACGGATGCCGCTGCCGATTTTAATTGTGGCCAATGGCAGCACCGAGCTTGCTTGAAATGTCTAAATTGCCTACGTCAACGCCATGGATCAGGTAATATACAATTTACGAGATGCGATCACACGAGTACAGATTTCTCGCCTGTCTCTCCACATCGGGTAGACACAGCCTCAAAGACAAGGCGGTTGCCAACTCCGGAAGTCGAACATCGCTACCGCTCACGGTGAGAACTCAACATTTACATGCTGGAGATAAAGTCTAGAAGCATCATGTACAGTTCTTGCTCTATGGGAAAGACTAGAAACAGCTCCATGGTAAGCCTCTATCGGAACGCGAGTACTACACACGCTCTCTCGCCTCTGCGTCCTCGCTATCGTGTCTCGCACCGTACTTGCCATCATCTGCACCAGTCACAACGTTCATATCCTCGTCGGCAGCCACATCGAAGCTTCTCCCTCGATACTCTGGTCCCAAAGCCGTGAGTAAGATAACGTACGCATACACGCATCCCATGAAGATGCAGATCACCAGCCCGTACTTATAACGGGTTGTCTTGCCTTTCGGTGGAAGTGGAAACCTCTCGCCAATAGTCGCTTCGATAGTCGATGAGGCAGAAGAAGCAAGGTTTCCGAGTTGATAAGATGTACCGACGACAAAAGTGCGGAATGATCCTGGTGAGAGCTCCATAAGATGGATTGGGATGACACCCCACGCACCCTGGACGCAGAACTGTTGGAAAAAGGCTGCGGCAATGACGGCGTTGGTGGAGACGAATGTGTAGGGATAGAGTAGAGCGCCGCCGATAACGCACATGACGATGATGCTGATACGGCGACCGAAAATGGATGAGCAATAACCGACTACGGTACCACCGGTCATGGCGCCAAGGTTGGCGACGACCTGTGTGACGGTGACCTGGTTGGGAGAGAAGTTGTACTGGTTACTCAGCATAGTCGGATAGAGGTCCTGGCTTCCGTGCGACATGAAGTTGAAGCCCGCCATGAGCAAGACAAGATACACCAGCAAAAGCCAATGGCGCTTCAGCGCAACCTTGCCTTCTTGAGCAAAGACCTTGGCTGCGTTGGGTTGTTCTTCGCGTATCCGCTTACGCTCGAGGTAAGCATTCGTTTCTGGGAGGCAGAGACGGAAGATGATGAACAGAACTGGTGGGCCTGCACCAAACCAGAACAGCGGTCGCCATTCGTGACCGACGGTGTTGACGAACGCGCGTGCAAAGACAGTGGCTAGTAGATACCCGAATGCGTAGCCTTGTTGTAGCATACCGGAGATAATACCACGGGCCTGCTCGGGGCAATCCTCAAGGGCTGCGATAGTGTTAGTCATCTGAATGATGCTCGGATAGGGAGGGAAAAGACCCACCAGTAGCAGCAGCGTTTCCGTACAGTCCACCCATGGCGATACCGAACAAAGCCCTCACTCCCAAAAACTCGTTGTAGGTCGAGCAGAAACCTGTGCCCAGCTCCAACACGATGAAGAGTAGGTTGTTAATGATGAAAGGCCACTTCCTTCCATACCGATCAGCCGCCAGACCAAAGATGATACTACCCACGCTTCGCAGCATGAGGACCAATGTGATACCCCAAGTGATATCCGCCTTGGTTTTACCAAAGGTTTCGGCAAGATTTTCCACGGTGAGGGAAACGGTGAAGAAGTCGAACGCGTCCCAGGTCCAAGCAACGAAAGCGACTAGGAAGAAGAGCCATTGCTGGAGATTCAGCATACGCAGGAGTGCGATGGGGTTGGCGACCTTGTCGTGGGCAGGCTTGAGAGTGGGGATGCGCGTTGCCATGTAGCGACCGGCCGACATCTTTGCGGCCGGTGGCGCGAACTCGCGCTGCTCGGTAGTGTCGTATTTCTCGTCCGCCATTGTGAATTGAGGACAACCCGCGGGGAACTTCAGAACGCGAAGCGTGAGGGGAAGTGCAGTCTTCTTTCTTCGAACGAGATCGACAGACTGTTGAGCTTACAAAAGCTTATAAGACCCCGCGGGCGCGACGCTTTCTTTAATCCCACTAGACATGCACGCGATCATCGTTGAACCTTCCGAAAACGATTTCACAGATAACCAGTGCGACCCGAGCATGCATCCTCGACATCCTCATGACGTCCCCGCAACCCCGCATGTTGACCTGCCATCCAATGGCACCCCCGCGGACAGCGGCACGATAGATCGGAGTTGGCTAGCAGGCGACATGGGATGGAGCATACGACAGGGGCTACTGCGTGCTAAGAGTGGTCAAGAGGTGATAAGCGTCGCTTGGCTTGGAAAAGACGGCACAGCGAAGCTTTGTTGAAAGGCGCCGAAAAGCTTGGTCGACGTCAAAGGCTTGGGGCGTCAACAGTCTGAACGCGCTGCACTCAAACATCCGCGGATTGTTGGAGATAAGTCAAGGCTGCCGGCTCGCAGTTAATACGGCACTGATTGATGATACTGTTTGTGAAAGTTGGTCGCGTGAGCTGGTTCTAGCTCATAATGCGTACCGGTGTTGAGTCGTGAGGATGCTCCAAAGTGGAGTGAAGACGCGGTGTTGTCCCAAGGGTGGTGGCGCGTCCGCCGGCTTATCCCCGCATCTGGGGATCTCTGGACATGCCATTCTCGAATCTTAGTCACGACAGCATTCATCATGACCGCAAGGTTGAAGCAGTCCTGTACAAGCGCGCATGCAGCGATTGCATCGTCTCAATCGTGATTGAAATGGGGAACCAGAAGGTAGGCGTTGGGGCTGAACAATGGTTGCAGGATCTCGTACACAGCCGACGGCATGGAGACAGATCTAGCTCCGATGTTTGCGACCGGGTCGTCGCTCGGCAAAGTTGCTGGACGCCTGGCAAACCACCAGGCAATCAGAGGTTCTGGCACGGGAAATCGGAAGATAATCATGCTTTTCATATTGATACCAGACTAAAGTTCGTAGCCCAGAGCGAGAAGGAGAATACAGGAAGTCTAATCGCAGTGAAATGCTCATGTACGCCAATTCCCAAATGCAATGCTCACACACTCTTGTTCGTCGTCTATAGGCAACGAAGTTACATGCGTCGTTGAACTGACTCAAGCTCTGCTGGAGACAGCCCGGGAGCTCTCAGCAGAGCTTGCCCATTCTTCCGTGAGTCGCTCCAGTTCGGTCATGCGAAGCGCCTCCTCGACACTCTGGACAAAGTGTCTTGGACCACCACACATTTCGATAATACCGCTCTTGTCGAACAGCTGGTAGACGGGGCTGGACTCTTGCGGCACCCTGCAAAAGAAGACTCTGACATCCCGCTTCCTGTAAGACTCTACAATCTCAGCCAGGACCTGGGCGCCGGCGCCGTCGAGCGAAGTGACGCCGTGAACATCAAAGATGACGTTCTTGTTGTGTTCTGCACGGCGAACGCGCGGGAGGGCAGGATGCGCCTTTTCCGTGCCATGGTCCTCAAGACGGCGCAGACGGGTCTTCAGGTTTCCGGTGTTGGCAAATGTCAGAGGCTCGGGGATCTTGACGATCAGGCACCCTTCAATAAATTCGACATCTCCGGGGTGATGTTCCGCGTTTGAAAATTGGTTTGTGGTTCCAGGCACGCGGCCCAGGATTTGAATGCGTGGGCGAACTGAATGACGGATCAAACGCAGGATGGAGAGACCGATACCAACCCCAATACCACGCTTCAGATCCCACACGATGGTGATGAAGAAGATGAGGCCCATGAGGATCAACTCTGACCAGCCACGGATTTTGAGGAAGAACTTGACATCGTGTGGTGCTTCCTCAACGAGCGAATATGCTACGACTGAGACCATGGCGCAAAGAACGCCTTTGGGTAGGTAGTAGAAATACGGCAGCATGAAGACGGTACACAAAATAGTGATGATGGACAACAAGACTGAACTCATGGGGGTCAAACCACCGGTGGATGCATTGACTTTGGAGCGACCGTAGCCACCGAAGGCTGGAAGCGCCATGAACAGTCCACCAGTGATGTTTGCAGTACCCAGAGCAATGAGCTCGCGGTTCGCGCTCAATGGCATCTGGACGCCATCCTTGGTGTGATCACCGCTGCCCAGCGACTTGGCAGCAACGGAGGACTCAAAGAATCCCAACATAGCAATAATCAAGGCCGTGTTGATGGCGTCAGATACATACTTGAGATGCGAGGTCTCGAAAGGGAAGTGAACGGTGAATAGTTTGGCGCTGGAGTTGACCTCTCCAAGGACAGCGAGGCCTTGTTGGTCAAGGCGGTATCTCCAGGTAAGCACGGCAGACAGAACGACAACGACAAACCGGTCAGGGATATAGGCGACATTAGGGTATCGTGGCTGTAGTCGCTTCTTGAACTCTCTGCGGGTTTGTTAGTGAGACCGGCATGAAAATGGTGTCTCGCAACATACCGGAAGAACATGATGATGAAGAAGGCAGTGAAGGACATGGCACATGTGAGTCCATGGGCGCGTCCAATATTGCGGAAGAGAAAGACGACTTTGTCCAAGCAGCTGCCGTGGGATACTTGGTCAGCAGCCAGTCGTGCGAGCCCCATCTGGGGAATGAGCTGGTCTACAAAGATGACTACACCGATGGCGCTGATGAAGCCGCGCAAGAATGGCCGGCTCAGGACATTGTCCAGGAAACCAAGTCGAAAGAAGCCTGCGATCAGGATAAAGGCACCAGCCATGCACGTCACGATGCCAGCGATCTCGGCATTACGTCTGCCGTCGTTGTCGCCGGTAGTACCCTTCTTGATGTTCTCACGCACGATCTCGCCTATGAGGAGGGAGCCAGGTGCCTCTGGACCAACGATCATCTGCGGACAGGTGCCGAGTACGGCGTAAATCAGAGGATTCAGCGCGAAGCTGTAGAGACCGTGGACGGGCGGCAGGTGGGCAAGGTTGGAAGCATAGGAGAGAGCCATGGGAATGTAGAAGGAGGCCATGGTGATGGCGGCGATGAGGTCGCCCTTGAAGTAGCGCCACTTGTACTGCTGGGTCCAGTTGAGGACGGGAATGTAGTACTTGAGGTACATCATGCGCTTGTCCTTGATGCCATGGCGCTCAGCGAGCCAGCGCGTCGTGCTCATCTTCTGCCCACTCCCCTTGTTCATGACGCCGTCTGCAAAGGCGTCGCCCAGGAGAGCGTGTGCCTCGTCGGGCGCATCGCCCTCTGCTGTCTCGCGTATGCCAGGAAAGGTGCCGCCGAAGCTCTGCTCCGAGTGGATGCTACCCGCGAAGCTGCCATAGTTGCGATGTGCCGCCGGCCTTCCCTCGGCCCGGTTGAAGGTGCCCCAGTCCTGCTGGTTCAGCAAGCGCGTGCGCACCGTGGGCTCGAGGTCGATCTCGATGACGCCGCCGGGGGGAGCGACTTCCTCGTGGGTTGAGTGTACTGACGTCGCATCCGTCGTCGGGTGGATGCCGTCGGTGGAGAACTCGAGGTCGTGGGGCGCGGCGCTGCTCGACGGCTGGGGCTCGTCGTCGTCGTGGTAGCGGCGGGGACGCATGGTTTCCTCGGGTGAGCTGGACCTGTCCGAGGGCGCATGAGCCTGGCGGAGCTGGCTGGGCGTCGAAGGCGCGTGTGCGTGCCGGGCACTGGCATTGGAAGAGTCGCGCGAATGCGAAGCCATGCTGCGCGATAGTGATAGTGATATCGAGGTGCAAGCACCAGCGAATCGGAGGCGAGTTAATAGCCGTACTATGGACGGCGACGCGAGTGCGAGCAGCTTTTCGCAGCAGCAACCATAGCGCTCCCGAGGCAGAACAGACGAGAGAAAAGCATGGACGTCGTGGTGCAGCGTATTTTCCACGCCGGCAGAGGATCCTCCTAGCTTGCTCATTCCAGCGCCGCCGGCCGTCGAGCAATGCACGTGCGAGACGCTGCAATGTCATCCAGACCGCCGCCCCACTACTGGTCAGATATGTCTCAAGCCTCACGTCGCGGCTGTGGCTATGTCATCGGACGTCTCTATGGCCCAACGGTGCAGCCCTGCAGTAGCGCCGTTCTCGGAGCTCGATTTTGGAGTCCCGGCGAAAAAGGCCATGGAGTCATCGTGGGCTTCAGTCCGCGCCGACTATTCCCCACACTCCGAGATCCGATACCTCATAACTAGAGCACATTTAGAGACGGCATTGAATTGATCACTCTTTTTGAACATCCGAAGACGTCCAGTCATCTACCACACACCATGTCGTTCCCTACACTACACGCCCGCGCAGAGGCCAAACCGCTTGAGCACCGTTCGTGGTGAGTACACTAGACTATGTCCATGTATATACTGTACTAACAGAATTCCAGCCTCACTCCCACCACCACCAAGAAGCTGCTCGATGCTGGCTACCCCGTCGTCGTCGAGCGCTCGCCCAAGGACCCCAACTACGCCCGCATCTTCAAGGACGAGGAGTTCGAGCAGGCAGGCGCGACCCTCATCGAGGAAGGCGCATACAAGAACGCGCCCAAAGACGACCGCATCATCATCGGACTGAAGGAGCTACCCGAAGACAAGTTCCCGCTCGAGCACACTTTCGTACACTTTGCGCATTGCTACAAGCAGCAGGGCGGCTGGGAGAACGTCCTCGCCAGGTTTCCCCGTGGTGGAGGCACTCTGTACGACCTCGAGTTCCTGCAGGATGAATCAGGCAGGCGCGTTGCGGCCTTTGGCTACCACGCGGGCTTCGTTGGCGCTGCCCTGGCCATCAAGGTTAGTCCACTCGATTGCTACTACCACCATACTGACATCTGCTAGACCTGGGCATGGCAACTCACCCACCCCAAAGGCGAGCCCCTTCCCGGCCTAGAAACCTTCACCGAAGGACGGGGATACTACAACAACGAGAGCGAGCTGATCGCCCAGCTCAAGGAAGATGTTGCCGCTGGTGAGAAGGTTGCTGGTCACAAGCCCACCAGTCTGGTCCTGGGTGCCCTCGGACGATGCGGCTCTGGCGCTGTCGACCTGCTGGAGAAGATTGGCTGCCCAGAGATCAAGAAGTGGGATCTGGCTGAGACCAAGGAGCGCGACGGCCCCTACCCCGAGATCGTCGAGTCTGACATCTTCGTCAACTGCATCTACCTCTCCAAGCCCATCCCGCCCTTTGTGAACAAGGAGAGCCTCAAGTCACCAACCCGCAGGCTCAGCGTCGTCTGCGATGTCTCATGCGACACCACCAACCCACACAACCCCATTCCCATCTACGATATTAACACCACCTTCGACAAGCCCACAGTCGAGGTCTCTGTTGAGGGTGACGGCCCGAGGTTGTCCGTCATCTCCATCGACCACCTTCCGTCTGCGCTACCCCGCGAGTCCTCAGAGGCCTTCAGCAACGCTCTCCTGCCCAGCCTCATGGCCCTCAAGGACCGAGCATCTACACCAGTATGGCAAGGCGCAGAGAAGCTGTTCCAGGAGAAGGTCCAGACGCTACCGGGCGGTGTCCCCAAGAAGGAAGTATAGGACTTCTCGCGTGTAGCATCCTCAGTGCTGATATGAAGTTACGAAATGAAGAATAGAAATGAATCACCATATGCATGGCACCGCCAATAGCATTCCAACTGGTCCTGTCACTCCATTGATGACCACTGTGCTAACGGAACTTACATTCCTCGATGTCTTATCAAATCTGTTACAAGGACTACGACGAGGCTGTTTCTACTCAATGGATCGGTCATATGGTATACAGACCTTCCTACGAGCCTCCCCTGTCAGCAGAGACGATGAAATCCGAGCCATCAGTGAAATCGGCTCACCGCAAAGAATCGATGCGTATAAGAACACGCCGTCTTCTATAGTAAGAATCACCGTAGAGGTTGTCTGATTGAGTTCGTGATCGTAGCTGGGTGCACTAATTTCCCGCCTTTGCGGCGCCAATGCGATCCGTGCATCATGCACCTGGTGGCATATTCATCACGCTACTCGAGTTATCTGAGAAGTCCTTGTACCATGCTTTATAGTTCATGTCGTCTTTGTGAAAGCATGCCTTCGTCGATTACCCACGATGGCTCTGTTTGATCGGAGCCTTGGCAAGTAAGACAGCCTGACGCGTCATATGAGGATCAACACGCGAGTAAGACCGGGACGGCCCTCTTCAACAACGTGCTTCTCACGCCGAGACACACTCTATCGACAAATCGCGGCGCGCAAAGAGCGCGATAACGGCAAATCGCCTCTTCAACATCGGTGTGAGTGCTTGCAATGCGCCGCAGACCGGGTGTAATGTTCGCGCGGCCAACCGTGTCAGAAGCGCTTTCACCGCTGCCCAAAATGTCTGTATTTTCCCCGACGTCAGACGCGACGAACCTCTTATCTCGTTCCCAAACGATATCGAACCACCAATACAATTTCAAGAGAGTGGCTTGCATGTAGATTGGATCGACCACGACGACAACTGTGAGTGTAAAGCGCCTGCCCTCGCGGTCATGCTAGAAGAGCCGACTACCACGGCATGAACCTGAACTGCCATCGCCGGATGCACAGCCGCATGGCTTTCCAAACACCCGTCTCTTTTTTTCGACTTTTGCGACCAATAATTAGAGGACGGCTGCTTATTTCCTATTTTGAAACATCAGTCTGACTACACCAATACCTTTTGGAACCTAAAAAAAAATTAAACCTAAACACCCGTCTAGGCGTTGCGGCATGTCAGATTGACTCGGCCCTAATCAAGCCACCAAAGGTACGACTTATAACACCGTCTTACCTCATCTTCAAACATCGACCTGCCATCTCATCTATCCACGTTTCCCACACCAACCTCGTTTATCCAAGTATCTCAACCACACAACCTCGGTAGCAAGATACGCGCTCGCGTTATTACCATGTGGAATCAGATTCGATCCTCCTTCGGCTTCCTAAAACCGCCAGAGTCCATGCATCGATACATGCCTGTCGGCCAGGTGTCCGCGACACGTTCCCGCACCCGTCTCGCAATCATAACGACAGCCTGCATCGTCGTTATTCTCGCTATCCTCTCAATCTCTACTCATCCCCTGGAGAAAGCGCGGCAGTATGGGATACTCAAGTCTAGCGAGGCATCCTTGCATGACCCTATACCCAGCATCGTACATTATGTGCAAATAAAAAAGGACGCAAACTCAATCCTGAGATTTCCGTTCTCTAGCTTCCTGACCATGTGCGCCGCAGTCATGTACATTGAGCCGTCGCAGATCTACATGCATACCGACTTCAACGACTCTGAGATTAGGAATGCCAGCGAGCACGGTGACCGGTGGACTAAGGCAGTCATCAACACCTTCGCAAATGTCACGACCTGGAACCGAGTAGATGTACCCAATTTTGCCGGCCAGAACCAGGACCAGGAAATCTCCGCCATCCAGCACAAGTCAGACTTCATCCGCTGGGAGGCCATCGCGAAGATTGGCGGTATCTATATGGATTGGGACGTTGTACCTCTGCGACCTCTGACGCCCCTGCTCAATGCTGGCTTTGCTTTTATCGGCGGCCGACACTATGGCGGCGCACGTGAAGGCGGTGGCATCAACGGCACCATCAACAACGGTGTCTTCTTGACCAAGCCAAACAGCACAATGGCGCGAATTGTCGTGCGCGAGCAACATGCCGGCTTCGACGGTAGATGGGAAGCAAATTTACAGAGCATGACCAGGATCGCCGAGCGTCTCGTCCCAATCCCGAACGAAGTCCTGATACTTGACCGCACCGCTTTTGCCCCCACACACTGGTTTAAAGAGAGCACTGACCCTCTCTTCAAACCCAACGAAGGCAATCCATCGCCTGTTCCCCAGATCATCAACTCTACCGACCCAATGGAGCTGTACGACAACGCCATTGCAAACAGACGAAGACGTGCGCAGTGGGAGATGGACTTTTCTTCGACATACATGCTCCATGGATTCGCTATGCATGAGTACTACAAGTATATCAACCCGAGCACTATCTTGAGCAGGACCAGCAACTTTGGAGTTGCGACATACGATATCGCGAGACATATGGTGGACCAGGGTTACATCAGCGGAAACGAACGGGATGACCGCGCCGAATCATGACAGGTACATACCGACTTGTATTGTACATTTCATTACCTTCCTGTATAATAGACATGGTCGTGGCCTGTAGCCACCAGATCCAGATCGCTTAGCGAAAGCATTATAGACTCTTACAACCGATTCATCTATCCGCTTTACTTGTAGAGCCACACCATCGCTGCGAAACTGCATCTGTTCATAGGCTTAAAACCCCGCACATCTATTTCAAAGGGCTATACCTTTTTACGCATGTAATAGTCTGTTCTTACGTACAACGAGGTTACTGCAATGCGCTTGCATATCGGCCTTATAACGCGACAGTAGACACACCTTGTTAAATTGTGAATTGAGGCGCGCTTGTAATACCTAAAATTATACACATATATACAGGCGTAGCTAGAGAGCTTATTCAGGTAATAAAATACAGCGTAGAGATATAGATATAGTTATTACATAACTAGAAAAGTAGTATACTATAGTATATTAATAGGTTTAGTGCTTTATTATTAGATTCTAGCTTTAAAGAATCTAGACTAACTTAGTGCTAACTATAAATATTCTATAATTACTATTATAGCTTAGTAGTAATTAATTTTTAGTCTTATTATAATAATATACTTAATTATAGTCTAATATTAAATATATAGTTATAGTAGTAAATAGGTATACTTAGAGTTAACTACTTAGGTTATTAGATAACTTTTGCTACACTAGTCTAAATTAAGTAGATTTTAGACTATTAGAACGCTAAGAGTTAAGGCTTTCTAACAACCTAAGAATTATCTAATTTAGACTAGTGTAGCAAAATTTATAGCAAAAAAAGAGAAAAAAAGAGAGTATTTCTAAGAGATATACCTAACTTAGGTTAAGAAACTTAGGTTATTGAATAACTTTCGCTACGCTAGTCTAAATTAGGTAATCTTTAGGTTATTAGAAAGCTAAGAGTTAGAGCTCTCTAAAACACTAAGAACTACTCTATTTAGACTAGCGTAGCGAAAGTTAGTAGTAAAAAAAGAAAAAGAGAAGTATATCTATTTACTACTATATATATAGTATTTAAATAACTTTATTATTTAATATTAAAATTACTCTATCTTATAATACTCTTATATATACTATTTAAATTTTATAAGCTTCAAAGTAGATCTCTTTAGTATAATATAATATAGTAGTAAGTAAGCTATATTAATTTTATTAGTAAACTAATATTTTTATAGTATAAGCTAGTCTAATAAAAGTAATATCTATAACTAGAATATAAGAAAAAATATCTTTAAAAAATTTAAAATTTTATTTTTAGAGGTATAAGCGTAAAGTAAACTAAGACTTAGATCTTTAGTACTACTATCTTTAGTATAGTTAAGAATTTTAGAATTTAAAGTAGTAAAGTAACTATTTTATAAATACTAATATTTAGCTATAGTATAAAGAATTATAATAGAATTGTACATTATTAGTAAATTATAATAGATAAAGTAGTAAATTATAAAGTAATAGAATACTAAAAGATTTTATAAATAAAATTATATTCTTATATATATACTCTTTATTCTTTATTTTTATCTTTATTTTAATTTTAATTTTAATTTTATAGCTTCTAGTAAATTAGACATTTTAAATTAATAAAAGATATAAATAGAAGCTTAAATATAATACTAAAGCTATACTAATATATACTAAATAATCTCTTAATTATATTCTTAATATCTCTTTTCTAAGTTCTTCTAGTAGTAGTATATTTTAAGCTAATCTTATTACTAGTTATTACAGAACGTACCTCTAGATACTCTTAGAGAGCATTACACGTAATTATACTAGTATAGATTAAGGTAAGCTCTTAGAAGCTTTACTACTTAAGAGAGCTTTCTAAGTAAGCTTATAATATAATAATTTATCTTCTATTTATTTCTATACTTCTAGACGCGACACTAGTTTTATTATTTCTTTCTATACTTACATTAACTATATTTTTATACTATATTATATTACTTATTAAAGCTTCTACAAACTACTCTAAGACTACTACTAAGCAAAATACTTTTAGTTAGACTATCTTAGTAATTATTATATTAATACTTATTAAAGCTTTAATAAAAGCTATTATTAAAGCTCTTTAAATCTACTTTACTTATTCTATATATATTCTAGAGCTACTAATACTAAAAATACTATTAATACTATTAAGATTGTTATACTACTACTATAGAACCTTCTAAAACATAAACTTAAACTTTTTATAGTTTTTTATTTTAGTAAATCTTTTAAGCAACTTACTAGTAATATATAGAAGTTTTAATAAGCTATACTTACTTTAAGAAAAAAAAAAGAAAACTTATTGTATTACTAGTATTACTTTTTATATCTAGGATAATTTAATAATTATCTATACTATTTATACTTATAACTTTATATATAAGATTAAGCTATAAAAAGCTTTACTTAGAGAGATAAAAGTAGCTATTATATAGTAGCGTAAAGTATTAACAAGAATTTATAGCAAAATAGTAATAAATAGACTAAAAGAGATAAGTTATTTAAGATTTATCTTTAATATAATTATACTATTAAATAAATAGTAGCTATATTAATATTCTACTATTAAAATTACTCGTAAGAACTAAAAAGTAGTAATGTTTATTAGCTATTACGCGTATCTACTTAATAGTAATTACGTAGCTAGAAAGCACTATTAAGACTTTAAAGTTAAGCCTTAGAGCTATATAGAATATCTTATTAGCTACTAAGCTTCTAATATATATTCTATATAAGTACTAGTAATTAATTAGATAATTATAACTTATAACGTAACCTTTAATAAGAGAGAGTTCTATTAGAGTAATTCTAATAAGAAGCTAACTAGACATTAAGTAATAAAGTAAGTTAAAATACTTAATAATAGTAAGCTAATTAATTTTATAAAGAAATATAATAATCTACCTATTAATTAAGTAGTAAATATAGTAAAGCTATTAACTACTAAGTAGAATTTTAGAAGTAATGTAAACTATAATTAAAGTAAAAAATTTAGCTTATCTATTAATTATAATTAAGACACTATTTAATAGAGATAAAGTATAAGGCTAGTATTCTATTAGAAATTGCTAATAATTAACTACTTTTTACTAAGCTTACTACTCTAGAACTTATATTTAAGCTAGAAGTTTTAGAAATAAGTAATTAAAGTAATTATAAAGTTTCTAATAGTTAAAGAGTAATATATACATCTAAAAGAGCTAACCTATTAGAGTCTAGAGATAAGAAGCTTTCTAGATAAAGATTAATTATTTTAACTTTATTTATTAAGTCTACTATAATAAACTCTAGTTCTATAGAAGTAAGTAAAAAATCTACTTTACTAGAGTAAGTAATAAACAGAGAGAGAAAGAAACTATAGCTACTTACTAATACTATAATAATCTTTAAAAGCTACTTAGATTATAAAAGTAACTACTTTAGTATCTAATATATATACTTTCTAAAAACGCCTCTAAAAAAGAAATTAATTAGCTAAGTAAAAAGATAACTTAGATAGAGATTTTTAAGTTATAAGCTTATAATTAACTACATCTATTAAAATAGATATAGACTTAAAAGTATAATAAAGATAGCTATTTTCTTAAATATAAAGCCTTAATTATAGTTTATAGTAGTCTCTAAAAGAAGAACTTAATTAACTCTACTTACATAGTAACTGTTATTATATAGTTCTTTTACGCTATAATAGTAATTATTATCTAAGATAATTTAGAAATTAAATAGATTAATATTATAAAAGTCTTTCTTAATATAAAGATTATAGTAGAAAACTTAGTAATTTATAAAATACTAGATAGCTTTAAAAAGCTAAAATTATATATATTTCTTAACTACACAGTTTATAAATTATAAAACTCTCTACTATTATAGTATAAAAGGTTCTTTAAAGTATTAAAAGCTATTAGTATAATAGCTTCTTAAAAAGAGCTATACCTCTTCTTTAATTAAGAATGTAAGATTCTTATTATCTTTTTAATTAATAATGTTTTAATACTTTACTATAAAATGTAATATAGTAAGGTATAGCTATATAGACTAAAATCTTTAGTAAGTATAAGATTTAAGATTAGAAAGATATAAAGTAAGTCTTTAGTATTTATATAATTAGAGACTAATATCTAAAGATAATTAAATTTATCTATAATATATATATAGATAAGATACTTAAGAAGTTTAAGCTTAAAGATAGAGTTTTCTTTTTAATACTTTTACTATTAGCAAAGCTAATTAAGAATACTAAAAGAGTAACTAAGTCTTAAATCAAGAGATACTAAAAAGTAGTTAGCTTTATACTTTATATAGTATTTGTACTTTGACTAAATATAGTATACACTATTTTAAAGCTTTTATACTTTTTTCTAAATTCTAGCTAATAATATAAATAAGCTATAAAGTAGGTAATTATATATCTTTACTATATATACTATAATATAATTTAGTATAGTAACTATTATAAGTCTAATTTAATAACTAATAGAAATATATCTTTTACTAATAATTTAGAAACATACTACTTACTTTATAGATATATTACTATATTATATAAAGGCGTAATTTTCTAGAAAGCTATATTAGACAGTATAGCTACTACTTCTACTATAGAAGTAGAGCTTTTTACTCTTAAGTATACTACTAAAAAAGCTATAGTACTTAGGCACTTTCTTAAAAAGCTAGAACTTAATCTTAAAAAACTCTAGATTATTTAGTATAACAATTAAAAGACTATTAAGCTAGTTATTAGTAAGAATAAGTAGATTAATACTTAGCTTAGGTATATTAGTATTTAAAATATATAGCTTTAGTAGAAATATACTAAAATATTATTTAAAGTTAAGTCTATAAAGACTATAATTATACCTATAAAGAGATTAACTAAATTTATTATCTAGTAATAGTTTAAGAAGTTTAAATAGCTACTTAATCTATAAAATTTATAATATTTTATTCTTAAAAGGTAGATAAAGTAGAAAAGACTCTATTTAGATTACTACTATAAAAGTTAATTATTTTTAAATAAAATCTTAGCTACTCTAAATAGCGCTTAATTATAAGAAAGTAATTACTAAGAATTAATATTAGTATAAAGTAGCTAAATTACTAAACTTTTTTACTAAATTAATCTATATAGCTACTAAGCCTATATAGCTACTAACTTACTAACTAGTACTATAGTTATAATTATTAAGATTAGAATTTTTAATCTATTTATTCTTAAAGTTCTTAATCTAGGCTAATAGATAAGTTTACTTAGTATTATAAGTCTATATATAAGTCTTAACTAGTAAGCGCCTATACTTAACGTGTATATACTTATACTTATACTTAAACTTAGCTAGCTAATACTATATATAGTAGTAGAACCTACTACTTATAATACTAAATATTAAGCTATTAGATTAGTACCTAAAAAGCTAAAAATCTTAATACTAAAACTATAAGTTACGCTACTAAGACTAATAATAACTATACTAATTACGCTACTAATTTTATAGCTACTAATTTTTAAATCAAGAAGAATATAGCTAGAATAAAAGTAGCGTCTACTACTAGAACTAATACTAATAATTATATTCTAATTATTACTATAATAAATAAAAAGTAATAAGTAGGTAATTTTAAGTAGAAAATATAAATAGTAGTATTAACTAGTAATTGTTTTTATTAATACTTTTTTTACTCTTACTTAGTATTATAAACTTAGCGTGAGTACTATATTTATAAAAGCTATTAAAAGTTATAGATAAATTAAACTTATAGCTTTTTTAACATAAAAACTTTAGAGTTTTATTAAATAATTTAGATAAAGTTTTAAAAAAGCTCTTAGCTACCTTATTTTTCTTCTTATATATATAAATATCTTAATAAAGCTTATAGTACTAATTTTGTGCTTTCTTTAAGCTTTGGCTTTATTATTAAGTTAGTAAAGAATTAAAAAGCGCTAAAGAGTAGATTCTAAACTTACTTTAGAACTATAATACTACTCTATATTAATAAAGCGCTAGTATAAACTTTTACTTAGCTTAATATACTTATTAAAGTTATAATATGTATAGCGCTAGACTTTATATAAACGCTTAAAGTAATTAAACTTTAAAATATTATTCTAGAGTTACTAATAAATATAATAATTATATATTAGATATTATAATATATTATTATTAAGTATTACTTTAATAAGCTTGTATAGATAACTAGTATAATATAAATACTTAGATTGAAAAGTCTTAGACTTAAAAGCTTTACTCTTAGATTACTTACTAGAGTAACTATAATTTTAGCTTAGAGACTTCTACTCTTTTTAATCTTAGATATCTTACTTCTTAATATAATTAGATTACTAAAAGCCTAAGTTCTAAAGCTAAGAAGTATTATTACTAATAAAAATACTACTCTTAAGATTATACTTAATAGATTTATAAATATTTTTATTAATAAAACTACTAAACTAAGCGCGCTTATAACCTAAATAACAAGCTTAGTAGTCTAATTTAGAGTACTTACGCTACTACGCTTAATTTTAATATAAATTAGTATTATTATTTCTTATAAAGCTTTGAATTAGTAGTATATTTAGAGCTTAAGTACTTGAAGAGAAGATAAATAAATTATTACTCTAGGTTATTATACTTAAAGAAAAAGGTAGTAGATATTAATTAGAAGCTACTAGAAGTTAATTACGTAGTAAAGGCTAAGCGCTAGTATATAGAGTACTATTACGCTAAGCACTATTACACTAAATACTAGCGCGTATATTATAATTACTACTACTAAAATTATTATAAAAGACGCTATTATAATAGAAGCTAGAATACTAATACTTATAGCTATTATTAAAGTTAGAAGTTAAGTTATTAGACTAGAATAATTATTAGCTATTAATTTAAGTATAAAAATAACAACTTACTATAGTAATAAAAAGAATAGAAAGTAAGTAAAGTAAAGACTTAAGTACAGAAGCTTAAAAGTGTAAATGCTTAAAAGTAAAGAATTTTAAGCAGATAAAAAAGTTAGATAAATAGCTTATAGGCTTAAAAGCTTAAGCATTTTAATAATATAGTAAAAAGAACATTTATAGTAGATAAGAGAAGAGTTAAAAGACTACTTATTATTAATAAAGTTTTTAATTTTAGCTTAAGCGCGCACTTATATAAGTAGCTAGTATAGCTTATTAAGCTATTAATTATATTATAAACTTTACCTAAAAAAGGTTAAAAGCTTAAATCTTACAATTAGAATTATCTCTTAATAGTTAAATACCTAGATTCTTATAGCTATTAGCTAGATTCTAGACTATTATAACGTATTTTCTAACTTAATAGAGTTAATCTTTAAACTATTAAGCTACGTTTGAATAAGTAAGAGCTTAGTACTATTAGTATTAAGTATAATTAAACGCTTATTTAGCCTATAACCTACTTCTATACTTTAAATTCTTAAACCTAAATTTTAGTAAAGTATACTAGTTATAATAGATTTAATAGAATTACTTTTAGTAAAGTAAATTATTACTTTTACTACTTTAGAGAGTATATTATAGTTATAGAGTAGTTATAATTATAAAATTCTAGATATATAATTACTTAGCTCTTAAGTATCTAGTTAGAGGTTTTATGTTAACTTTCTTTAGTAGTATAATAATTATAATATACTTAAATATCTCTAATTTTTAATTATCTCTCTTGCTCTAATAGTATTAGTAATACTAATTTTATAAAAGACTAAGCATGTTAGTAGTATTAAGTAACTAGCACTTATCTTAGATACTAAAAAGTTAATAGCATTTACTTAAGTAATAGATATAGAGAAGAAAGAGTTTAATATCTTTAAAGTAATATTAGTATTAGTATTAAGCTTAAAAGTTATATCTAGGTATTAAGAGTTTATAAAGATATAAAAAGCTTTTAGAAATATAAAGCGCTTTTAGAGATATTAGAAAATCTTAGAAATATAAGAAGTTCTTTAAGATAGAAAATAAAAGAGTATCTTCTATACATAATGCTTTTTATACTTCTCTTTAGCTTACTATTCTCTATACTATAGTCTATCTACGCAAATATTATTTTTATTTAATAGTAGTATAGTACTATAATTTAATATTACTCTAGACTTAGAGTTTATCTATACTACTTAAACTTCTACCTATCTAATTCTATAGCTATAAGAAAGACTTCTACTCTTTTTACTAAGCTCTTTACTAAGAGCTTTTTTTTAAAAAGCTTCTATCTTAACTCTTAAGAATAATTTAATATTTCTATAGCTTTATAGCTTGTTATTACTAGTTCTAAGTTTACTTCTAAGTAGACTAAAGAAGCTTCTATTGCTATTACTTTCTATAAGTACATTATTATTATTATTAATATTAATAGAGTAATATATCTATAGTAAATATTATATAAAGAGTTTTATTAAATTTATAGCTATATATTGTAAGTATAAAGTACTAAAAAGTATATCTATATTAAGATTACTATATAGAGTTACTAACTACGTTTTGTTACTCTACTCTATATTAATACTTTACTATAATAAATATAATTATAGTCTCTAAATATATAAATTAAAATATTATTTAGTATATTTATAATATAGCTATATATTCCAAAAATTAATATACTTAGATAAAGTATTAATCTACTTAATCTTTTTAATAACTAGTCTAATAGTTTACTAATTATTATACTAAACTATCTAGAGTTTTATAAAATTAAGTACTAGTTCTTTTAAACAATACGTAAGCGTATTATCTTTTTTTTAGTAGTATACTTAAAAGTATAAAGCTTTACTCTTATAGTAGATATAGTAACTATACTTTACTCTATAACTTTTTAAATTATTATATTTTTATATAATATAGTTATAGACTAATAAAACAATTAGTAAGTTTCTGAATTAATAGTAAAAAATATATTATTAGTAACTATTAGATTAAGTTTATTATAGTTACTATACTAGATTATAACATAGTAAGTATAGTAAAAAAATCTAATTACTTACTCTATTTAGCCTTTTTATTATAATTACTTAAATTTGTAAAGAGTATAAAAGCTTTAAGATACTATATACTATATTTAGTTAAAGTATAATTACTATATCTAGTATAAAGCTAACTAGTTTTAAGTCTCTTTTTATTTTAGACTTATTTACTTCTCTAGTACTCTTAATTACCTCTTCTAATAGTAGAAGTATTAGAGAAAAAGACTAATTTCTAAGTTTAAACTTCTAAGTTATTTTTTTATGTTAATATATTATAAATAAGTCTAATACTTTTTTCTTAGAGCTAGAGAGACAGATTAATTATTAGAGATTATTAAGTATTTTGTAATTATAATACTTCTAGAGAAAGTTAGGATAAAATCTCTATATATATACTTAAGAGCTAAGCAGTTACGTGTCTGTAATTACGCAATTATAACTGCTCTCTAACTTTAACACTTTTAAACTTTAGTCTGTAATTATAGAGAAAGAACCTACTTTGTATTTCTCTAATTCTAGATCTTATACCTACTACAGATTTTAGCTTCTATATTTATTACTTACTACTTTATATATCTAATTTAGAGAAATAGAATGTTATTGATATAAGAGAAAAAAAGAAGAATAGCTTTTAGTAGTTTTTAAGAACTTCTTATACTATAATAGTAGTTAATTTTATAATACATATAATGTATTTTTTAGATATATACGTAGTTCTAGCCTTTTAAAGCTATCTAGTATTTAATATATTATAAAGCTCTCTACTATAAAATTTATATAAAGAAATACTTCTATTATATTAAACTATTAAATTATTAGATTACTTTAAGTAGTAATTACTATTATAGTATAGAAGATCTTAATAGTAAGAGTTACT
>Ga0265780_10003736_pt1 | contig 19896 bp, 19 predicted proteins | sample P1T30metagenome_FD_192432 | JGI IMG/M metagenome (GOLD analysis project Ga0265780, IMG submission 192432) | Plant litter microbial communities from East Loma Ridge, Irvine, California - P1 T30 | ecosystem: Environmental > Terrestrial > Plant litter > Unclassified | place: USA: California...
TGCTTGGACTTTTGAACGATGCAGATTCTCGGTGTTGGGCTTGGAGCTGGAGGTGTAGATGAACGAGGGGAGGGAGAGGTAGGATATGATTTCGTCGCGTAGTTCACGGGGCAGAGTCAGAAGAGACATATTGAGAACAAATCGCAGAAAAAATTGTGCAGTGTTTGAAGAAAACAAGTTTGACGCGGAGTGGTGATGTGGTCTGGCTTGGCAGGGACGGGGGAGGTTGGTGTTTGTTGATGCTGCAGATGCGGACGAACCAAGTGGGGCAAAGGACGCCTAACGACAACCCACCACAAGCGACCAGATGGGTGCAGCTGCTAAGTCCATTATCAAGTGGCGGGCTGCAAGGCTGCGGGAAGTGGATCAGGGGGTCTGGGGCGTTTGGTTTGGTGGTGGGTCATCGGCCGGATGACATAGCGGCTGCAGGCGGGGGCACCGAGCTTCAAAGAAGTGCAGCACGCCAGTTCGAGCTTCACCTGTACCTCCGCGATAAACTTCACTCGCCATCACCGCTGATCGCGACAAGTCGTGTGCAATGTTGACATACACCCATTTATTCTTGAGCCACGCTGATATAAGCACGTAAATTGACGAGGCTCTCCTCCCTGACGCGTCTCTAAAGTCTAAAGTCAATGCGACAGCAGCAACCACGACCATGAGCGACAATGGCAGAGCGCCGTACCGAATCACAGGCGGCCCTTCTGCTGCGCGACGCCGGACGTTACGCTCCTACCGCGAAGAAAGCGACTTGAGCGACAGCGAGCCTGCAGCAAACACGCCAGTGTCAGTACGTCAAAGTAGCATACACACTCCACATCATTAGCTCGAGCATGGACTTACTTGCTACAGTCATCGCCTCTCCAATCGAGACACGACATTAATTCAAATGCTGTCCCACACTCACTTCTCGGAGCAGGCAACAGCCAGCGAATCTCGCAATCAGGTGTCGCTTCTGCAACCGCAGATCCAGCTCGCACTGCGACAACCCTGAATCCTGCAGCAGCATCCTTCACTCCGCTGTGGGGAACTCGGCGAACACGATTCATGAACCATCGCGGAGGCAGGGACTCGGCTACAGGCTCGCCTTCACCAGCTGACTTCGCGTCTCGGCTGAGCCAGCCCGCAGATACGAGCACATCTGATCCGTCCACTTACGAAGACGATCTCGCCATCGCACTAGAACAAGACCTTTTAGACGAATTGGCTGCCCAGGCACATGCGGGCGACCCAACCGCAGCCAACACACTGCTCGATACCTGGCGGTCTATGCATGCCGATAGCTCAAGTACACCGTCTGCATCTACACGACCCAATCATAGCATTCGTGACCTGGACACTGTGCGCAGTGTTTTCAACAGACCCATAAGCAGCGCATCCTCAAAGCGGTCGCGAGACAGGTTTGAGGGCACCGACGGGAACATGGCTCCTCGCACCTTGGCCGACCGAGGTGCAGTTGCCGTCATGCAGTACCGCAATGCAAATCCTGACCCAGATGCAAACGACATCTGGCCCGAGTTCCGCAGTGCTGCAAAGTTGCCTGCTCAATATAGCCTACTGGACAACGACAAATCCCTGTCTGAAGCCTCTCGAACAAATCGAAGGACCCCTAACATTGGCAAGAAGAGGGTGAGCAAAGACAAGCAGCCAGAAGTTGTCGGTCGTCCGAAATGGAATCTACCTGTAGAGCTTGTAGAGATCATTGCCAGCTACCTGAACCGTGACGATATCAAATCTCTTCGCATGGTGAGCCGCGAGCTCGACTACTTCGTCTCGCAAGTTATCTTCCAGACGGTTGTAGTGCCATTCAACACTGAGATCTACGGCATGCTGGCCCAGGGCCAAAAGCCAGATCTAAAAGGGAAGAAACGGGCAAGACGCGAGAAGCCGGGGTATTCATGGAGGAATGCTAATGGCGACGAAGTATATAATGGCCATGGACTGGACGTTTTTAAGGGATTCGGCCAGCACATCCTCCAATACGGGATGAGCTTCGAAGTCAACGAAGATTCACTTTCGCAACCGCCCATCAAGTCGCTAACCGAGAGTAAGACAAGCTTTTGGGGGAACTACGATTGGCCATACGAGGAGTACCGCCGCTTCGATGCTGTCGCCGGACTCGAGACGGCTGCAGACGAGACGCCACGAATGACGTTGGCATTTTCTGAGCTGACCAGGGTAAAAGAGCTCGCATTGTCCGTCGACAGTGGTCTTGGGTGGCTCAACGGCCCTGACCGATCCATCCGTGCGCGTATCTTGCGAAGATCGCTGACAGTCTTTGGCACATTGAAAGATGTACCCGATCGCCGTGCACAAGCACAGAAGGAGCTTTGGCGGCATATTCAAACACGTCACCTACTTGCGGGTGACGACATCAAGTTGGCGACGCTGTATCGACTGGATGGAGTGCGTCCGTTGGCCGAGGTCGACGAAGCTCGGATGCTTGCAGAGGAACAGCCAGCCATGCCATATCTTGATGCGCAACTAATCCATGAAGCCATTCCTCACGATGCTACAGATGTGTCACTGCCAGCGTCATTCGACGAGCCAGATATGCTTGACCGATTCGTCTTGGAACCGTCTGCATTTCGAACCGGTGTTTTGTTCTCATCCACTTCGCCACCAACAGATGCCGCGCAAGTCATGAGTCCAGTCATACCCGCGTGTCTTACAAAAGCTCAGAAAGAGTGGCTGCTTGAGACAGAGTGGGCTCAGCGTGCCTTCATGTCTTCGTACATGCTCTCCATTATCGATAACCCCACTACATTCACGCCTGTTCATACTTTGAATATCTCCAGGCTTTCTGATCGCTACGTTTCGATGCTCAACCGCCCGGACTTTTGGAGCGCTCTGCCAAACTTGAAAAATCTAACACTCAAGGTGATACCTGGTTGGCGAAATGTTTCCAAAGATGAAGCTGGATTTGTCGATGCTCTGAGAATCAACCCCGTGAATGGTCTTGACACTTTTCTCGATTTACTGAGCAACCACGTCGCTACTAGACCGAATATCAAAAACCTGATAGTTGGTTGGGTTGGTGGTGGTGAGCACGCAGAGGGGTTACATGCACGCAACAAACTTCTTATGCCTGCTCCGCTCATGCCAATGGCTTTTGCCAACGATTCCTTCGGTTCATACGAGATGATTGCAGAAACGGATCCGGATCATCTGCGAGCTGCTCTGCTTCGGTTTCCCTATGTTGAACGATTAGATCTGGAAAACTGCTGGATCACGCCTGCTATGTTGCTACAGTTCGTCAAAATTCACGATGCCATGCACCTGAAGCATTTGGTTTTCGACTCTGTATCATTGACAGCAGTCTTGAGGCCCCAAGGAAATGGCCACGCCAATCAAGCCGCTCAGCCACTAGCTGCGATTTTCATGCAAGCGCTTCCGGCGCCACTCCCAGCTATAGGTGGCATCGCCAATGCCTGGAACAATAACACCGGTCTACAAGGTGCTGCAAATCAAGCACAGCATCAACAACCTCAGCCGACCAATGCCCAGGTCCTAAACTGGCTTGTTCAGTCTCTCACGGCACAAACGCAGATCATACATAACTTGCAACAGGCACAGGGAAATGGTCAACAAATTGCTGCTCTCGCAACCTTGTCGGCCCAAGTGCAAGCACACTTACAGCGTGTAAATCAGCTCCAACATCACCAGCAATCGTTGAACCTAGCGCAAAATCAGCAACAAGCTTTCCATCAACACCAAACTGCAGGCCCCACACACAATCAGCAACAAGGTCAAAACTTGACTTCTTCATATCAACGGCTCCTCTCACAGCAGAATCAGGCTCTCAGCCAAACTCAGGTCAGTGTAGCCGGTATAGGCGCACAATTGCAAGTATTGCAGCAACACCTTCTTGCCCCTGCACCGCCACCACCACCTCAACAACCTTACCAAGCGCCTGCCAGCCCTCAATCCTTACTCCAAACTGAGCCGCGCGAGGGATCATGGACATGGTTGATTGACCAAATCTCACCGGGCACAAACCTCTCCGACTTCAGCTCGGTACACTCTCTTGCCGACACCGAGCGCATTACTTCGCTCCAAACCATCCAGTTCATCTCTTGCGGCTACGCCAAGCTCCCGCACGCCAACTTCGACCAAGCTGCCGTTGATCGCGGCAATCGATTCGCCGCGTCGACCATGAACCCGCTCCTCATGCGACGTCATAATGCACTCTTCCCTGCTATGATGGCAGCTAAGTGGGCGCATCTAGGCGAGATTGTGCAGGACAATGAGGCGAGCGAGTTCGCAGTGTTGGAAGCGGCATGGGAATTGAAGGAGGGAGCGGGCTGGGAGGATGAAGAGGCTGAGGCTGTGGAGTTTGATGGGTGTGCGAGAGGTGGGACGGGAAGGTTTAGTGGGTGTGTGAGAAGGGCGGATAGAGTCCCGGTAGATGAGGCGTGATGTGTGATCTTGGATGGGAATGTAATGCATAGAAGGGGTGGGTGTATGGGTAATAAAAAGTAACGGTCAATGAGGAAGTTAGATAAAACAAAGGGCATGGTATTGCTCGTAAAGTAAAAGTCTTATCTGGTTTTTGATTTTGAAAACTCGCAGAAGTGCGATTCGGAAGCATTTACTGAAAACCTAACAGGCACGGTGTCTGAGATTATGCGAGAAGATCGTCGACGCACAATCACCGAGACAGCTGTGCTCCTCTTATGGTCAGTCTGTTTTGCATACTACTGTATTTGCTTGCTCAATGCGTATTCGAGCGGGAGATCACCACGCCTTACCCAGGCCTCCCCAACGACGGATTCGCGTGTATGAAAGCCGTTACAATACCAGACTTACCTTGCGCCTTATACATACTCGCAGCAAGCCTGTCCATGTGAAAATTCTACTGGGGTTGTATGTGCTTGCAACAGATATGAGGAGATCGCATTCCTTGTGTCGATGGCGTTCGCCGATCATCCTCTGATCGACGTGGTCTTGAGCACACTCAGGAGGACGAGTCCACGCGCTGGCCGACCCCGAAAGACCGACATGCGATGCCGAGTCCCAGGGACCTCATCATGTCAGTGTCCAGAGCTGCAATCAGCCGATGCAGATTCCACATGCTCTCAAGACTTGCAAAAGCACCTGTCCCACCTGGGCAGGCACCGCGAGTACGACACGGCTATGCCCGGTGGTGGCTGCCACGCACCACAGCGCGTCCGCACGTCAAACAACGGCATCTTCCATCTGCAGCATCTGCCCCGTGCGACGAAAGACCAAAAAAAAAACGGGACGACATGACTCTCCGCACCCGAGCGCGCTGGCTGTCGTGTCTGCTCGACCACAGCTGATCAGGCGGACATACATGCCCATTGAAGCAGCCGGCGTTTCCTCGCGCGATTCCCAGCAGCCGGGCACCGCGAGACACGGCGCGCATGCGCAGGAAAGGGTAATTGCAGTGACAGGCGCGTTAGGGACAAGGGAGTGCAAGGGTGACTAGTTGCGCAAAACAAGGATCGTGGAGACCGGATCTTGGATCTCGTTGTGAGCCGAGAAGCCGCGCCCTTCTCGAAGGTGTTTGAGGTGCTTCGACGGTTGGACGTGGGCGGTCCTTGTTTCGTCGCGGGCACGGTGTTTCAGGATTGGGTGCGGGCTTGGAATGGGGGGAGGAAGTTTGCAGTGAGTGGATGTGTGCGGCGCGTCGTCGCGAGAGCGTCGTCGCGTCCTTGCATGCATGGTGTGATGTTGTCCACGATGAAAGGAGGCTTGGCGGTGTGTTGCACTGCGGAGAATGCCAAGAGGCGCGAAAAGCGAACGCGACCGCATGATGTTTGTCCAAGACTGGAGCCATGTTGTGTCTGCCGGACGCCTCGTGACCACAAGCCGAGATGGCTGGTGGTGTCGCATGTGGTTCAGTGTGCGCACGCTGCCGATCGCATGAGTGCCGCGGTCAAGCAAGCGCGGTCCCCCAGGCTCCCGACGCTCTGGAGACGATGCAGATCTTGATTCGTCTCCCTTGGGCAGGATCTGCGCTGATTGGTGGGGCGTTGTGGGCTGCGTCAGGTCCAGCTGTGGTGGCTGCCAGTCAGTGGAATGTGATTGACCACGGCTTGTCGCGGTAAGAGATTTGCTGCTGCATATAGCAACCGAAGTGCCGAGTGGGGTAGGGAGTGTCTCTGGTGGTGTTGGTCTGCCTCAAGATGGGGCCGCGCATAGCTGCGAGCGACAGAAGCAATGCGGTGCGCAGCTTTCGAAAAGCATCTTGGCTTGCAATACCAACATGCGCCTGCATCAGAATTCAATATGAGACAGTGTGCACTAGGTTGGGCGTCTCTAGGCGCAACCCCACAGTATTGTAGATGCTGCAACTATAACAAGATCTGTATGATCGCCGTCCACAAGCCGTCGCGATCAAGCCATGCACGGTGACGAGATGTGATGAACAGGAGGGCATCCATTGGGGCCGATGAAACAGCTCCACCTCAGGCCGATCCGGTTCTAAAAGCTCCGCGGTTGTGGCTTGCAGTTGCTTTTTCTAGACAGAAGTGACGCTATAACTTGCTTCTGACTCGTGAACCATGTAGACGCCGAAACAATACGGCTGCCTGCACGGCTGAATCGACGCCCTGTGACCGAGGAAAAGGAACCGGTCGTGTGCGCTCTCCTGCGGGCGCTGTCGAAACATGTGAGGCTGCCGTGGCGGAGGTGGGCTGAATTCGTTTGGTATTGTGAGGCGAAGAGAAGATCGCTGCGACCAGGGCCCATGTAAAAACACCAAAGCGAGTTCAGGCGAGCTGGAGCAACAGCAGGGTCGCACAACAACAATGTACCTTCACCCAACACGACTTTACAGTTGCCACCCAAAACCATCTGCCATGGAGAAACACATTAACGTGGTAAAAAGTTTGTCTATGGTACTAACTCAATTCTAATGCTACAGTGCTGCCTGGCCTTACAGCCCAATCAGGTGGCCGCCATCCTCCTTGCCTCGACCATCGCCCGAGATCCCAACCGTTGTATAGACAGCGGCAAGTTGATCAGGCTCGATCGGAAGACGTGCAACGCCCAATGGTGAGGCGGCATGATCGACAGACCTAGATCGTGTCTTTTGATGTGCTGTCATCCGCTATCACTGGATGATGCTCGCCATGAGCAAGGGTGTTTCCGGTCATGTTCCGCCAGGTTCCATGCCTCGGTTTCGGGTCCGACATGCCGTTCGTCCAGCTCATTCCTCCATTCATTATCGTAATCCCATCCGGTTAATGACCAACGCCTGCATCGGCCTGTCCAACCCAGCATTACTCATTTTGTCCGAAAAAGAAATCATGATACCTCTTCCCAGAAATGCTGCAGCCGTTCTTACTCCCCTCCCATACCCCTGCACATTACTCCACATCAAGCCGTGTCCACCGAAAAGGAGCAGCAGGATTTTGTGCCTCCTCCTCTTGTATCGCGTAATAGTGGCCCAATACGGAGCAAGCACCGATAGCGGCGGCGAGAATGCTGCGGCGTTGCAATGCAAAGCGGATCCGTTCGTAGAAAAGCGGTATGCTCGGTAGATGACAGAGGAAATGTAATGCTGAAAATCGTCCGGAAGGTGTTGGCGCCCAATGCCGTCTATGGTAGTAGTATAATAGGAAACAATGCATAAAAAGGCTACGCGCATGGAATAAATGTACACAACGAAGTGAATTGTTCGCAAGAAGGGCGTTAGATCGCGTCGTAAGCGGGCGCGAGTGCTTCGCAGAGCTGGTCCCTCGTGGCTGGGTTAACCATCCAGCTATGCAGGAGCGTGAGCTGCTCATCGTCTCCGTGATGTCGAGGTCGGTCGCTGTGCTGAGGAGCCGGCGCCGACTTCCTCGAGCAGGTCGAGGCAAGAGGTCAACACTAGCAAGCGGTTAGCAATCTGTTGTAGGGAATATCTTGACACGGAACGTACTGGCTACGATTTCTTCTTCCCAGACGCCCATTTGGTAGTCGACTAGACCGTGCTTCTCCATGTTGTCGCAGTGCTTCACGAGCTGCGTGCCCATTTTCTCGAGAAAGTCATAGTCTATCAAAGTCGCCGGAGGCTGCGGTCGCTGGCCAGTGCTGATCATGTCTTGAGTCAGAGCCTTTTGCTTCTGCAGGGTCGCGAGCCAACAGGTGTTGAACTCTTCCCACAGCACGAGGCGCTGCGAGTAGTGGTTCTCGTCGTCGCGAACTAGGCCTGTGGTCAATTCAGCTGCTCGTTCCACATGGTGGTGTTAGAGGAAACTCACCCAATGTCTCTGCATAGTGCAGCACCCAGTCGGAAAGCATGTACAGCTGCTGTGCGGCTTCGCTGAGGCGGCCATCCCGGACGTGCTCAAAGGTCCGCTTGAGCTCTGTTTGGTAGCGGTTGTAGAAGACGTCGAACTCGTTGCCGGCAGCCGGCAGCTCGCCGTAACTGGCTTGGGCATAGCCCGGATGGGAAGTGGCCTGGCTGGGGTCTGTCATGCCTGCGGTGGTGAAGGCGGGGGCAAGCGATTCTCGTCCGACCGAAGCCTGCGATGCTGTATATCCCAGAGAGGGGTACTGTGAAGGAACGTTCTGGGACGCAAGAGCAGAGGCAGGCGCACTCGTAGGACCGCTCTCATAGTATGGCGCCTGTGCGACGCCAAAGCCGGTGCTCAGTACTTGTATAGCCGAGTCCCTGTTTTGCTGGTACTGTTCCACAGGCTCATATTGCGACGACCCGGTTGCTGAGCCTTGCGCACCGCCTACACCGTACATGACATTCTGCCCCCCATAGGGCGAGTACTGCTGCGGTGCGCGTTGCGGCGACTGCTGCTGCCCAGTGCCGTAGTCCTGGGAGGCGTATTGAACGGGCGAGGGCTGGATCGACGATCCGTACTGTGAAGCGTGGGCGTAAGCATAACCGTAAGCTGAAGGGCTGGCGCGACTGCCTGATGAGCTGGCAGAGCCAGGCGGGGCAGATGGAGTCAAGGGCGCGTGCCTGTAGCGATCGGGTGCGCTTACCACGGGATATGACGCCTGGGACGGCAGGCGCGTGCCTTGCTGGCTTGCGTAACGTCCATTTTCCATCCCACCCAGTCGGCTCTTGAGCTGCAGACTAAACGGCGGTTCGAGAGCCCGGTACCCCAAGGGCGATTCTGGCGGCGTCGTGTAGGAAGCCACTTTGTATGGCGGAGACAGCACGCGAAGGGCGGCGCAAGAGCAAGAGTCGGGAGAGGTGACGGGGACGGTGGTGGGGTGAAGTGGGTCGCGATGCGGATTGGGAAGGTTGAGGAGGGTTGGAGTGAAGGAACAAGAGAAAGAGACTGAAGGGAGCCGAGGGGTTCGAGGTGAAGGTGGTGAGTGGGTGTCGTCGGAATTGGATGGTCGAGGTTGCTCGATGCTCGATGCGTCGCAGGATGGATATAAACACAACGCCAGCAGCCGACGACAGCACCAATGGAGCCCAATGCCTCGATCGTTAGCTGGCGCAAACGGTCGCTGACGCGTGTGGCTCTCCCAAGGGACCCTCGTTTCGTCGCGACGAGGATGTCTGGCACTGCAGCAGAGAAACCGGAATGCGGTGTCCCGATTTGGAAGTGCTCTCGAAGAAGCGTGGGTGCTAGAAGCGCAGCCACGAAATGACAGGAGATGGTCCGGCAGCAGCAAGCGTGCAGAGACGGGCCTCCAATGGGCGTCGGACGTGAGGCGAGACTTGTGTGTGAGATGTTTGAAGGATGAACCTTGCAAATCTTGACCACTGCCACGAGTCGGGCGAGTAAGCTACCAAACTAAAAGATGGTCTCAAACAGCTCAACGTCTGCGTTCCGGTAGCTTAACGGCCCCAACGTACACTGGCGCTGCTCACGAATCTTGTATGTGGTCAGGTGCATGCACTGGCGATGAGGGCAATGATGATGGAGAGTGAAGGCGAAGCGTTCGGTCCGGAGACAAGTGCGGCGGACGAGCAAGTGCGAGCAAATTGGCAAGCCTACACGGGGGCCCACACGACGGAGGACAGACAGCCTTTAAGGCAGTACCCAAGGGAACGAGCCCGTGCAGAGAGCGTCACCAAAACAAGCGGAGGAGTGGTGGACGTGGAGCTGCGGCAGTCCAGGGCTGACTTCCGGAACAGCTCTGGGCGAGGGGACAGTGGTGGGGGATGTGCAAGCAGACTGGGGTAGCAGTAAGGATGGGAAGCGGGCTGCAGTGAGGGCGCAGAGGAGCCACATTGGGAGAGCATCAGGCAGTGCGTGGAAAGCAAAAAAGACGACGCCAAAGCGCCACGCCGGCGAGCAGTCTGTAAATACCTGAACCAGGGGTGGTGAGGCCGGGCTAGCTAGGTACCTGAAGAGTGGGTGTGGCTGCACGCCGGGCGGGCTGCCAGCTGGCCAGCGGGCGAGTGAGAGCGTCTCCGTGGGATTTGGATGACAGCGTCCCTGCGAGCTCTCCGATTTCCGAAGAGACGACGGCGGGGCTAGGAATACCCTGGACGCCATGGTTACAAGATCGGCCGTGTGGATCTGCAGGCTGGGCAGCCATTCCTGCAGGGCCTGTCGCGTCTGGCTGCATGTGGATGTGGTTGACGGATGGGACCTGGGACCTGTCTGCGAGAGCTGGCGGGCAGCAGCGCGTCCACGCCCACATGACGCCCGCTCCCAGGCCTCCTTCTCCTCGACACGCAGCCTGAGATGGCGAGTTCCGCCCCCGCACGGCTTTATGGCGGCCAAATGTCGCCCAGCCCGTCCATATCGCGCTGTAGACAAAGACGGCGTCCGCACCCAACTGTCAGATACCAACCATTACTGTTTTCCACGCACATGCGCTGTCGGGCTCCCCTGCTGCCACCGCAGTGTTGACCAGATGCGTCAGCAGCATGACCAGCGGATTCCTGGCTCGTCGCGAACATGTTTCATGCAGCACGTTGTTCGGCTCGCGCCCGGCGCTCTTCTTTTGCTGCCTCCCAAATCATCAAACCACTATCCAACTTTCAGGGCTTCATGCGGAGGCGCCCGTGGACGCTGCAGCGGCGTCTGGCGCTGTCCAGTGCTGTCGGTGGTCTTGGTGAAGGGCGTCAGGGGCAATCTCGGTTCAGCATGGACAGCTTTGGACAGGACTCTCATCTCAGCATGCGAGATCCCGCAACTGGCAGGGGTGCATGGCGCAAGGACGATCGCTCCACCCACAGCCTCACTGTCGATCTGCCCAAGACTTGCCTCGTCATGAGTAGTTCTCTGCCACATCGCGCGACCTCGGCAAGCTCCTCCAGCAGACGTCTCCGGCCTAGCAGGATTTGCGTCCTAGCTGCAGCGTATCGGCCTCTGCTGCCGTCTCTGGCTATTGGCTCCGCCCGCCGACGTCTCCTCTCGTCCTGCTCCCAGCGCTGCGACTCCTGGGTCTGTGCACTACCATCTCACCCTTATCCTCACCCTCGTGACGTTTACTGTCTCCATTGGACGGACTGACAAAGTTGCGGCCCTACTGTGCGCCACCATTCTCCTTGCCATGAGACCTGCGTACGCGATGAATTGTCCCTCACGTGGCCCCGGCAGGCGCGCTTGCAAATTGCACCCAGGTGCCCTTCTCGAATGCGGCGCTCGAATGACGCATCTCGTCTGTGTGTCCGCCCTAACCTGGGCTGCTCTAAGCAATTATGTTTCATCCACCAAATCATCCACCACTCAGTGAACCGTGCCCCCCACACCACCGTCGACGTGAGATGAACAAGGCCCACGGCGAACAACCCTCTGCTTCTAGAAGCATGGTCAGTTCGCCGTCAGCAGCCACTACCGCTCGGCCGCATTACGACTCGCAGGCGTTTTCGTGCTGACATGCGAAATGCTACATTGTTGCAATAGCGCCTAGGTATACGTATCCATCGGCCTTATCACCATGCTCCAATTGCCCTGGGCGTCCGGTACCCATTTCGAGCAGAGGAATAAACTTTCAGTTTGTGTACCCTGCACGCAATGCTTTAGCCGGTAGGGCTGCCGTCGCCAGGTAATAACCCCTACTGCCACTACGAGACGTTGAGTAGCACCGTATGCGACTGTGGCATGACATGGTGCCTGGTTGGTCTGCCTTGCGGTCGTGTCCACACCGCCGGATAGTTCCCAGGTTTTCTTTTCGCACGTCTTACACTATCTGGCAGCCATGCTCCACGACATTATCCTCGCCATTGACCCACCGGAAGATCACCAGTACCTACACTCGCTCCGGCATCTCATCTCCAGTCTAGATCGCGAGCAACGAGTGCGTAGCTCGACATCGACGCAAGGATCAAAGCGAGACCGGAATTTAGCGAGAACCTGATCAACACTCAAATCCAACCTCAGCTGCGGGCCACGTGTTTGATATGCAATGTCACAGCATAAGACTCCGCTGTCTCTGTTTTATTGCTCCATCGGATCAATTTCCAAACCTTCAGTTTGTCTCGGCGAGACGCAAGCGGGAGCGAGCTGCCAAGCTTTGAGTGCGACGGCATGCACTGTGACAGATTGTCGACGTGCAGGATCGTGTTAATAGCCCTGTCTGACATGATACAACTAGCTCCCGACGCATTGCAGATAAACCCCCAACTGGTTCGCTTGGGGTTTACGCCAAGTCTCATTCGTCGCCCTGAAAATTGGACATTCTTCTCGAAACCGAAGATTAGACACCTTTGAACACTAATCTGTCATGATCGACAATGCCTCAAAATAACTCAGACGAGGCGGGCATACCATACAAAAGCCAAACATGTCTCAATGCGGGATGCATTGCCAGCCACGGTTACAGTGGTTGTAAAAGCGGGTATCACTTCACCAAATGCTTATGCGCCAGTCATATCGTACCACGGTTTTCACCATGTAAACTCGATTTACATTCAGGGAACGCTAATCGGCGCGACTGAGGATGACAGAAGATGATGTACATATAGGGCATTTCTCAACGCTTGACCCAGGTAGGCATCTTGCGTGCTTTGACGTGACCTGGTTTCTTCCTTTCCACCTTCCTCGGGTCGCGAGTCACGCAACCGGCTGTCGATCAGTTAGTTTCCGACTGTCTCAAGAGCAGGGGTGCGTTGTCTCTGGGGAACGCTTTCAAACATGTGTGAAGCGCTCACGTGGGGTGACCAGGTTGTGGAACCAAGGCCAAAAAGCAATAAGAACACCCAAGAATAACATCTGCGGGAGAAGTCTAGAAGAAGGAAACCGTCAACTTACCTCGCCGCAGGGCAGGTTTCAACGCCGGTTCGTGGATTAGCAATGCCTTTGCTACAGCCAGTGTCATGGCCTCTGCCTGACCTGTCAAGCCACCGCCTTGGGACAGTCCAAAGAGATTGTACTTGTCTAGCCGGTTGGTGGCCTTCAATGCCCACACAGCGCTCTCGCGGTGGTGCAGCCTTCCAAAGAACTGCGACAAGGATTTGCCGTTGATCAATGCTTCACCCTCACCTTCCACAAGCCAGGCAACGGCTGACGAGGTCTTTCTCCGCCCAACACCCTTGGCCCGGCCGAGCTCGTCTATAACCCCAGGCTTCGGCTTTATGTCACCAGGTTGGTTGGGTTTCTTGTACCGCAACATCGCTTGCGACACCTCTTCCGGCATCAATTTTGGATGGATGCAGTTCAGCCTCCGTAATATGTGTAGCATCTTGTGATAGCGCTGTGTCTTGACGGGCTCGTTGGTCATGATGCGGTATTGGTCAATCGTCTTCCACGCCACTTTTGGCGCTTCGGCGGGCGATATCGTAGGGAGAGTCGCAACCTTTCGGAGCAGGGCTGAGAGGGAAAGGAAATCGTCTGTGAAAGTAGGCTTTGCGCTGAAGTAGGATGGCGATGCTGGCACGACGCGTAGTGTCCGCAGTATGTTCCTGCGGCTCTTGCCGCCTGAGTCTCCATCCTCGTTCTCGAAATTGATGGGCGGTGCGGCTGAGAACGGGTCCTGTCTTTCCTCTACGACCTCAGCGTGTCGTGCAGTCGTTGTCGAGATGCATCGCGAAATCCTGTGCTGGACGCTCTTCTGAGCTCGCTGAATTGTGCGTTCGCATTGCGGTCGTGATCGGGTGCCCAGGCACTCAGCAGCCCTCCTCAAACTCGTTGAGAGCTCTCTGCTCGCCATGTCGCCTCCGGTAGTGATCAAATTGAGCAAATGGCGCCGCGAACGCAGACGGTGATGGCCTTGCTACAGGCGCCGGTGCACGTGCCAAGCCGGCGAAACTAATTTGCGCGCAACAAAAACCTTCATTGGGCAGTGCCTCATCCCCCACTTCGACCCAAACAACCTTTTTCTCTCCCCCAAACCCGCAAACACTTTGATTGTATCTCTCAACCACGGTTAAGAACGCAATCATGTCTTTCGGAAAGCTGTACAGCTACTCGGTACGTCATCTATGGCCCCGCGACATTTGCATGTATGAAAGAACCCCGCCTAACAGCTGCCAACAGGGTAACCCGCGCACCACGTCGCTCCTCGCGGTCGCAAAGGAGAACGGGCTCGACATCGAGTTTGTCGACACCGAGCCAGCGAAGGGTGTCTCAACAGAGTACCTGAAGCTCAACAAGCTCGGCAAGGTCCCTACCTTCGAGGGCGCTGACGGCTTCGTCCTCTCCGAGTGCATTGCCATCGCTGTCTACTGTAAGTGCCCCGCACTCTCCATGTCCTCCGCGTAAAGGGATGAGATATATTCATACAGTTATCCCTGTCTGAAAACTATTGTTGAAAATTTGTACTCTGATTATATTTATTGTGGCACCTCTCCTGTCATCTTGATTTTAGGCAGTGACTCACACTGACGCACCACAGTGGCCTCGCAGAACGAGAAGACCAGCCTCCTTGGAAAGACCAAGCAGGACTACGCAACCATCCTGCGATGGATGTCATTCGCCAACACTGAGGTCCTCACTCCCCTCGGTGGCTGGTTCCGCCCCATCCTCGGCCGTGACCCCTACAACAAGAAGAACGTCGAGGACTCACAGAAGGCCGCTCTCAAGGCCATCCACGTTCTTGAGGAGCACCTTCTCACCCACACATACCTCGTCAACGAGCGCCTGACTCTTGCCGATCTGTTCTCCGCTAGCATCATCGCCCGCGGTTTCCAGTACTTCTTCGACAAGCAGTGGCGCGACTCCAACCCCAACGTCACCCGATGGTACGAGACTGTATGCAACCAGGCCAGCTACAGCGCTTCTGCCGGTAAGTTCGAGTTCATCACCGAGGCGTTGAAGAACGTCGCACCCAAGAAGGAGGGTGGTGAGAAGAAGAAGGACACCCCCAAGGCTGCTAAGCCCAAGAAGGAGGAGCCTGAGGAGGAGGAGGAGGCGCCTCCTGCTCCCAAGCCCAAGCACCCTCTCGAGGCTCTGCCCCGCGCCACATTCGTCCTTGACGACTGGAAGCGCAAATACTCCAACGAGGAGACCCGTGAGGTTGCTCTTCCCTGGTTCTGGGAGAACGTCAACTTCGAGGAGTACTCTCTCTACAAGGTCGACTACAAGTACAACGAGGAGTTGACCCTCACATTCATGACCTCCAACTTGATTGGTACGTATAAAACATCCACCATTCCCATAAGCACGTCGCTAACCAGCTCAGGTGGTTTCTTCGCTCGTCTCGAGGGCAGCCGCAAGTACCTCTTCGGTTGCGCTTCAGTGTACGGGGAGTCCAACAACTCCATCATCAAGGGTGCCTTCCTCGTCCGCGGTCAGGAGGCTCTTCCCGCTTTCGACGTCGCTCCCGACTACGAGAGCTACGAGTTCACCAAGCTCGACCCCACCAACGCCGAGGACAAGGAGTTTGTCAACGACCAGTGGTCGTGGGACAAGCCCATCACTGTCGACGGCAAGGAGTACCCCTGGGCTGACGGCAAGGTCTTCAAGTAGACGCTTTTTCTTCAAAAGGGGGTTGATTAGTTCATTTACGAAGCGGACGATTTATGATCTGGAATGGGCATGGGTACGGATGGAAGTGTTCACGAACAGAATTGGGTCACCTTTGTAGATCAGTGATCTTAGTGACGGCCCGGATATAGAGGCTTAAAAATGCTAAAAGATATCCACGATGCTCAGCCAAAGACCCCTCTATGACATGACGCAGAGTTGCACGTTACGACCCCACATAGTTTGTCTGACATGCATGACTTGTGGTATGTGCGTATGCATGCTCCACGGTCTACGCGTAGAAAGCAGCAAGTGTGAAGTGTCCAACGCATCGCGCATCACGTGTAGTCTCAGGCCCCAGATCTCGGCTCAGCCGCAGTCGAGCCTCGCAGAATCGTCCCTCGACCGTTCTCGAGTCCGCGGGGCATTGTGGTGGCGTCTCCGTTGATTGGCTGATTCTACACCCCATTGGCTGGACCAAGGCCCTCCCCATTGCTCCTGCCGACAAGCTCAGAGCAAGGGCACCACCTCGGCGGCCTCTGAATTTAGATAGGCAGGGCCTTACCCACTTTGATTTTTATCCGACGTCTTTTTCCTTTTTCTCGTTGAGGCTACTTAGTTTTTCACAACGAACAAGTGGCTGGTGGCGGCAAGTTCTTCGGAGCTTTAGTCATTGGACCAAACGCGCACGGCACAAACAAGGACAAGGCAAGCAAAGCAAAGCAAGGGCCGAATCCTACGACGCGCGCGCGCAGGTTGCTCGGATCCTGTCACTTGTATCGCGTGCAGCCTGGCGCAAACCACACAACTATACGGCAAAGCATCATCTTCGCGCTTGGATCGGAACTGGATAGAAAGAGATTGTGCTAGCGGACCACTTGGCTTTATTCAGAGGCTGAGAAAACAGCGGCGCGGTTTCGCAAGGGCCCAACGGTTACGTGGACCGGGTACGCGCAGGCAAAGTGGGCAGTTCACGCCGTGTAACAGAACTAGGACGGGGTCGAGGGACTCAGACTTGGGGCACTGTGTTGCGTTGCGGATTGCGGTTGCGCAGAGGTGATCTGGCTTGTGCGATCGAGGCGGGATTGCGCGGACGTTTGCGCGAGTTAAGAGGTGGTTGTCTGGTCGGTTTGTCCGGTGACAAAAGAAAACAGCAGCGCGGAGTTTTGGGGTTTTTGGGGGTCCCAAAGAAACGGGATCACGTCGTTGCGCTGCAGCAGATCTACAAGAGCGACTGAGACATTACACGGGGAGATCTGAGTGCCGCCCCGAAAGAAGAGAAGGAGAAAGACGTTGCGGGCATGAGGGATGATGGAAGAGAGGTCCGGAGAAGCTCTGGAAACTCAAATGAACCTGCTATTCAGGTGATATGTTTGGTAAGTCGAACTGAAGAAAAAGCAATTTGGCCATTCGCCTGGCCTCGAGTCTGAAGGCCAACGTTGCTGCCAGAGGTGTCATGCTCACATGTACAGGGATCTGGAGGTGGACCCAGCGAAGACAACGTCACGGGTTTTCTGGTTCGATCGACGGCCACAAACTGGTCGAAAAACTCGGTTATAGCCGTTGATGCAGGTACCCATCTTGCAGCAATTGTCCGCACACTGAAACACGATTTCCCACTTGTAGCCGACTCTAATTCAGCATCGAGATTGCCGCGGCCTGCACCAAATGGAGTTGGAAGAATATTGGACTCATCGTCACCGGCGACAGCAAACATACAGCTGACGGACGACGAGTCTGAGGTCGGCACGCCGTTTTCCGAGCAGGAGGCGCCCGCCACAATCACGACGCTGAAGGAGGGTGCATTTGCGGGTTTGCCTTTTCCACACGCAAGTGCTAGAGCTAATGCGATGCACATCGTACGGGAACACGTTTCTGCATATCTCATTACACATCCACATCTCGACCATGTCTCAGGTCTGGTCCAAAACACGGCGGCCTTCCAGCGGCCGAAGCGGATAGCCGCGTTACAGTTCGTTGTCGATGCCCTAAAAGCACATTACTTCAACAATGTCACGTGGCCAAACTTGACAGATGAAGAGGGTGGCGTTGGCCTAGTCACGTTTCAGCGTCTAGCAGAAGGCGGTAACAGTGCGTTAGGCGAGGGTAGCGGGAGAGGCTTCATTGAGGTATGCGATGGACTAAGTGCCAAGGCTTTTAAAGTCAGCCACGGAAACTGTATGATGTCTCCGGCTCTACATCGCGCATCCACTGTCAACTTGCCTGAAACCCCAGGGTTCCAGCATCTAGCGGCAGCGCACCACCAAGGCCCGAATGGAGACGGTCTTGAAGGACGATCATTGAGCTTCACTCTACCAACACAAAGCGCGCCAGGAACTCCAGGCTTCAGTGGTCTACCTGACCCAGGACGAAGAGCAAGTGGCGGTGGCGCGTCAGTTCACTCAATGCACTGCGTCGTCGACTCTACAGCATTCTTCATTCGCACCGAATCGACACCCACAATCCCGAAGCGCGAAATCCTCATCTTCGGTGACGTCGAACCAGATTCAATATCCCGCTCCCCCCGCAACGCCCTCATCTGGACTGAAGCAGCGCCCAAAATCGCCGCCGGCATCCTAACCGGCATCTTCATCGAAGTGAGCTACACCAACGCCCGCGAAGACGCCGATCTCTTCGGCCACCTCTCACCACGCCACCTTCTCGCCGAGCTCCAATCCCTCGCGGCGAAAGTCAAGGAAAGCCGAAAAGAATACGAGCGCGAAAAAGAAGAAGCAAGACAAAACCGCAAACGCAAGCGCGCTATCAAAACCGACGCTTTGCATCTCGACAGCCCGCTCAACGAGCGCAAGGCTAAAGCTATCCATATGGCCAAGGGCATCGACACCCCATTCCAGGCCACAGCGCCATATACAGACGACGACGGGATGACGGATTACTCCCGCGACGTCACGGGTACGAACACGCCAAATCCACAAATCCCTCATTTAAATTCGCAAACTTCTGCGCCTGCGGCGTTGAACTTGTCAAACGTCTCCGCAGATCACAGCCACGCTCTACTCGCCGCGGCCTTGGAGGCGCCGCTCAAAGGCGTCAAGGTCGTGATCATTCACGTCAAAGACACGTTCTGCGATGGCCCGCTTGTAGGCGATCAGATCCTGAAAGAGCTGCAGGAAGGAGAGAGGGAGATGCAGGATGCGGGCAAAGGACTGGGGTGTGCTTTTGAGATTAGTAGGAGCGGGGGGAGTTATTGGTTTTAAATTGCTCGGATCAAGATAAACAGAATGGGGATTGGAGTTTGAGGGGTTGGGTGCTTTGGGTATGTGGTAGCCTTGGCCTCGTTTGCTTGAAATGCTTTAGGGACATGCTGGCTTCGGCCTGGTTTTTTGGGAGCGCTGGGTTTGATTAGAACTTTTGGGTTTATGCAACGTTGATCTGTGGATTGTGCGAATGACTTAAGTTCGTTTGCATACGTTTTGTAACATTACGAATTTTGACACTTCTCTTTCATTTTACATACGCTCCTCTGGGGACACTTTTAATTCTCGCAAATCTCTGCTAACGCGCTCTTGCGTCTATATAAACCTTTCCAGCCTCCCTTCCAGCGCCAAACTTCATCGAAAAGCACATCGCCTCCTTCTCTAAGAAAAAGTGAACGACCATTGATGAGGACTGTCTAGCTCTTTTGCCAATTCAACAAAAAATCAGAACGGACGGATCCATGTCTTTCTTGTCTACCCTCAATCCACCAAAATCCATCTCATGGCTATTTTCTCCCGAGGTGTCCTAGTCCAAAGCTCAAATATCCCAGCAAATCGCATGTGCCTGTTCTCGTTTTCTAGTGCCAAAAACGCTCTTGGTAGACTTCATGATGGCCGGCATTTCAAAGATGCAGATGAGGAGACGTGCGATGACGGGTTGGGTATAAAGTCCTCACACATCCGGTTTCTTCTCCTTCTCTATCCCACAAAGCTATGGTTGTCGGCTTTTCCAAGAATTCACGGACTAGAAGGACATGTTGCTGTCTTCTTCCGCTGTCGAAAATGTAAAGTTCTGCACGTATGCGCTCGCGGCCAGGGTCTGCATGGTATCGAAACGGAAATCGTGGCCTTCGATGTGCCATTCCAGAAAAGTCAAATGGTTCTTGTCCATG
>Ga0265780_10003737_pt1 | contig 19888 bp, 16 predicted proteins | sample P1T30metagenome_FD_192432 | JGI IMG/M metagenome (GOLD analysis project Ga0265780, IMG submission 192432) | Plant litter microbial communities from East Loma Ridge, Irvine, California - P1 T30 | ecosystem: Environmental > Terrestrial > Plant litter > Unclassified | place: USA: California...
CAACGGTGCTTGGCGAGATGGCTGTGCCTTAAACTGCCCAGGTGACAGCTGGGGATCGCCCAGCGGTGGGCACGTCTCAAGGGCCGGCGCCGTACTGAAATTTTCGCTTATGTTACATTGCATCTTGCTTGCTAGTTAGCAGTTTGTACGGAGGTGCATTTCAAAAGTCTTTTCCCACCCCCCTGGTCAGCGCACGGAGCAACAACAGGGATAATCGGCCCGACTCTTCAACCATGACGTGTTCTTTCTCTCTTCTCTCTTCTCTGTTAACAAATCTTGCCCTCTTCTGTGTATGATCTAATCATGCCTGTCTTTGATCTTGCAACTCGTGCTTTAATTATCGCCTACAAGGCTGATGGGAAAACAAACCATGAGATTACTGGGTTGACTGGTGTTGAGAAGCGGACAATCAACTCGATCTACGCAAGGGCAATTGAGAGAGGCTTTGATCCAGCTCTAAGGCCTATAAAATTAGAGAACAAGCACGTTGAAGATGCGTCACGATCTGGGAGGCCTTCAAAACAACAAGAGGCCTTTGAGAAGGTTGTAAGCCTTGTGAGAAGAGATCGGTATGGCAGAGAGAAAACCTGTGCTGATATTGCTGGTGATCTTAGTCAAGATGGCCTGGATATCTCAGCCTCCACGGTGTGGAGAGTACTCAGAAAAGCAGGATACAAGAAGACAAAGCCAACAAGGAAACCTGGGTTGACGAAACAGATGAGGAAGGAGAGGCTAGCGTGGTGCCTTGAGCACAAAGATTGGACTCTTGAGGATTGGAAAAATGTTATATGGACAGATGAGACTGCTGTTGTACTTCTCCATCGACGTGGAGGGTATAGACTTTGGAGGAGGCCTGATGAGGCTGTTGTCAAGAGTTGTATCCGTGAGAGATGGAAAGGATACTCTGAGTTTATGTTCTGGGGTTGTTTTACGTACGAGAAGAAAGGACCTTGTCATTGCTGGAGGCCTGAAACAAAGCAAGAGAAGGAAGAGGCTGCAAGAAAGATTGATGAATTGAATACTGAGCTAGAGCCTCTGATGAGAGAGAACTGGGAGCTTGAAACAGGCATGCGGCGGCTTGATCTCCGTACAAAGCCTGGCAAGAAACCTGAATGGAGATGGAATCAAAAGAATGGCAAATTATCACGAGGCAAGGGCTCAGGCATAGACTGGTGGCGGTACCAGTCAATTATCATGCGGCCAAAGTTGATTCCTTTTGCAAAGGAGTGCATGAAAGAGAGGCCTGGTACTGTCATTCAAGAGGATAAAGCACCTGCTCACAGCCATCACGTTCAAAGCTGGGTGTACAGTCAAGAGCACGTAGCACAGCTGCTTTGGTGCGGCAATTCGCCTGACTTGAATGCCATTGAGCCTTGCTGGTTTTGGATGAAGAGATTCACAACAAAGAAAGGAGCTCCGAAGAGTAGAGCTCAGGCTATCCGTGCGTGGGAACAGTGCTGGGATGAGCTGCCTCAAGAGAAGATACAGGCCTGGATCGAGCGTATCCCAATCCATATTAAACAGATCATTGACCTAGAGGGAGGAAATGAATACAAGGAGGGCAGAAATGTTAGTAGGACTGATTGAAATCAATTGGATCGGGCCGAATCACCCCTGTACTTGCTCCGTGCGCTGACCAGGGGGGTGGGAAAAGACTTTTGAAATGCACCTCCGTACAAGTACCACATGCACTCGTCGCGAAGCACAATATATGCATCTCCAAGGCGATTTCACACCTTGAGTGCAAGAGGTACACCGCACTCGTCCAATTTTCCCAAGGCGGCGCCGCGCCGATGACAAGGCACAGTTGGCTCATGATTCATACAAGCCAGCAATACTTGCAATGCGGCTGGTTCGTCATGTGGGAGTCATATCGATACCGGAAGCGAAGGCGCTTTCTCGGTCAGCGTGCGAAGACAGGGGGAGTAGAAGCAGGGTTGTCTTCTAGGCAGCAGGTATGGCTGAGAGTACCAGGCAGGACTTATCAGGACTTCGATGACTTCGCTTGGATTAGTGTCCGAGCTCAATACGGGGCACTGGGTAGTCATCGGACTATTGTAGAGTCGAGAAAGGATCAAAAAGTGAGTCGTGGATAAGATACTGATATCGAGGACCTAGCTGCGCGTCGATGAGATGCGGAGGAACGAGAATATTCCGCACCAAGCATGAGTGGTGCTTGCTAAGAGGTGCGGCGGTGCCCATCCATGTTTTGAGTCGTTGCCGTCAGTTTCCAAGTCTTCGCCAAATACTCTATGTCCCCAAGGGAACGATATTCAAAGTCATTGATCGGTTCTCAAATCATGCGACCACGGTGTCCATGTATACACAGTCATGTGGAGACGACCAGTACTTACATGCTCATTAACCAGGGTTTTCTACGATAAACGACACCTTCAACATGTGTAGCAGATCAGTAGTTGCTCCAACACGTGAGCGACAGACTATCTCGCAATTGTTGGAACTTTCTGTACTGGAAAATTGAAGTCCGAGGTGGCCTGGTTAGCAACGACAAATGTAGGGCTACTGTCAAGGTACGCGTGAACTTTGAGCCTTTCCAACAAAGCTGTATCACCTCGTATAATGGTTATTCAGTGATTCTTTGAAATATCCACTCGTTAATCTCTACCGATAGGTGCGTCTAAAGTGTCCATCGTTTCGCGGGTACCCGTTATGGATGTACTAGACTAGCACGTATCATTCACACGATTCAGTTCTACCGATATTTAGATGTTCAGATAAATGTTTCTCTATCAGTAGACTCTACCACATACATCGCAGTTGCGCGACGCCACGCCATATACAAATACAGCGCTCAAACTCCTCGACTCCGTCCCAGCACCGGGTATTCTCCATCTAACATGCGGCATCCAATTCATACTCAACCCATCTATAACTCGTCATGTCCCTCCTTGGGCATCTTGATCCCACCAACCGGCCGTCCCAGCGTCTCGTCCAACTTCACGCCCCCCTTCTTCCTGTACTTCTCCCACGTAGACCAAAAGTCCTTCTCCATGCTCTTCTCCATCATATCCGGTAATACGACGACGTACTCTACATGCAGATCGCCATACACGTTGCCCTCGTTGTTCTCGAGTTGTTGGTGCCATATCGGCATGCCCTCCTCCTTGACAATTTCAACAGTGTTGGGCTGTATGACTTCGCCACGCTTGCGCGACAGCTTGACAATGTGGCCGTCGAGATGCGTGATGTTGCGCGTCCAATCGCCCATCCACGCTTCCCGCAGCGAGAGGACTTCGCGCCAGAAGAGGTCCTTGCCGCGCCGTCTGAAGAATGTGCCATCTGTGCGTTCGTGCTCTTCTTTGCCGATCGTGGCGTCTGACTCCGAGAGGTGAACAATCAGGTCGCCAGCAACGTAGTCGGGGCTCTCGTCGGCCTCGTTCTCGTACGTGATGCGCACGCCTTCTGGCATGCCTTTCTCGATTTCGAGTTCGTGCGTTTCCGACTCGCGAACGACGCGGCTACCACCGCACACTTTGCATGGGTGCTTGATTGTCTTGCCCTTGCCACCGCACTTGTCGCAGTGCATCTGGACTTGTTGGAACAGGCCTGGTGCGAGCTGTTGTCGTTGTATGACAACACCGCGGCCTGAACACTTGTCGCAAGTGTCTACATGACCATCTGAGGAGCCCGAGCCCTCACATGCCGAGCACACTGCCTGCTTCTCGATTGTGAACTCTGTCTTGCGTCCATTGTAGAAGTCGCGTAGGGGTATGGCGACTCGCACTTCCATATTCGGTCCTCTTCGCTCTCCGCCTTGGTGTCCAAAGTGTCCTGAGCCGCCGAAGAAGCGCGAGAAGAGGTCGAACGGGTCGTGTTGCTGTCGCTGCCCACCGCCCTGCTTGTGTTGCTTTATGCCCTCGTGGCCATACTGGTCGTAGATCTTGCGTTGTTCTTCGTCGCTGATAACTTCGTAGGCTTCGGCAACCTCTATGAACTTCTGACCTGCTGTCTCGTCCCCACTTCTTCATGTTAGTGGTGTTCTTGTGAGGTGAAGTCTTCTTGAAGAACAGAGGTTCGGCTCGACGTACGGATTCTTGTCTGGATGGTACTTCTTGCTGAGGTTTTTGTATGCTTTCTTGATCTCGCGATCGGTGGCACTCTTCTTCAGGCCAAGAACCTGCATTGCAGTGTGTCAGTGATTGTAGCCACCCCGGTACCCATTGAAGATTGGGGAGGATTTCCGTAAACGATCTCATACCTTATAGTAGTCCTCGGCCCCAAGCACTAAGAGCGCCAAACAAGCGAAGAATAAGGCTATCCTGAGAAGCATCTTACTCGCTGGCGCACCGCAAATGTGTCTAACTTGGAAAAGAGTGGACGGAGCGATCCAATTGTGACCTGGCTAACCAACGACTACATAAGAGTAGAGCAGAAGTTCGAAGGGCAAACTTCCAAAAGAAGCACGTGGAGGTGTGGGTGAGATTGGAGAGGTGAAGTAGAATAGTTGTCATATGCGGGAGCTTTGGGACACGATGCAGTAACGCAACGGCCGGGGCCAATCGGAGTACGGCTTGGCGTTCGATCTCCCGCGTGCACTTTTTGTTCGGACTTGAGACGGCGAAGAGCATCATCAATTCCGACCGACACACCGTACCACTGCTACCACCGACTGCATACTCGCGCAGAGACACATTCTGCTACTTCCTTCACAATCAACTCGGCCTAGCCCGCCAACAGCGCGCGGCGATCGCGCTAACCTTCGACCCGACCTCCGCAAGCACCTCCGCATCGCACACTCCCACACACACCATGGCCAGCTCAACTACCAAGATTCTGAAGGCCTTCGACGCGGCGAAACCTCTCCTACCGCCCAAGATCCACTGCCAAAAGATGGGCGTCGTCGTCTCCGCCGGCCTCATGACAGGCGCCGTCAAAGTCCGCGTCGCCGAACAGAAATGGAACAAGCATTTTCGCAAGCTCTTCCCAGCACCAAGAACATACTTGGTCCGGGATCCAAACAAGTCGCTCGTGCCGGGAGACGTTGTGCGGATATCAAGCGGCAATCGCACAAGCAAGGCAATACACCACGTAGTCACGGCTATTGTTGCGCCGTTCGGAGAGCCGGTTGAGAACAGGCCCCCAGTGAAGACACAGGAGGAGCTGGATGAGGAGCGGATAAGGCTGAGGCTGTTGAAGGACGTCAGATCAGCGGAGAAGGGGAGACTTGTCAGCCAACTGCGGTTGAAACAGGCAGCGAAACAGGGACGCACGATACCGACGCTGGAGCAGGCAATGGAGGGGTTGCGCTTGTATGAGGAGGATTTGAGGGCACGGGGAGTAGGCGCGGGTAAGAAGGAGAAGCACAAGGGGCAAGCGGGTCAACAGATGACGAGGAAGCTGCGCAGAATGGAGGAGGGGAGGAAGATCAAAGAGGAGAAGAAGGCAGAGGAAAAGGCCAAGAAGGCGAAAGTGCAGGCAGAGGCAGCGTCATGACAAAAGCATGGCTATGTGTTGTGTACAATATCCCAGGCTGATCGGCACATGCTTTCATCGTGATCGCACGTCAACATTGTGTAGTTATATTGTGGAAAACGATGCAGTACGTGTAAAATACAGGGTGAAGGGTATCACAGTAAATCGTACCACCGCCGGTACATAGCCAAAAACTCCGGGCTGAATGCTCAATGCTCATAACCATACGCCACCCATGCTTCTTCGTGTCCATAATACATGCCATACTCCTTCGGTGGCCTTAGACATCGACAAGGTCCACCATATCTTCGTCGGCCTCGCTGTCTTCGTACGTCTTCATGAGAAAAGGGTGGCGGAGGGCTTCATCGGCAGTGATGCGCCTTGCCGGATTACACTCTAGCAGACGGTAGAGGAACTGCACCGCCTCTTTCTCATCAGCCTCCAGCTCCTTCTTTGGCTGCGTCTTGTCACCGGTCCGACCTGTGCACCAAAGGATGATCTTCTCCAAGGTGTGACCACCCTCGCTATAGCTCGGAATGTTAGTCTCGAATACCTGGCCGTGCAGGATCGACGTCTCGCGCATCTTCTTCCGTCCGAAGATCGTTGTAATTTCCAGCAGTGCGTCGATGTCGTCGGCGCTGTGGAAGAAGGGAAAGCGCCGCGACAGCATGGTGAGAAGAATGACGCCCACACTCCACATGTCGATCGAGACAGTCTGCTGTGTGCATTTGAGGAGCACTTCGGGAGCACGGAAACCGCGGGTACCTGCGCGATTGGCACGACGGCTGTTGCGCGTGTCGTTCTTGGGGTAGCTAGTGGTATTGTGGCCAGACTGCTGCGTCTGAGCGTAGACGCTATGGGAGACACGATAGCGACGGTCCTCGTCAGACAAGTGACATGTGCAGTGGTGCCAGTCAGTACCCTCACGCTCAGCGAGACCGAAGTCGACCAAAACACCACGTGATTGGGCAGGGTTGTACAGGAAGTTGGTGGGCTTGACATCACGGTGGATAATCTTCTTCGCATGCACTGCACGTAGGGCCGTGAGCAAGCTCCGGAAGTAGGGGCGCATCTCAGAAATCTTCATGTCGCGGTAGTAGTCACGGAAGTCGCGATGCTGGAAGTAGGGCAGGACAGCAACGACCTGGTCCAGGTGGCGGAAAGCGGTGATGAGAGGGCATACTGAGTCCGAGTCTCTCAGGTCGTAGAGCAGCTCGAGCTCGTTGAAGATGCGTATCGGACTGCTGGTGACATAGATCTTCTTGATGGCCACATAGTGGGGTCGCCGCGACTGTCGACGTCTACTGGCAGGAGATGCCCACTTGCGGTCTTCGCGCTCGTCGACGTCCCAGCTGTTGCCGTACTTTTCGTACTCCAGGTCTTCGGCCTTGTAGACGGTAGAGAATGTTCCTGCAATGTGTGAGCCACCCCACGTACATACATGCATTATCAAGCCAGTGACATGGTATGAGACGTACCTTCTCCAATGCGGTTAATCAGCCGGAACCGCTTGGTGATGCCGACGAACGTCTCCTCGAAGCGTGCCATGTCTTCTTGCACGGCGTCCTCCACGTCCTCGTCGCTGCTGTCGACGGTATGACCGCTCTCCTCGAGCGGGTCCATGCTTTCGTCCAGTGTCTCTTCGGGGTCCTCCTCTTTGATGTCGTCCTCGTGCACGTCGATGTGCCGCAGCGACGCACGTGCCTTGGCCATGACGGGGTCTCGTGAATGCTGTGTTTGTCGTCTCGTGTCGTGCGTGTTGTGCTGCGTTAGTGCAGACCTCCCAAAGATATTTGCGTCGCGAAAGTGGTGGCAGTCGCGTCGAATGTCATGTCCCGCGCCAGCGCTAGCCGTAAGGAGCCAAATTGTAAACAAACATGTGCGGGACACTGCATACGCCTTCACCCTGCAAACACGCTCGACGGCACTCTCGTCGCATCTTTCTCCCCTGCCTTCTCCTTCTTTTTCTTCCCTCCACGCGATTCTGCGCATCATGGACTCGCGCGTGGAGTTCGACATCAACGAGGCGATCAAGCTGTTCGACAGCGATCCCTCGACGATTCCCACCCCCGAAGCCCCGCAAGCCCTCCTGGACTGCGAAGATGACCCAGAATCGCTGTCCTCGCCGGGTCGCATCAACAGCGAGCTCAATCCTGTGGTCGACGCCGTGGCGGAGAGCCCAGATGCGATCACCCGCAGCTCGGTCTTTGATACGCTGCAGTTTTTACTCAAGTGTGTGCCTGCATTCCCCAACGATTCCAAGACTTGGGAGACAGTGCCGGGGTCTAATTTGTTTAAACTGTCTAGGGCATCTTCACAGATTCCGCCTCCGATTCTCAGCAAGATCCTCGACCTCATCGTCTCCGCACTATCGACGCAAGCGGATGTAATACATGCCGACCTAGAAGCAGAAGAGCAGGATGCGATACCCCACCACAAGACCATTCTCGAAATGTATGGCTTCCTACTCCGGTGGACCATTTCAGCCATCGAGACCCGGGCGCTCGAGAAGTCTACATCGGCACCGGCAGCACGTGGAAAGGGCAAGGGCGCAAGGTCCAAGACTATAGTGAGCAAAGACGGCTCTTGGGACGCTTCCGCACAGCTTGAGACGGCGCTCGACCGGATGAGTAAGGTGCTGAAGCTCAAGCTAGGCCGCATATTCGACACGACATCGGAACGAGACACTTTCATCGCCCTCTTCACCAAGCCCGTCTACCACATACTCGAAAACGAGGCGCGCGTGAAGAATGCTGCGATCAGGAACCATTGTTTCAGAGTCCTGTGTATCGCCGTAAAGCACCACGGCCACGCATACAGTAGGTCGTGCCCAACTGCTGGAAGATGTCCAACTGACACGTGCGACAGCCGCGCAAACTTCCATCGACCAAAGCCTGACTTATTTCGAGCACCTGTCAGAGCCCATGGCAGAGTTTCTGTTCACTCTCGCAGATGCCTACGACTACCCCCAGCTGACCGAGGCCGTCTTGAGCGACATCGCCGGCAAAGAGTTTGGTGCCACAGATCTCAAGGGACCAAAGTCGATCTCCACGTTCTTGACCAAAATCTCTGAGCTCACACCCCATCTGGTGATCAAGCAGATGACATTGCTTGCCAATCTGCTAGACAGCGAGTCTTACACATTGCGCTGTGCTCTCATCGAAGTGTGCGGAAACCTGATCATCATGCTGAGCAAGCTGAGCCAGGACGATCGCAGCGAAAATCATAAGACACAAATCCGCATATTCTTTGATGTGCTGGAAGACCGCTTCCTGGACATCAATCCCTACTGCCGATGCCGAGTCATGCAGGTGTATATTAAACTCTGCGATCTCCAGCAGAAGTATCCCAAGCGCCGGCAGAAGGTTGCGGAGCTAGCTGTACGCAGCTTGGAAGACAAGAGTAGTAACGTCCGACGCAACGCTATCAAATTGCTGGCAAAGCTGGTTTCGACTCACCCATACACTGCTTTCGATGGTGGTCTGCTTTCGACAAAGGACTGGACCCAAAGACTGGACGACGTCGAACAGCAGATCAATACCTTACAGCCACCGGAGGAGCTGCGCGAGCGTGCGCCTGGTGATCAAACAGTAGATGACACCCTACTCCAAGAAGCTACGCAAGCCGATGCCGGAGCAGAAGAGCCTAAACATCCGACTGAGATGTCTGAGGAGGAACGAGCTGCTGCAGTGGAAAAGGCTCAGAAGGATGCGGCAACTATACAGGAGCTCGAGAAATTCCAGGCAATGCGCAAGTTCTTGCTTGAAGCCATGAAGTTCATTGAGGTTGTCAACGATGGGGCAGAAGTAGTCACACAATTGCTATCCTCGAAGAACAAGAGCGAGGTTATCGAAGCCATGGACTTCTTCGTCACGATAGACGCCTATCGCATTGCAAACGCCAAACTCGGTATCCGTCGCATGCTCCGACTCATCTGGACCAAGGGCAACAGTGACGAAGGCAAAGGAGTCCAAACGCACCTGCTCGAGTGCTACAAAGGCCTCTTCTTCCACGCCCCCCCGGGCTTCGATGCCAACGCTGTCGCCAATTTTGTTTCCAAAAACATGATCAGTCTTACATTTGGCACCACCCCAGCTGAGCTCACTTCGCTCGAGCAGCTGCTGAGTACCATGATGAAACAGGGCCTCGTCAATGCGCTCGTCATACAGAAGCTTTGGCAGATCTATGGATACCAGAAGAAAGACATCTCAAAGAACCAGCGCCGAGGAGCCATCATTGTACTTGGTATGCTCGCTCTCTCCTCACCGGATATCGTGGTACAAGAGATGGAAGCATGTCTACGCATAGGGCTCGGTGAGCTCGGTCGGCGGGACTTTGGACTGGCGCGGTATACCTGTATTGCTCTTCGTCGCATGAGTCCACCTCCTGGGAAGCAAGCGTCTACTGAGACACCAACACCTGTTGTCAAACTTCCCAATGATCACGCTGTTCTAGTCCGCTTAGGGGCGATGGCTGAGGTCGTGTCTGACAGCAAAGAGTGGTACGGAGTCGCCGAACAAGCGATCGGCGCCATTTACGTGCTATCAAAACACCCTGACGTCCTATGTACCGACATCGTCCGACGCGTCACCAAGCGTGTGTTCGCCGGCCAAGCACAAACACGCCCAACAACGAGCGCAGGAGCCGAGGAGCCCAGCCAGCTTGCTACGCCTGTCAATGGGGCCACCTTGGAAGATGATGTAATGGCAGAAGCGCCACCAACCAAGCAGAATTCGGCGTTGGCACTGTCGCAGCTGCTTTTTGTCGTTGGTCATGTTGCAATCAAGCAGATCGTGCATCTTGAGTTGTGTGAGCTCGAATTCAAGAGACGGAAAGCAGAGAAAGACAAGAAGACAGCTGCAACTCCTCGAAAGTCGACGTCTTCGGTCATGGAGCCAACGCCGCTCAAGAAGGGCCGTAAGCGTGGAACTACAAAAGAGCCTACACCGGCGCCCGAAGAGGCCGTGGATGAGCTTGACCTCATGGCTGGTACCACAGAAGACGACTTTACAGAAGCCATTGCCCATATTAGGGAACGAGAGCTCCTATTTGGCCCGACATCCCTTCTTGCCAACTTTGGACCATTGGTCGCAGATGTTTGCGCGAACAACACCTCGTACAACCACCCCACTCTGCAGGCTCAGGCAGCGTTGTGCTTGGCGAAGCTGATGTGTGTGAGTTCGGAGTACTGCGAGACCAATCTTGGTCTTCTTCTCACCATTCTGGAGCGCAGCCAAGATGCTGTCGTACGAAGCAATCTCGTGGTGGCGCTCGGCGACATGGCTGTCTGTTTCAACCAGCTCATCGACGAGAACACCGACTTCCTCTACCGCCGACTGAACGACGCCGACTCAAGCGTGAAGCGAACATGCTTGTTGACCTTGACATTCTTGATCTTGGCGGGTCAAGTTAAGGTCAAAGGGCAGCTTGGTGAGATGGCCAAGTGCTTGGAGGACGGCGACAGAAAGATTGCAGACATGGCGCGCATGTTCTTCAGCGAACTCGCCACCAAGGACAACGCCGTTTACAACCAGTTCGTCGACATGTTTAGTGTGCTTAGCGCAGACTCTGCGCTTGACGTTGATGCTTTCAAAAGAATTATCAAGTTCCTTGCTGGATTCATCGAAAAGGTATGTCAATCTGCGGCCGCAAGTTCTTTATCTTGCAAAACGCTAATACTGCACAGGACAAGCATGCTAAACAGCTTTCGAACAAGCTCGCGGCCAGGCTACCGCGAGTGGAGAACGAGAGGCAATGGGACGATGTTGCATACACTTTGGGGCTGCTTCAGCACAAGGATGAGGAGATCCAGAAGACGCTAGCTGAGGGATACAAGACGGTGCAGGCGGCGGCTTAGGATTCCGTCGTTGAAGGGCTTGATGTTATGACTTTGAACGATGGATAAGATACTTTGGGAACTAGCATGGGCATGGGGTGGTTTGGCGTTTGGGCGTTGCGCACGTGCAGCTGCGATATGCTTGAATTTACATATGAAACTTTCCTCTTCGTTCTTCCTGCGGTCAAGAAATGTGGATGGTAATGGCTTGATATGCAATTCGTTACATCCTTGATTTACTCCCATTAAACAGAATGACACGAGCATTACTGAATTGCCATGATCGACGCGACTCCTCCTTCAACCCCAACACTTGAGACACTGCCCATCAGAACTGAGCGCTTCAAGACCGAGATGCTGTGCCCACAAGTGTCCGTACGGCACAGCGACCCTATCCCGCGACCTCCTTCACCTTGCCTGTCTGCGGCGCCTCATCAATGAATTGAGGCGGCGCCGCATCATCCAGCATATAGCTCGGCACGCCCGACGACTCGCCAATGCCCTCGAACTCCATCTCATCCCCCATGGCCTCGAGCTCAGCATCCAACTCCGACTCATCCACATCCTCGGGCACATCGTAGCTGCGACTAATCGCATCCTGTATATCGTTGCCCATATCCATTAGATCGGCCATCTCGTCCTGCAGCTTCTCAATCTTGTCGATGTTGACCTTGCCGTACTGCTTGCGCAGCTCCTTTGTCGTCGTCTTCATGGCGTCGACGGTCGTCATTGTGTTCTTGAGGTTGTCCTGCATCATGCCCGCCTGCTCCATGTTCCAGGACTGCGACTGCAGCTGGTCGCGCTGCGACTCGTACATTTTGCGCTGCTGCAGTACTTTGAGGGCTTTTTGCTTGATGGCAGTTTTGCCGGGGCCGTCGCGCATCTTGGAGAGCTTCTGTTGGTAGGCGGAGAGTTCGGCGTTGAGCTTGGCGAGCTTGACGTCGAGGCTTTCTATTCGAGTGTCGACCTGGGAGGCTGTTAGCTGTGGAGACATACGATAGGGTGGGTGTGGGGACGTACATTTGAGATGGCGCTGGTGAGGGTCGGCTTGGGCGCGGTGCTCTTTGCACCGAAGAGGCGGTTCATGGTGAGTCTTGAGACTTCCAGAGTTAAGGTTCGTGAGTTGCGAGGAAGTTGTGTGGGGTCTGGGTGTGGAGAGGTGTTGAGCGGTGATGTGGGGAGAGGCGAGGTGTTGAGCGGTGACGTGGGGAGAGGCAAGGTGTTGATGGTGAAAGCGCCAGGCAGTAGTGAATGTCGATGTCGAACTCCGCGCCAATCCGCACCGCGGCCAAACATTAGCGCAGGGTTCACGCCATTACGTCACGTGTCGAGTGCCAGAATGCTCATGTGCCTAGCCTTAAGTAACACAGCACCGAATTCTCTTGAAGCTGACCTTGAGCTCACATGAAGTTCGAGAGCACTGTTAGGACGCGGCTTCTCAAATCAGCCCTATGTACTTTCTGGACGTCAACCTCCAGATGTACAGGAAATAACTCAGCAGGCGCAAAACCAACATCTGATGGACTCGGCAGGTTCTGGATCTTGCGTGAAGTGAGGATGCAGATGATTGCCCTGTTCGGCCCTGCGCACGCTACCTGTGACCGCCCGCTGCATGCATGGTCGCCAGCAGATAGTGTGCACCCTGACCTGCCACAACACAAAACGACTATTCAGTAACGACTCCCCTCTGTACTTACATGCTGGGTGCATGGCTAGACTTCTTCTGGCGTGCCTTTCTTGCCATTGCATTGATTTCCTCCGCGGCTGTCTTCGCTAGGCGTGTGTAAGTATTGCCCTGTCCCACTTGCACTCGTGCTGCCCGAGCTACCCACCCCGTACCTCTAGTCCTCTCTTTCACTCATTCCAACTGTGCGCGCTGCTGACATGGCGCCTTCCTCCCCAGCTGTTTGAAGCGACGTCACCCCTCCGATGCCGAATTGAAGTTATTCCCACCCCACGTCACGCATGAGCCCCGCCGAGCTGCCGCCGCCCTCGAGTCCTTGCTCGACATCCCCTTCACTGCCCCGCTCGCGTAGCCGCAAAGACAGCAGCACACCATGTTCTGGCGCTTTGGCGGTTACGCGCAGCTGTCGTCGCTCGACAGCATTCTCGACAAGCCTGACGTCACCGTCGAGGAGCTGCTGGACGAGTCGGACCTGATACAAGAGCTCAAGCAGCAGAACTCCAAGCTCATCGAGTACTTGCGCGACGAAAACGTGCTCGAGCGCCTGCTGCGCTATGTCATAGCCACCAAGCAGGCAGCGACCCCCGAGGAAGAGAGCGGGGGAGACGGTGCAGGCGATGTTGGCGGCTCCAACAGGCCGAGCTTCTTTGGCAAGGTCTCAAGCAGGGGGCGCTCGTCGTCCACGGCCAAGTCTGAGGATGGCGAAGAGAGCAAGGAGGAGCGCCAGCGCATGAAGTATGCCTACGTCTCGTGCGAGATCCTGTCCTCCGAGGTCTGGTCTATATCAGAGGCCGTCCTCGAGAATCAGGAGACATTGCGCCACTTCTGGGCCTACATCAAGCAGCCTGCGCCTCTCGACCCAGTGCAGGCCGGGTACTTCACAAAGGTCAACGAGTCGCTACTGGACCGCAAGATGGAGGAGATGCTTGAGTTCTTCAGGTCGCTTGACAATGTTGTTCCAGACATGCTGCAGCACGTGGATTGTCCGGTCATAATGGACTTGCTGCTCAAGATCATAAGTCTTGAGAAGAACGAGGGAGGGCAGGGCATTGTCGACGTGTGTATGGCTGAAACAGCTAGAGAGGCAGCACTAACTTTTGCAGTGGCTACAACATCAGAACCTCATTCCCCACCTGATATCGTTCCTCGGTCCCTCCCACACGACCTCTACACAGACCTCGGCAGGCGACTTCTTGAAGGCCATCATTACAATATCCGCCAATGCCACCACACAAGATCAATCTGTGATTGGGCCGAACGAGCTGACGCGGCAACTCGTCTCCGAGTCGTGTCTGAAGCAGCTTATTGATTTCATGTTGCGCGGCGGAAATCCGTTGACAGTCGGTGTTGGGATAATCATCGAGGTCATCAGAAAGAACAACTCAGACTACGACCTAGAGAACCAGATCGGCCCCGTACCCAAGAATTCGGATCCCATTTACCTAGGCACACTGCTCCGCCAGTTTGCCCTCCATATACCGCGCTTCATGGAGCTCGTCAACAGCTCGAGCCAGATCGTTACGCAAAAAGATGGTAGTACCGCATTGAAGAAACGAGAACTCAAGACGGCGTTTGGCGAGAAGATAGAACCTCTCGGATTCGATCGCTTCAAGACCTGCGAGTTGATGGCTGAATTACTGCATTGCAGCAACATGGCGCTATTGAATGAAAGAGGAAGCGAGGCCGAGGTTCGACGACGCGACGCTGAGCGGGAGCGTCTCAAGGCTGAAGGCAAGCTCACGACAGCTACTACCGCTAACACTGATGATTTCGCAACAAGCGTCGACAGCCATGGCTTCCACCATGCGCGGGCACCGTCCATGGATTCACCTGCGGATATCAAGCCTCTGCAGGTCCAGAACACATCAGAGGACGATTTCGAGAAGGTCGTTGCCCCTGAAGTGGGGACAGATACCCCAAAGGACACGAAAGATGAGAAGGAAGATATTGGCGAGCCTCTTCAACGTTCGCCAAAGGTCGCGCCAAAAGCATCCCCTCCAGAGAAGTCTGCTGAAAGCGAGGGCGACTTGGTCGACGAGCCGCTTACGCCGCCAAAAGACTCTTCACAGAACGAAGCTGCCACTACCCCCAAGCCTGCGGACGATGCAGAGTCACCCACGTCAGCTGGCTTGTCTGCTAAAGTCGGAGATCTCGATCTAGACAATGACACCGTGATGGGTGAGCGTTCAGAACAGTCAGATCCTGCTCCAACAGAAGGCGACTCAAAGGATCGACCATCACTGCTCACTCAGCAATTGAGCAAGAGCTCCGAAACTGCCAACGTTGACCCCAGTGGTCGCCTCTCGCCACACCCAGACGACAAGCCTGCTCCACTATTTGCGGGTAAGAGCCGTGATAGTCATAGCGAGGCCTCCAGCACAGACACTGCGAAGTTTACTGCCCCAGCGCCGCCGGGAACCGATGCTTCAGAAATCACGCCCATTGATGACACGGGAAGCATACGATCGGTAGTCTTCGGCAACATTGAAGATGATGCAAACGCAGGGTTTGAGATTGACATTGACGGAACTGCTGTGGTAGGTGATTTGCTGAAGATAACATTTGTCGAGAACAAGGTTGTCCCGACAATACTGGTATGTCTATATCATCTGGCCCGGACTGTAACGACTAAAGAACACAGGACTTCTTCTTCCGATTTCCGTGGAACAACTTCCTCCATAACGTCGTATACGATGTGGTTCAGCAAGTGTTCAACGGACAAATGGACCGAGGGTACAACCGCTCACTAGCCATCGATCTCTTCGACACAGGGCGGATAACAGAGCGGATCATGGAGGGCCAGCAAGCAAGCGACAAGGCGCAAAAAGAATCACACATGCGGTTAGGCTACATGGGTCACCTGACGCTCATCGCGGAAGAGGTGCTCAAGTTCACGGAGAAATACACAGAAGATATACTTTCCAAATCCGTCATCGACAAGGTCCACAACGAGGAATGGGTCGAATACGTCGAAAACATCCTGTCAGAGACGCGGGAGCGAGACAACGCTATTCTCGGAGGCGTACGACCGGACGTGAGCCTTGGGCCCCGACAAGCCGTTCTCAACGCCGTCAATGCCGCTTCCGGCTTCGGCAACGACGGAGGCGGTCTCTCGAATGCCAGTCTGAGCAACAGCGGTGGCAATATTGGCCTCGACAGCATGGAGCTCGCTACTGCTGGCGACACTGGAGGTGGTGGGTACACCTTCAGCGGAGGCTCCCTGCTCAGTGGCTTTACTAACTCGAGCGACGAAGAAGACGAGGACATGGATGACGTCGACAACGACGCCAACAACAGAGAACGACAGGGCCAAGGCCCCGTCGACGACTCCGAACAAGTGGGTGAAATCTCATTTGACGATGCCGACATGGACTATCGATAGTCCATGTCCGTGTCATCCTCGCGATCCAACAGCACAAACATAAATTCTTGTTCTGTGCGCTTGGTGCGTTTCCTTTTCATCTGTCGAAATGTGTGTTTCGAAGGAGCTTGGGCATTAGGGAGGTTGTTCTGGCGTTCTCGCTGTTGTTTGGTAATCGCACACCCATCATCATCACCACCACCACTACCTCTTTTTGTACATACATCTGACTAGATGTATGAGCACATGTAGACATATGCGGACATGGAAGGTCTAGACTTTTTCCTTTTTCGTTAATTTCCTTGTGTGTGTGTGATGATGATGATGGGTGACGCTTTTCCTCCTTTGCACGTGCTTTCTCTACCCCCGTTTTCATCTTTTTTTTGTTCTCGCGCGCGCTTCATGTTCAGTCGATCAAATCGTCCTTTGCACTAGTAACACACGCTAACGCTCCACGTGCTCCATCTAGCCCAAAGTCCCACCACCACTCCAACTCGCCCCCTCCCGCGCGCGCCGCCAATTCGCGCTACGCCTCGCGCAACGCAAAGCGCAGCTCGAATCTACACGCGAAGGCGAAGACGAGCCCGGGGACGCGGACGACGACGGCGGCGAGGACAAGACGCAGGAGCAGGAGGAGCGCGAGGGCCACCAGCGGTTTGCGAGGATGTTTGAGGGCATTGATGATAGTAGTGATGATGAGAGTTATGAGGGTGTGGGTGGGGAGGAGGAGGAGGAGGAGCATGGTGTGGGGCCGATTGAGGTTGAGGGGAAGGAAGTTGGGAGGGAGGAGAAGGGGAAGGAGGTGGTTGGTGAGGGTGGGAGTGAGAAGGAGGGCAGGATTGGGGTATGAGGGGGCTTGTTGGGTGGTTGTGGTGTTTCTGGTTTGAGGCTGGCGGTTTGGGAGAATGGGTTATATCCTGTGTTGCTGGGTGCTTTGTCTGAGTGTTGGTCGAGTAGAATAGACAGTGTGTGAGATGTGGGTAGTAATGAGCGATTACAAGCATCTTTGAAGTGCCATGATGGATGCTTGAGACCGGTCAATTGCCAAAAGACTATCAGCCAATGGGTGGGCCATGGCAGCGAAGCGCAAATGTGTGACTTTTCATATAGAGTCTGCCAAAGGAGAACTAAAATATGCAAGAGCGAGTTCCAGACATCCCCACGTCGGAATCTTCACAAACTCAGCAACAAAACAACTGTGCCCGAAGATTAATAGCCGCATCAAGCCAAATACCAAATCAATACCCACGTTGAGCATCGCTCGATCGCCTCGTTACGTCGAGAGTAGTAGTTACACTGACTTGAACTTCCGATACAGACTCTTGAATTTCTCGCGTTTTGGAACATGCCGAGTACCCTGCTCGGTCTCTACCTTGCCTACATCGACATGACTCGCTTGTTTGTACCTAGTAGCAAGTGGCGGAGGAGCGAGAGCAGGAAGAGTGGAGGTAGCGACAGTAGTCACACTCGGCGGCTTAGTGAGTTTAGACATCCCAGACCAGTCATTTGTTGTGTCCGGTAGAAAGTAGTCAGAAGACGCTCTTGACCAAGTCAGCCCCCACTCAGGCTCGCCTTTCTTCTTGGAATTGGAAATCGGCTCGCAAAAGGGTTGAGGAACGGATTTGGGGCTTTTTAGAAATTGCCAGAGTTCTTTGACCTCATTGGTAGTGAGCTCTTGTGCTAGTCGCTCCCTGAACTGTGGTAATGCCCGTGTTTTGCTGTTGACAAAGTCATATCTTGACAGTCCCACCAACATGTACACGGCTTCTTGTTGCGACAGCTCCTGCATGTTGGTTCTGACGCTTTTCCTGAAGCTCTCGTCTGTCTTGATAGGGTGGTCTGACGATAGCAGTGCTGCGACATTCTCGAAGATTACATTCAAGTCGGAAGAGCTTTTACCTATGAGAACAGTCAAGCAGTCCACTTTCTCTTTCAGAGTAGGAGGAAAACCGCGGACTCTTCTCGCGAACGATACCGGCATGCTGTATCGAAGAAACGCAGAATGCAGGGACAAGCACTTTATTAGCTGCCAAGGAGTACGAAGGCCCGCGATTGAATGAACTCGCATGTGCTGAGTCACCGCTCGATCCAGTTCCGACATATACGCTTCAAGTAAATCTTGTGGCACCACTCCCGCGTGCTCAACACGAGCTGCGACCTCGAAGAAGATCTTCATGAGAAATTTGCGCTTGTCCGACTTCTCGTATAGGCGTGCCTTGTACTCTGCTAGCAGAATGTTGATCAGTGTGAAGTCCACGTCGAATTGTTCTTGTTGCCACTTCGAGAGCATCCTTTTGATGTCAGTTGTTATGATATAATCTTTCACCGTTCGGTGGAGGAAATCTACGCGAGGCTCTATTACGTAGTCCCCTGGGTCTGATCGCGTGTCATACTCTTTCGTGCATTCCAAGAGACCTCTACTGCGGCCGTTGATCCGGGATTTCATGACTTCCATCTTATTCTGGAACTCAAACGAGCTCACGTCCAGAGTTGATGGTTTCAAAGCGACTTCGGGGTTATCGTCGATCGCGTCTAGAAACCAGTATGCAATCAACGATAAGGGTTCACCAGCGGCGAGAGCTATTTGAAACATATGTGACAGGCGTGGCCGGTATATTGGGTCCAGTGAGTCGAACATGTGTTTGAAAAAGTCGTTGAGGTCGTCTGGGAATTCGCGGAGCCGACTACGCAGCAAAACAATGCTGTCATGATTTCGTAGTCCTTCTACAAGAGAGCGCACTGCCAGACGGACCCAGAGGAAGACCCCATGTGACTTGTTGATGATTTCCTTGACAATATCATCAGCGTCTGCGCGGTCGATGTCCGCGAAGTTCCGGTGAGCGGTAAGCTTTCCCAAGACATAAAGCTCGATGTCTTTTCTGTTCAGGTCTTCCAGGTAAAGCTTTCGTGAAACGTCATTGCCAAACGCCTCTTCGAAAACGTTCCAGGGGCGGCTTACTACACAAAGTTTCACACCAGCTTTTGTCAAGCAATCGAGTATGGACAAGAGGTATTCGTGGTCTTTATCATGCTCGCTGAAGTACTCATCGAGCCCATCGATGAAGAAGCAGAATTTGATCGTAGATTGTACTGCGTATAGACGCTGACACGCATCGAGTAATATTTTATCGCTCCACTCAAGAGATTCACTCGAGAAACTCGCTGGTGAAGAAGCGTCGCAGTGCATACTGACCGACGACCATGCTTCTGGCAGCACGTCTTTGGTAATGTTCATGTTCTGACGCAGAATTTCGTATAACAAGCTCCGCAGAAGGCCTTGTAACGATCTTTGTAGGCTTGTACCATTGATCCAGAAGAAGTAGTTGGCGATGACGAGCTTTTGAGGATTAGACCAGCTTTGGAGGGCCAGAGACGTGCGAGGGTCGTCGACCAGATATTTCATGAGTGTGCTTTTGCCACTGCCTGGCTTTCCGCTGATCCAGAAGATGGGATCGGACGACTCAAGCCATGTGGTGAGTTTGTTGTGGGTGATCCATTCCAACGTTCCTTGATAAGGGTCCTGTACCTGTCGTCTTCCATGGAAGTTGAGAGCTTTAAGCACTGTCAGCGCGAC
>Ga0265780_10003738_pt1 | contig 19885 bp, 14 predicted proteins | sample P1T30metagenome_FD_192432 | JGI IMG/M metagenome (GOLD analysis project Ga0265780, IMG submission 192432) | Plant litter microbial communities from East Loma Ridge, Irvine, California - P1 T30 | ecosystem: Environmental > Terrestrial > Plant litter > Unclassified | place: USA: California...
CCTTGAGCGAGAACGCCCGTTCCTTGGCCCCCATCGCCTTGCCGGTCTCGGTCGAAAAGCCGATCTCGAGGCGCTTGTCCGTGAATTTACTGTCGAAGCGCACGATCTCGTACTTGCCCTGCTCATACGCGCCCGCGGTCTCGCCATCGTCGTCATACAGCTTGCCGCTCGAGGCGCTCACCGATGCATCGTGATAGTAGTGCAGGTCGATCTCGCGGCCCGTGTAGTCGCGCGTGGTCTGCATCGCCTTCGCCATCGGCACGAAGGCGCCGGCGCGCACGTAGACCGGGATGTTGGCCTCGACCGGCTTCACCGTCTCGAGGATGCCGCCCTTGTGCGCCTGGCCGGTATGGAAGTCGAACCACACGCTGCCGCTGTTCGGGAAGTAGACCTCGGCGCGGGTGGCGCCCGGCTGCACGATCGGCGTGACCAGGAAGTCCGGGCCCCACAGATAGGTGGTCGAACGCTCGGCCGGCTGGGCCGGGTCTAGCTCGACGAACATCAGGGGACGCATCAGCGGCATGCCGGTCTGCTCGTTGTCGAAGGCGATGGTGTAGTTATAAGGCAGCATCGCATAGCGCAGCCACACCGCTTCGCGCGCCAGCACGCGGGTAGCATCGGAGCGGAACACCGGCTCGGACGCCACCGCCTCTTGCGCATGCGGACGGAAGATCGGCTGGAACACGCCATACTGCAGCCAGCGCACGTACAGCTCGTCGTCCAGCACCGCACCGGCGAAACCGCCCAGGTCGGAGTGCATATAGGCCAGGCCCTGCATGCCCATCTGCAGCGAGATCTCCATCTGCGACTGCAGGCCGCCCCAGCTGCGGGCGACATCGCCCGACCATGGGATCATGCCGAAGCGCTGCGAACCCGAGTAACCGGCGCGCATCAGGATGAAGGGACGCTCGGCCGGGAATTCCTGCTTGTAGCCCTCGGCGATCAGGCGCGCCCAGTCGTGACCATACACATTGTGCACCTGGTCGGCCGAGCCGGTGGCGTGCTGCAGATCGGATGGATGGACCTCGGGCTCGCCCAGGTCGCCCCACCAGCCGGTGACGCCGCCCTTCTTGAGGTCGCGGTAGATGCTCCACCACCAGTCGCGGCCTTCCTTCTTGTAGAGGTCGATCAGGCCGGTGTTCCCGAAGTAGAAATCGTAGGTGTAGGGCTTGCCCGCCTTGTCGGTGGCCAGCACCTTCTTGTCCACCGCTTCGTCCCAGCGGTTGGACGTGGTCAGCACGAACGGTTCGGTGACCACCACCGTCTTGACGCCCTTCTCCTTGAAGTCGGCCATCATTTTCTCGGCGTTGGGGAAGGTGTCGCGGTCCCAGGCCAGGTTGCCCATCGTGCCCTGCACGGTCTTGCCGAACCAGTAGAGGTCGAGGATGACGGCGTCGAGCGGGATCTTCTCTTGCGCGAACTTGTCGACCACGGCGCGCGTCTCGGCCTCGGTCTTGTAGCCGAAGCGGCTGGCGAAGTTGCCGAAGGCCCAGCGCGGTGGCAGCGGCTGGCGACCGGTCAGGCCGGTGTAGCCGGCCATCAGGTGGTCCCAGCTGTCGCCGGCCACGACCTGGTAGGTCTTGCGTCCGCCAATCACCTCGTAGCGCAGCGTGCCGTCCTTGCGGCTGTCGAAATCGAGCCAGCCGATCTGCGGGTTGTCGAAGTGGATCGCGTATTTTTTGGACGACAGCGCGACCGGAATCGTGTAGTTGAGCAGCTCGGAACGCTCGGCATAGCCGTAATGCGCCTTGTTGTAGAGCTGGAAGCGGTGGCCGCGGCGGTTCATGCCCACCGCGCGCGCGCCGGCGCCGTACAGGGCCTCGCCGTCTTCCAGCGCGAATTCGATCGTGTCGTGACCGTCGGCGCGCCCGAAGCCGCGCTTCTCGGCCACCAGCGGCTTGCCCTTGTAGGCATAGCTGATGCGGAAAGGCCGCTTGTCGACGGTGACGCTGATGCCGCCATCGACGGCATAGGTGATGCGGCCACCTTCGTCCTTGAGCGTGGCCTGCACCTGCACCGGCGCCAGGATCACCGCATGCGAGGCCGGATCGAAGCGCTCGCCCTTGGGGATGAAGGTAGTCTCGACGATCGTGCTCGAATAGGGCTTGATCAGGTAGCGGCCGTCGTTGGTCGCGATCTCGAGGGTGTTCTGGTTGCGCGTCACGCCGGCCAGCTGGCGTTCGGCGTTCTGGGCGTATGCGAGCGGGCTGGCCGCGAGCGGGATGGCGGCAAGGCTGAGCGCCAGGCGGGCAATCGGGGCTTTGGTCATGTCTTCATTATCGTTGTGGTGAGGTGCAGGCGAGAGCATGACAGAATTCGGCCCGCACAGACAGTCTTGACGCAAACGAAACGCCCCACGCTGCGCTGGGCAGGCGTGGGGCGCCAAAGACAATCTGAAGCTTGGTTCTGGCTCTTACTTCGCTTCTTACTTCGTCCCTTACTTTGTTCCCAGCGTCAGCTGCATCAGGCGGCCCTGGCCGTCCGCGCGCTCGTTGGTCACCACGATGATGCGGCCGTCCGGATCCTGCATGAGCGCCGAGACCGAGGGCGTGCTGTACTCGTCGTCGGTCTTGCGCTCATAACCCGGCACCAGGGTCGAGATGTCGGTCCAGGTCGCGCCGCCGTCCTTCGACCAGGCCAGGTAGGGACGGCCGTGCATCTTGTCGAAGCCGCCAACGACCAGGGTGTCCGGCTTGCCCTTGAGCGGCAGGAAGGCGCCGATGTAGGGATAGCCCTTGCCGTCCGAGAGCGGCTCGTGGATCACGAACTTGAAGCTGTTGCCATTGTCAGTGCTGCGCAGCAGGCCGCCCTCGACGCCGACGAACACGGTTTGCGTATCCGGCACCGATTCGATGAACTGGACGTTGCGGTTTTCCATTTCGGGCAGGGTGACCGGCAGCTTGTCCTGGCTGGCCAGCGCGCCGCCGTCGCCCGTCAGGCGATAGGCCTCGACGAAGGCGAAGTCGAGCGGGCATTCGCCGCCCACCAGCACCCGGTCTCCCAGCACGTGGAACTTGGACGGATAGCACATCTGCGAATCCTTCGAGCCGCGGATCACCTGCCAGGTATTGCCCTTGTCGTTCGAGGTCAGGAGGTTGTTGCCCGCGCCGGCATTGCTGTACAGGCGGTTATTGGCCTGCTTGAGGTCCTGCATCGACAGGGTCTCGCAGAAGTAGGGATTGCAGGTGCGCAGGTCGCCGTCGCGCGGCACGAAGCTGGCGGTGTTGGCCACCAGGGTGCAGGTCGAATGGCCGTTGCTGGCTTCCGGCGTGTCGGCCCAGGGCTGCATCAGCCACATGTCGCCACCCACCATCTTGAGCTTCGGCGAACGCATGATGAAGTCGCCGACCGGACCCATGGCGCAGGCGCCCAGGCCTACCGGGCTCCAGGTGGAGCTCGCCGACAGCGGCAGCTTCGCGCTCAGGACCGCCGAACCCTCGGTCGCGCTGTTGGCCAGCGACAGGTAGGCGCTGCCGCCATGGAAGGCAACGCTGTCCATCGCGCGCGCGGTGCTCGAGAGCTGCTCGAGCTTGGTGGTCACCGGCTCCACCGCAACGGGTGGCGGTGGTGGCGGCGGTGGCGCCTGGTAGTCGTTGCCCGAACCGCCGCAGGCGGCCAGCAGCAGCGCGCAGGCCGCGCCGATGGCGGCCAGTGAAGTGTGACGTTGCATCCGGATCCCCAAATCTGTCATGACGACGGGGGCCGGCATGGCCCCTGTCTGAAAGGGAGAATTCTAGGCAAGGCACCTCCCCGGTGTGGGGGATTATTGTCGACAGAATGTCGTGAATGTGTAAGCGCACTGCATCCGCACGGGTGCGGAAGCAGTACGCGTCAGATGATGCGGCCGGCCGATCAGCCGCCCAGGTTCAGGAGCAGCAGCTTGCCCTGGCCCTCGCCAAGCTCGTTCATCGTCACCAGGATGCGGCCCTGCGGATCTTCGAAGATCCCGGTGATCGTCGTGACCGCGCCGCCGGCCGGCGCCTTGCCGTGGTTCGGGGTCAGCTTGGAGATGTCGGTCCAGGTCGCGCCGCCGTCCTTCGACCAAGCCAGGTAGGCCAGCTGGGTGGCCTTGTCGAAGCCACCGATGACCATCGTATCGGGCTTGCCCTTGAGGGCCAGGAAGGAGCGGATGTACGGATAGTTCTTGGAGCCCGACAGCGGTTCCTGGATCACGAACCTGAAGCTGACGCCATTGTCTTCGCTGCGCAGCAGGCCGCCCTCGACGCCGATGAACACGCGCTTGGTGTCCGCGACCGATTCGATGAACTGGACGTTGCGGTTCTCCAGCGCCGGCAGGTTCAGCGCCAGCTTGGCTTCGCTGGCCAGCGCGCTGCCGTCGGCATTGAGCTGGTAGGCCTCGACGAAGGCCATGTCGAGCGGGCACTCGCCGCCGACCAGCACCCGGTCGCCCAGCACGTGGAACTTGGTCGGGGTGCACACCATCGAGGCCTTCTGGCCGCGCATCACGGTCCAGGTGTTGCCGCCGTTGTTCGAGGTGAACAGGTTCACGCCCGCGCCCGGATTGCTGTACAGGCGCTTGCCATGCAGCTTGACGTCCTGCATCGACAGGGTTTCGCAGAAGCCCCCGGTGCAGACACGCAGGTCCTGGTCGCGCGGCACGAAGCTGGAACTGCTCGCCATCAGGGTGCAGGTCGAACTCTCGTTCTTCGATTCCGGCAGGTCGGCCCACGGCTGCATCAGCCACATATCGTCGCCCACCATCTTGAGCTTCGGCGCGCGCACGATGAAGTCGCCCTGCTTGCCCATCGCGCACGCGCCCAGCGGAACCGGGATCCAGTTCGAGGCGCTGCTGACCGGCAGCGTCGCTTTCAGTACCGCCGATCCTTCGGTCTTGCTGTTCGAGAGCGACAGATAGGCGCTGCCGCCGTGGTAGGCGACGCTTTCCATGCCGCGCGCGGTGCTGGTGAGGGTCGTGATGGTGGTGGCCGCCGGCGGCGGCTGGACCACGACTGGCGGCTTGGCGTCGTCGTCGTCCGAACCGCCGCAGCCTGCCAGCAGCAGCGCGCAGCTCATGGCCATGGCGGTCAATTTGATGTGGTGATGCATGCGTGTCCCCTGGGTGGTCGTTTTAACCAGGGGAATTCTAGGCAAGCGGCTACGCCGGTTTTCGGGTTTATTGTCGGCGGAATGTCGCGAAAGTGTAAAGACGGCTCAGCGCAGATACGGCACGACATTGCGCGCCACGCGCGCCGTCTCGGCTTCTTCCAGTGGCAGGCGCAGGAACGCTTCCCAGCCATCCGGCTCCTCGTTGTCGCCGCGCGGGTCCGAACCGTACAGCACCCGGTCCAGGCCAAGCTGGCGCAGGCGCCGCACCAGGCGCCGCGCTTCGTCGGCAGGCAGGTCGGCCTGCACCACCGCCGCCACATCGAACCAGACCTGGCGCATGCGCGGATCCTGGCGCGCGGCCGCCTCGGCCAGCACGGCCAGCGCCTCGCGCGCCGGCGTATCGCCGAAACCGGGACCGTTGCCGGCCAGGTGCGACACCTGCACCGGCACGTCGGGCGCATACGGCAGCACCTGCTCCAGCAACACGCGCGCCTGCGCGGCGCCGTACGGCCGCCCGAGGGCGCGCGAAGCGCGCATGTCCATCACGATCGCCATGCCGCGCGCATTGGCGGCGCGGAATACCTGGCGCAGGCGCTCGACGTGGCCGGGCCGGTCGAGCTGGACGTCGGAGGCCGCGAAATCGAGCTTGATGCCGCGCCCGAAGCCGGGGCTGGTGGCGCAGCGCCCCAATTCGAGCAGCGCATAATCCTTGAGCGGATTGAAGCTGCACAGGGCCACCAGGCGCTCGGGATGGCGCGCGGCCTGGGCCGCGACCCAGTCGTTCTCGGCGCGCACGCGGGCGTATTCGTGGTCGAAGGCGCGCGCCGGCAGGCCATAGGCATAGGCCGCCGACAGCACCGCCGCGCGCCCGATGCCGGCCGCGTCCAGCTGCGCCACCAGCGCGTCGGCGTCGACCGGCGCCAGCGCGATCGAGGACGACATCCAGGCCGCCGCCGCGGGGCTGAACAGGTGCTGATGGTGATCGGCGGCGGGCCTCGGATGTGCCTGGGCCTCGTCCGCGCAAGCCGGACCGGAAGCCGCCACGGCCATGGCGGCGCAGAAGATGGCGCCGGTGGTGATGCTCAATCGCCTCATTCGAACCTCGGTGTCTGGAAACCCGGACCATGTTAGCGCAATGTCACCACCCGCTGTCAAGGCTGCGGATTCCATTCGAATGGCATAGAATCTTCCGTTTTGCGCCGGCCTAGCCGGCGCCGTTGTCAAAGGAATCATATGCAGCAGCAGTCGAACCTTGGGTCCAGGCTTCCAGTCAGCCAGACCCGCTCCTTCCTCACCGTGGCCCTGATCGAGTTATGGGAGCGCTTCGGCTACTACGGCATGCAGGCGTTGATCGTCTACTTCATGGTGCAGCGCCTGGGCTTCGACGACACCCGCGCCACCCTCGTGTGGGGCGCCGCGGCAGCCCTGATCTACGTGGCCCCGGCCATCGGCGGCTGGATCGGCGACAAGGTGCTCGGCACCCGCCGCTGCATGATCATCGGCGCCATCATCCTGTCGCTGGGCTATGCCCTGATGGGCATCCCGGTCACCGGCACCTGGCTGACCTTCGTGGCGCTGGGCGTGATCGTGGTCGGCAACGGCCTGTTCAAGCCCAACACCGCCAACCTGGTGCGCAAGATCTACGAAGGCGACGACGCCAGGATCGACAGCGCCTTCACCATCTACTACATGGCGGTCAACGTCGGTTCGACCGTCTCGATGCTGGCCACGCCGGCGATCAAGGACCATTTCAACGCCACCTCCGGCGGTGACCTGGGCTGGCATATGGCGTTCGCCTTCTGTAGCGTCGGCCTGTGGGTGGGCCTGCTCACGGTCGGCGTGCTGCGCCGCACCGTGAACCATATCGGCTCGCCGCCGGACGAGCTGCCGCTGAACTGGGGCAAGCTGGCGCTGGTGCTGGCCGGCGGCGTGCTCACCGTGATCGCCTCGACCTTCATCCTCGAATACCAGTGGCTGGCGCGCCTGTTCGTCTACGCCGCCGGCCTGGTGGTGCTGGGCATCTTCATCCACCTGATCCGCACCAGCCAGGCCAGCGAGCGCGCCGGCCTGGTGGCGGCGCTGGTATTGACCTTGCAAACGGTGTTCTTCTTCATCTTCTACCAGCAGATGTCGACCTCGCTGTCGCTGTTCGCCCTGCGCAACGTCGACCTTGACTTCAGCCTGTTCGGCAGCCACCTGTTCACCTGGTCGCCGGCCCAGTTCCAGGCGCTCAACGCGATCTGGATCATGGCCCTCTCCCCGGTGCTGGCCTGGATCTACACGCGTTCCAGCGGCAGCCGCCTGGACCTGTCGATCGCCGCCAAGTTCTCGCTCGGCTTCGCGGTCGTCGCCGCCGGCTTCTTCACCTACGGCTTCGCCGGCGCCTTCGCCGTGAACGGCCTGACCTCGTCGTGGATCATGATCGCGGGCTACGGCCTGTATTCGCTGGGCGAGCTGCTGGTGAGCGGCCTGGGGCTGGCGATGATCGCACGCTACGTGCCGGCGCGCATGGGCGGCTTCATGATGGGCGCCTATTTCGTCGCGGTCGGCATCTCGCAATACCTCGGCGGCCTGGTGGCCACCATGGCCAGCGTGCCGGAAGGGATGACGGATCCGCTGCAGACGCTGCCGATCTATACGAGCCTGTTCAACAAGCTGGGGCTGGCGGCGATCGCCTGCACCTTCATCGCGCTGGCCGCCCTGCCCTTGATGCGGCGCCTGACGGCTGCCCACCACGCCCACGGGTAACAGCCTATCCGGTAAGATGGCAGGGATTCTCACTCCCTGCCATCCAGCATGTCTCTCATCCTCCCCAACCGCCAGCTCCAGCTCGCCCAGCGCGTGCACGCGATCGAACCGTTCCGCGTCATGGAGATGGTCAAGGCCGCCGGCGAACTGAAACGCGCCGGCCACGACGTCATCAGCATGAGCGTCGGCGAACCCGATTTCACCGCGCCCGACATCGTGGCCAGCGCCGCGATGGAAGCGATCCGCGGCGGCGTCACCCAGTACACCGAATCGCTGGGCCTTCTTGAGCTGCGCCAGGCGATTTCCGGCCACTACGCCGCGACCCAGGGCCTGGACATCGACCCGCGCCGCATCGTGATCACCGCCGGCGCCTCGGCCGGCCTGCTGCTGGCCTGCGCCGCGCTGGTGTCCGAGGGCGACGAAGTCCTGATGCCCGACCCGTCCTATCCATGCAACCGCCATTTCGTGGCCAGCTTCGGCGGCCGGCCGGTGCTGGTGCCTTCCTCGCACGAAGACCGTTACCAGCTGGGCGCCCACCATGTGGCCGAACTTTGGCGCGAACGCACGCGCGGCGTGCTGGTGGCCTCGCCGTCGAATCCGACCGGCACCTCGATGACCCCTGAGCAGTTGCGCGAGATGCTGGCGGCGGTGCGCGCGCGCGACGGCTTCGCCATCGTCGACGAAATCTACCAAGGGCTGTCCTATGACCACCGGCCAGTCAGCGCGCTCGCGTTTGATGCCGACGTGATCACGGTGAACAGCTTCTCCAAGTATTTCAACATGACCGGCTGGCGCCTGGGCTGGCTGGTGGTGCCCGACAGCCTGGTGCCGGTGTTCGAGAAACTGGCCCAGAACCTGTTCATCTGCGCGCCGACCGTGGCCCAGCACGCGGCCCTGGCCTGCTTCCTGCCGCCGGCGCTGGCGATCTTCGAGGAGCGCCGGCGCGAGTTCCAGCGCCGCCGCGACTACCTGGTGCCGGCGCTGCGCGAACTCGGCTTCGGGGTGCCGGTGATGCCGGACGGCGCCTTCTATGTGTACGCCGACATCGACCGCGTGGCGCACCCGCTGCATGGCGACAGCGCGGCGTTCAGCATGGCGGTGCTGCGCGACGCCCACGTGGCGATCGTGCCGGGCGACGATTTCGGGGTAGCGGCGCCACAGCGCCATGTGCGGTTTTCGTATGCGACGAAGTACGAGCGGATCGAGGAAGCGGTGGCGCGGCTGCGGCGTTTGTTCGCCTGACCGATCGTGGCCGCTACGGCGTCACGCCAGAGAGTAACTCGATCAGCACGGCGGGCGCCACCGGCTTGACCAGGTAGCGGTCGAAGCCGGCCGCCAGCGCGCGTTCGCGGTCTTGCGGCTGGCCGTAGCCCGACAGGGCGATCGTCAGCGGCCGCGCGCCAGTGTCCGCCCCGGCAGCGCGCAGGCGCGCCATCAGCTCCAGGCCGTCCAGGCCCGGAAGGCCGATATCGCACACGACCGCGTCGAAGCGTCCTTCCAGCGCCAGCGCCAGGCCGGCATGGCCGTCGCCGGCAATATCCACCTGGTGGCCTTCGACTGCGAGCAGCATGCGCAGCACGTCGGACGCGTCGGCATTGTCTTCGACGATCAGGATCCGGCGCCTGACGCCGGCAACCGGCACGGCGCCGTCGGCGACGCCGCCGGGCGCCGCGGCGCTCGACAGCGGCAGCGCCACCGTAAAGGTGCTGCCCTGCCCCAGCCCCGGGCTGGCGGCGCCGACGCTGCCGCCATGCATGGTGACCAGGTTGCGCACCACGTTCAGCCCGACCCCGAGCCCGCCCTCGGAGCGCGCCAGCGTGCGCGGCCCCTGGGTGAACAGGTCGAAGGCGCGCCCGATGGTCTCAATGGACATGCCGGCCCCGTTGTCGTCGATGGTAACCGTCACAAAGCCGCCGGCGCCGACCTGGGCCGCGACCGCGATGCCGCCGCCGTCCTGCGTGTATTTGGAGGCGTTATTGAGCAAGTTGGTGAACACCTGGATCAGGCGCACCCGGTCTCCCTCGACCACCAGGGTATCGGCGACCGCGGAAATCGCCAGCTCCTGGCCGCGCTCGCGCACGCGCGGCATGACGGTTTCCGCCGCATGCTCGATCAGCTCGGCCAGCCGCAGCGGTTCGATCGCGAGCGTGATCTTGCCGCTGCTCAGGCGGGCGGCATCGAGCAGGTCGTCCAGCAGGCGCGCCATATGACCCACCTGGCGCTGGATCACGCCGGTCAGGCGCTCCAGTGTGGCCGTGTTCACCGGCGAGCGCTCGAGCAGGCTGGCCGACACATTGATCGGCACCAGGGGATTACGCAGCTCGTGCGCCAGCATGGCGAGGAATTCGTTCTGGCGGCGGTTGGTTTCCTAGGCGTCGTCGCGCGAGGTCTGAGCGTCGACCGCGGCCAGCACCAGGTGTTCGTTGGCTTCGCGCAGGCTCGCCGTCAGCGCGAGGCTGGCCGCGAGATCGCCGCGCAGCTGGTTGTTCTCGAGTTCCAGCGCCGCCAGGCGGAGCGCCAGGGTGCCGTCGTCAATGCCTGGTGTCGCCGCCATCAGATTCATTCAGGGTGTCCCGCGCGCGATCGGCAGGCCGTGCAGCACGCCTTCGTACTCGGTAGCCACGGCGTCGATGCTGATGCCGTCGTCGCCGATATGGAATTCGCGCAAGTCGGCGCTGTGGGCGCTGCCCCGCACCTTGACCACCGAGATGAAGCGGCGCAGCTGGCCGCCGCTCTCGCCATAACGCATCAGCACAATGGCGTCGGTGAGATAGGCGACGTCGGCCTGGCCGAACCTGAGCTGGGTGAAGTCGTCGTCCAGGCCCATCGTCACCAGCACGCTCACGCCGCGCTTGGCCAGCGAAGACAGCATCTGGAATACGGTCGAACGCAGCTGGTTGCGGCCTTCCGGCGCCAGGTACAGCGCCAGCTCGGACAGCGAATCGACCACCACCCGGCGCGCGCCGCTGCGGTCGATCGCATCGTTCATCTCGTCGAGCAGCTCGTCGACCGTGAGGTCGATCTTGCGACTCTCGAGCATCACCACGTCGCCATTGGCGACCAGCGCCGCCAGCTCGGCATTGCGCAGGCGCGAGGCGCCCTTCTCGAACGACACCGCGACGCCCTTCTCGCCCAGCCGCGCGCCTTCTTGCAGGAAGCGGGTGCCTAGGATCGTCTTGCCGCAGCCGCTCGGCCCCGACACCAGCAGCGAGTGGCCTTGCGGCAGGCCGCCGTGCAGCATCGCATCGAGGTCGGGCGTGCCGGTGGCGATGCGCGCGGCATCGCGGTCGACCCGCGCGCCCTGGTGGTGGTCGGCCGCCAACGGCGGCAGAATGCGCGGATAGACGCGGATACCGTCGTCGGTGATGCGGAAGGTGTGCGAGCCACCCAGGTGGGCCTGGCCGCGCATCTTCACCACCCGCATCTTGCGCACCACCGAGTTATCCTCGTGCACAGGGGTCAGCGAAATCATGCCGTCGGCGACCGTCATGATCGGGCTGGCCTCGGCGTCGCCATGCACGTATTCGCCGATAAGGAAGGTGGTGGCCTGCCAGCTCGTCATGCGGGTGCCGAGGTCCTGAATGAAGTGCTGCAGGTCGGCCACGCCCTCGTTGCCGGCGCGCGCCGTCTGCGCCACAGAGCGGAAGGAATCGACGAACACCAGGCTCGGCGAGAAATCCTCGACCTCTTTCATCAGGCGCGCCAGCACGCCGCTGAAGTCGCCGGTGCGCAGGTCTTCGGCCAGGTTGACGTAGCGGACGCAGTTGCCGACCATGTCCATGTCGAAGAAGCTGTACTGCTGCTGGTAGCGCAGCATCTTCAGGGGCGGTTCGCCCAGCACGGTGAAGAACAGCGCGCGGCGCTCGTTGCTGGCCAGCGAAAACATGATCTGGTGGGCGAGCGTGGTCTTGCCCGATCCCGGCGGCCCGGCGATCAGGTTGAAGGAAAATTCACTCAGCCCTCCCCCCAGGAGAACGTCGAGCCCTTGCACGCCCGTGCTCAGCTTTCCAAGGGTAACTTTATCGCTCATTACTTGTGCTCCTGTGCATTCTTCTCTTCCCCGTCCCGCGCGGCGGCGTCGAGCAGGCGCCGCGCGAGCGCCTGCCCGATCAAAGACGCCAGTAACTCGGTAAACGTCTGGAGCAATACCGCATGGGCGGCTTGTGCGTGGTCGGGTGACACGCTGGCGAGCAGCTCGTCCAGCGCGGTGATCTGGGAGTCGCGGGTCTTGCACGGCAGGGTATCGGCGAGCCATTTGAATTCGGGACCAACGAGACGGCATGCCCGTCCGTACAGCGCGCAAAAGCCGCTATCGCCGATGAGCGGACCCAACTGGTCGGCCAGGAGCCGCCAGGATTGGATGAGCTTGATATGCTCTTCAGAACGCCCGGGGCCGCCCTTACTCGTCATCATGTCTGGATTGAATAGCAATTGCTGCCGTTGTCATCATGAGTAGTCCATGCACACCGTAGTGCGGAATCGCCGTGCGCGTGCCTGGCGAAGGTTGACGAACATTATATCTTAGCTCTTTAACATTCCTCAGGTATCCGACGAACAAATGTGCGCAGAAGCGTGCATCAGCACTGTATTTACCCTAAAAAACCGTGGTAGGCAAGGTTCGCCTTCCCCGCTAAGATGTGTATCGCCGAGCAATCATGCTCTTAAACAAGCAGGGGATCAATGGGAAACAAGAAAAAGCTGGGCGCTGCCATGTCGGCCGCTTTCGTGGTGATGAGCCTGGCGCTGGCGCCGGCATCGGTAGCGGCCCCCACGAGTGCGCTGGCGGCGAACAAGAAGGCCGACGCGGCCGACGCGCGCTTCAAGGCCATCCATACCAAGGAATGGAAATGGCGCATCGCCGAGCGCCTGGCGCGCGACGAGAACGCGCCCAACGCCAGTCCGGGGTATGCGCGAGTCGACGCGGCGGCGCAGGAAGCGCGCCGCGTCTACTGGGCCGGCATCCTCAAGGAACTCGATGCGATCGCACCAGGCGCGCTCTCGCCCGCCGAGCGCATCAACTTCGCCGTCTACCGCGCCCAGATCGCCGCCCTGCATGACGCCCAGCGCTTCCGCGAGTACGAGCAGCCGGTCAACGCCGACACCGCGTTCTGGTCCGACGTCGCCTATGCCGCGCGCCGCTCGCTGAAAAGCGCCGACGAATACCGCAACTACCTGGCAACGCTCGAAGGCCTGCCCGGCTATTTCGACCAGGAGCTGGACAATATGCGCGCCGGCCTGGCGCGCGGCTTCACCCCGCCCAAGGTCACCCTGGCCGGCCGCGAAGGCACCCTGACCTCGGTGCTTGATGCGAAGACGCCGCAGGAAGTCGTGTTCTACAACCCGTTCAGGCAGATGCCGTCCGCGATGCCGGCCGCCGAGCAGGAGGCGCTGCGCGCGCAGGCGGTAGCGCTCATCCAGGACAAGATACAGCCGGCCTATGCCAAGGCGCTGGCCTACTTCCGCGACGAATACGTGCCGAAGGCGCGCACCACGCTGGCGGCCCAGGACATGCCGGGCGGGAAGGCATACTACCAGTCGAAGATCGTGGAATTCACCACCACCGACATGACGGCCGACCAGATCCACGAGGTCGGCCTGGCCGAGATGGCGAAGATCCGCGCCGAGATGCACGACGTCATGAAACAGGTCGGCTTCAAGGGCGACCTGCAGGCCTTCCTGCATTTCCTGCGCACCGACCCGCAGTTCTATGCCAAGACGCCGCAAGAGCTGCTCAAGAGCGCGGCCTGGACGTCCAAGAAATTCGACGCCAAGGCCGACCAGTTCTTCGGCCACCTGCCGCGCCGCCGCTTCGCGATCGTGCCGGTGCCGGACGACCAGGCGCCGTTCTGGACCGCGGGCCGCGGCGGCCCGGGCACCTACTGGGTGAACACGTATAACCTGCCGGCGCGGCCTCTCTACAGCCTGCCGGCCCTGACCCTGCACGAGTCGGCGCCGGGCCACGCCTTCCAGATCCCGCTGGCGCAGGAACAGAAAGGCGTACCGCCGTTCCGCCGCGCCTATATCTCGGCCTATGGCGAAGGCTGGGCGCTGTACACCGAGCGGCTGGGCACCGAGATGGATATCTACGAGACCCCGTATGAGGTCTTCGGCATGCTCAGCTACCAGGCCTGGCGCGCCTCGCGCCTGGTGGTCGACACCGGCGTGCACGCCAAGGGCTGGACCCGCGAAGAGGCCCAGAACTACCTGCTGCAGAACACCGCGCTGTCGAAGCACGAGGTGGAGACCGAAGTCGACCGCTACATCTCGTGGCCGGGCCAGGCCCTGTCGTACTACCTGGGCCAGATGGCGATCCAGGAAGCGCGCGCCCGCGCCGAGAAGGCGCTCGGGCCGAAGTTCGACATCCGCCACTTCCACGACACGGTGCTGCACGTGGGCTCGGTGCCGCTGCCGGTGCTGCAGCAGCGGATCGATCAGTTCATTGCGGATGGCGGGCCGAGCCCGTATCCGAAAGAAGGCTGATCGTTTCACGGTAAAAGGGCCGCATCGCGCGGCCCCTTTTTATTTATCGAACAACTTGAACTTCAGCTGGAACGAAATGCCGCCATACAGCCGGTCCTTGTAGTTCGGGATGATCCCGACGTTCACGCCGACCCGCTTGTACTCATAGGTCAGGGTCGGGATCGCGCCGGGGAACCAGCCGCCGTCGCGTGTCTTCGGATAGCCGTCGAAGGCGGCCAGCGCCAGGCCCACGCGCACCGGACCCACCGCATAGGGCTGCCAGATCACGCCCGCGTAGTTCGACCAGGCGCGGTCGCTGTTATAAAAGCGGCCGGCGGTGGCCGTCATCGTGCCCTTGAAGCGGTACTCGAGCGCCAGGCCCTTGTTGTTGTCGTTCAGGTCCTTGTCGCCGTCGAAGTGGGCGGTATAGAAGCCGGTGTCGATCCACAGCTCGCTGGTGGGCGACGGGTCGATCTTCGTGAAGAAGTCAGCGGCGGATGCCGCTGGCGCGGCCAGGCAGGCCGCACCGAGGACTGCCAGGGAGACGAGTGGGTAAAACAATGCGCGGCTCAATCGTCGGCTCCGGGATCAAGGTGGGGGAACATCACTTCGGTGAAGCCGAAGCGGGAAAAGTCGCGGATCCGCATCGGGTACAGGATGCCCAGCAGGTGATCCACTTCGTGCTGCACCACGCGCGCATGGAAGCCTTCGGCATCAACCACGATGCGCTTGCCGAACTGGTCGAAGCCCTCGTAATGCAGGCGCGTATGGCGCGGCACGCTGCCGCGCAGGCCGGGCACCGACAGGCAGCCTTCGACGCCCTCCTCCATCTCGTCGGACAGGGGCGTGAGCACGGGATTGATCAAGACCGTCTCGGGCACCGGTGGCGCGTCGGGATAGCGCTGGTTGCTGCCGAAGCCGAAGATCACCAGCTGCAGGTCGACGCCGATCTGCGGCGCGGCCAGGCCGGCGCCGTTGGCGGCATGCATGGTCTCGAACATGTCGGCGACCAGCGCATGCAGCCCGGGCGTATCGAATTGCGTCACCGGCTGCGCCACCCGCAGCAGGCGCGGATCGCCCATCCTGAGGATCTCGCGCACCGTCATGCCAGGCCTCGTCCTTCGAGCAGGCCCGCCAGCGAGGCGCGAAAACCCTCGGCCGTTTCCGGGTGTTTCAGGCCGATCGCGGCCGTGGCCTGCAGATAGCCCAGCTTGGAGCCGCAGTCGTAGCGCTGGCCGGCGTAGCGGTAGGCCAGCACGCGTTCGTCGCGCATCAGTGCCGCGATGCCGTCGGTGAGCTGGATCTCGCCGCCGGCGCCCTTGCCGATGTTTTCCAGGTAGCCGAAGATCGATGGCGACAGCACGTAGCGGCCGACCACGGCCAGGGTCGACGGGGCATCCGCCGGCTGCGGCTTCTCGACGATGCCGGACACCAGCTCCAGGTCCTGGCGGTAGGCCGAGGCGCTGACGATGCCGTACTGGCGGGTATGCTCGCGCGGCACGTCCTGCACTGCCAGGATGGTGCTGCGTTCATAGCCATAGACATCGACCATCTGGGCCAGCACCGGCTTCTGGCCTTCGGCGGTGTCCATGAAATCGTCCGCCAGCAGCACGGCGAAGGGCTCGTTGCCCACCACCGGACGCGCGCACAGCACCGCATGGCCCAGGCCCAGGGGCGACGACTGGCGGATATAGATGCAGTTGACGTTCTTCGGAATCACGCCGCGCACGGTCTCGAGCAGGGCCTGCTTGCCGGCCGCCTCGAGCTCGGATTCGAGCTCGTAGGCCTTGTCGAAATGGTCTTCGATGGCGCGCTTGTTGCGGCCCGTGATGAAGATCAGTTCAGTGACGCCAGCGGCCACCGCCTCTTCGACCGCGTACTGGATCAACGGCTTGTCGACGATCGGCAGCATCTCTTTCGGTTGCGCCTTGGTCGCCGGCAGGAAGCGGCTGCCCAGGCCGGCGACGGGGAATACGGCTTTGCGGATCAGGTTCATGTGGTCCAGTATGGATGGTTGTTATTGCACTTCTATGACTGCGCCTGTCACTGTCCCAGCAGCGCCAGCAGCGCCGCCTCGTCCAGGATCGTGACGCCCAGCTCTTCTGCCTTGGCCAGCTTGCTGCCCGCTTCCGCGCCGGCCACCACATAGGAGGTCTTCTTCGACACCGAGCCAGATATCTTGCCGCCGGCCTGCTCGATCAGCGCGCCGGCCGCGTCGCGGCTCATGGTGGGCAAGGTGCCGGTCAGGACGAAGGTCTTGCCGGCCAGCGGTCCCTCGGGCTCGGCGGCTGCGGCGGCTTCGGGCAGGGAGTCCAGCAGCGAGCGGCGCAGGGCCGCCAGCGACTGCACCCGCTCCCGGTTCTCGCGCACCGCCATCCATTCCTCGAGCGCCGCCGCGACCGTTGCCGGCAGGCCGAAGATGCCGAAGTCGGTGCGCACGCCGATGTCTTCCAGCGTCTGGCCGGCGCTCACCACCTGGCGCGCGCGCGGCTCGGTCAGTTTCGGGATGTCGAGCGCGGCCAGCAGCTTGATCTCGTCGAGCTTTTCGCGCAGCTGCGCTTTCGGCGGATGCTCGCCCTTCGGCGCCACACCGGCGTCCAGCAAGGCGTTCAGGGCGATCTGGTTCTTTTCTTCGGCGAAGAATTCGGCGATCGACTCGGCCACCGTGCCGCCGATATCGGGCAGCACGCGCAGCAGCGCGGCCGGTACGCGCCGCACCAGGGCCAGGCTGCCGAGCCAGTCGGCCAGCGTCTTGGCGGTCGACTCGCCCACGTGGCGGATTCCGAGCGCGAACAGCAGCCGTTCGAGCGGCGGCTGCCTGCTGGCGCCGATCGCGGCCAGCAGGTTGTCGGCCCACTTGGTCGCGACCTTGCCCTGCTTGACGGTCTCCGGTGTCGTGCCGTCGCGCTCGTCGGCCAGGCGCTTCATCTTGAGCAGGTCATCCAGGCTCAAGCTATAGAGGTCGGCCACGCGCGTGACCAGGTTGGCCTCGACCAGGCTGTCGATATAGCGGTCGCCCAGGCCCTCGATGTCCATCATGCGGCGGCCGGCGAAGTGGCGGATCGCCTCCTTGCGCTGGGCGGCGCAGGTCAGGCCGCCGGAGCAGCGCGCGATCGCTTCGTCGGCTTCGCGCACCACGTGCGAGCCGCATACGGGGCACTGCTTCGGCAATGCATAGATCGCCGGTTCCGGGCTCGGGCGGCGCTCCAGCACCACCGCCAGCACTTCGGGGATGACGTCGCCGGCGCGGCGCACGATCACGGTGTCGCCCACGCGCACGTCCTTGCGCCGTACCTCGTCTTCGTTGTGGAGGGTGGCGTTGGTGACGGTGACGCCGCCGACCGAGACCGGCACCAGGCGCGCCACCGGCGTGATGGCGCCGGTGCGGCCGACCTGCACCTCGATCGCCTGGACCGTGGTCAGCGCTTCCTCGGCCGGGAATTTATGGGCCAGCGCGAAGCGCGGCGCGCGCGAGACGAAGCCCAGCGCGCGCTGGTCCTCGATGCGGTCGACCTTATAGACCACGCCGTCGATCTCGTAGGGCAGCGACTTGCGGCGTTCGCCGACGTCGCGGTAGAACTCGAGCAGGCCGTCACGGCCCGCGACCACCTTGCGTTCCTTCGCCACCGGCAGGCCAAGCGCCTCGAACCAGTCAAGGAGGCCCGAATGGGTGTCGGGCAAGTCGGCGCCGTCCACCTGGCCCACGCCATAGGCGAAGAAGCGCAGCCGGCGTTCGTTGGTGATGCGTGCGTCGAGCTGGCGCAGGCTGCCGGCGGCGGCGTTACGTGGATTGGCGAATTCCTTCTGGCCGCCGGCGCGCTGGCGCTCGTTCAGGGCTTCGAAATCGCGCTTGAACATCAGCACTTCGCCGCGCACTTCCAGCACCGCAGGCACGTCGCCTCCATGGAGGCGCATCGGGATCACGCGCACGGTGCGGATATTGGCGGTGACGTCCTCGCCCGTGTAGCCGTCGCCGCGGGTCGCCGCCTGGACCAGGCGCCCATCCTCGTAGCGCAGGCTGATCGCCAGGCCATCGAACTTGAGTTCGGCGTTGTAGACGACCTGGCGCACTTCGAGGCCCTCGCGCGCCTTGCGGTCGAAATTGTCGATGTCGTCGTCGGTGAAGCCGTTGTTCAGCGACAGCATCGGCACCGCATGGGTGACCTGGCCGAACTCGGGGATCGGGGCGTCGCCCACGCGCCGGGTCGGCGAGTCGGGGTCGACGCCTTCCGGGTGCTTTGTCTCCAGCGCCAGCAGCTCGTGGTACAGCTTGTCGTACTCGGCGTCGGGAATCGTCGGCGCGTCCAGCACATGGTAGTTGTAGCTGGCGCGGTTCAGTTCCGCGACCAGCCAGCGCATGCGTTCAATGCTGCGCTGGCCGTCATTGTGTTGCTCTTGCTCGGTCACCGGACTTCCTCAGCTGAACAGGCGCAGCGCGCGGGTCGAGCCGGCCGGGATGTCGGCCGCGTCCATCTCCTGGTAGAACTCGCCCACCTGGCTCTTGATCTCGTCCAGCGCCTCATCCACCAGCGGCTGGTCGAAATCGTCGACGATGGTCGCGTCCAGGCGCTGTGTCAGGCCGCGCGCGGTATCGACCATGCGGCCGAAGCCGTCGCGCGCGGGGGCGACGCACGGCACGTCCAGCAGCAGGGTCAGGCGCGAGGTGGTGTCGGCGCCCAGGGTGACGTTGGTCGACAGCGTGAACAGCACGCCGCCGCCCGTGCTTTCCTTGTCGGGCATCGCGAAGCGGCCGTCCGGACGCACGTCGAAGCCGGCGTTCTCGAGGGCGCCGATCAGGGTCGACATCGCCCACGGCGCGCCGTTCGCGGCCAGGTTCACGCCCAGCTGGGCGTCGTGGCCGGCAACGAAGCGGTGCAGGATGCGCGCCTCGGCCATCACCTCGATCATGTCCGGCACTTCCGGCTCGGCCCCGATCTCGTCGGCCACCGCGCGCAGGCGGGTGACCAGCTCGGAGTATTCGAGTTCGTTCAGCGCCGTGGTGCGGGTGGCCATCTGCACGCCCGCCTGCAGCTTGGTGTACACGCCGCCATGCACGATCGGCTCCCATTCGCCGCTGACGGCAAAGCCGATGTAGTGGATTGGCTTGTTGCCGACGCGGCGCAGCGTTTGCAGGGTGGGCAGGATCTTGTCGCCGCGAACAGGCGTTTCAAGCGACAGCGGAATCAGGCAGTCGATCAGCGGATCGACCAGGCATTCGGCCAGTTCGGCCGGCGGCATGCCGGGACGGGTGCCGGGCAGCGAGGCGGCCACCGCATCCTGGGCCGCACTGGCGCCGGGAGCGCGGTAGGTGGTGGCGGGGGCGCTGGCGGTCGGCGCGACCGGCGCCGGCGGCACTGACGGCACCGGGGCCGGCAAGGTCTCTGGCGTCGGCGCTGGCGTGTCCAGCTGCGGCTCGGGCTTGACGTCGGCCGGCACGAAGGCGTCGGCGTCGAGCACGGGTTCCTTGGCGGCCACCGGCGCATTGTCTTCGAGGCCGGCCTCGAACACCGGCTCGTGGCGGTCCACGGCCGGGGCCTGCTCGCCGTCGCGCATCAGGACGTCGTCGTGGTCGGAGGCGAAGGCGCGTTCGACGCTCTTCCTGGCCTTGTAT
>Ga0265780_10003739_pt1 | contig 19884 bp, 18 predicted proteins | sample P1T30metagenome_FD_192432 | JGI IMG/M metagenome (GOLD analysis project Ga0265780, IMG submission 192432) | Plant litter microbial communities from East Loma Ridge, Irvine, California - P1 T30 | ecosystem: Environmental > Terrestrial > Plant litter > Unclassified | place: USA: California...
GTCAAATTTTTTCATGGACGTTTTTCTATCTGCTTGCATAATGACTAGCGAATGTTTTTCGGGCGGCTTTCCATGTTCCTTCATTAAAAGCCTGGGGATGGGGAAGGAAGTTTGTATGTGTTCATGTGAATGAGAGGGGGATGTGAGGAGCCGATATGAATGGAAACAAATATCTTGAATTGTTGGGTTCTTGTTCATGTGTTGGGAAACGTGATTGATGTGGCAATGGGGATTGTGTGCGAGGGGTAGGTGGGATGGGGTTTCTTTGTGGGTTCTGAGGTAAGGGGATGAAAGTCAGTTGCCCGAGCTCACGTCTGTTTCTTCAAAAATCGTGTGCTTTACATCGAGCCGTGATGCGTAACGTACTGGCCATGCTGTAGCCCGGCTTTTCCCCTTGTTGTGCAATGATGTCGCAAAGGTTGCCTTGCCGGCTCGCACGGAAGTGAGCGTTTTTATCACTAATTTACATCAACTCCAATCCCCTTGCCACTTCTCATAACCCCAGAGCCTACTTCAAATAAAATTTTCAGACCGAGGCAAGTCGTCCAGTAAACTCGGAAGTCCCAGGAGGTATGGATAATAAGACTTCAAACACGCTTTCACGATTCTAGATGGTGGCGAGCACTAAGACTGTTAATTCAGGCTCCACCTTGAGTTGCATTTTGCACTAGTAGTAGAGGTACCTGCGAATGCGGCTCTTGACTCCGAGCTTCACTTCGTTCCCATTGCGCATTCAATCAGGCGCCGACCGTGAGATCCAGCCGGAGATCCATCGTGCATGATCTGGACTGCTTCTCGAGGAGGACGACAGGTCAAGCCGATGTTGCAGGCCTCGGCGGTTGTAGCGAGTAGAGCCTCAATGGCAGCGTTCTTGGCCGCAGGATCGCAGAGCTTTTCGGCGAGGACGTAGAGCTTGCTCAGATGCAGGAACTCGTCGGTGATTGTGTCTTTGGTACGAGTTGCGATAGAATTCTGGGTAACGACTTCTTTGGTGTAAAGGAGGTTGATGTAAGTTGCGACAACCTCAGGCTCGTCCTCAGGGAGTGGGACGAGGCGGTCCTCTTGCTCAGCCCAGTTGCCGGTCATGGCACGGCGGAAGAACTCGGAACGCGCGCAGATGATGCCTTCGTGGACGCAGAAACGCTCCTGGTGCGGAATGGTGCCGACGACGATGGTGAGAAGCGTAGACGCTTGGAAGCTGCAATCAGGGTAGATAAAGTTGAGGATGACGCTGAGGCACTGACCAGATCGCTGTATCTTTGTCCACCTTGCTCGACTTGCGTGTAGACGCCGCCATAAATTCTGTCGGAATCTCCGTTGGTGGCGGTAACGGCGGTGGCGATGAGCTCGGTGCTCTTCGTAAGTTCCACGTGCCTGTGACACCTCTGAAGCTGCTTCTAGCTTGACCTCGTGGGATTTCCCCTACCGCGACCTCTAGGACCTCCGTCTGTCATGATCTCGTGTCGTCGCGGATACGTGATGTGGTTGAGGGGTGCTGCGGAAAGACGTTGCGTATCAAATTGAGGACGAGGCAAGTGGGGATAAGCAAACGGGCATAGACTTGGCGCGGTCCATGCTTGAGGTGTCACCTTCACTTTCGAACGCCTTCTCTTTCATTCTTTAATCAAATTCACGCTCCTTGCTTGCTGTAGCTAGCCAGCCATGGAAAATTTCTTCACCAACTACACAACCTGTTCACTCACCACTATTTGTTGTCTGGGCAAGGGCAGATTGTGCCAACCCATTCGACTCCAACGCACCTTTTGCTGAAACCTCGGTTTGCGTAAGCAAGTCCCACAGTTCCGTGATAGTCGCCCTCTCTGCAGGCAGCATGCTGTACTGCAAACTGTATAACGTCCGTCGATGGATTGGCGGCACAAATTGTCCAGACGCGAGGCTCAGGAAAACACTCGGTGAGAGGTAGTGTTTGCGTATGCGTCCACCCAGCTCGAAGTACGGATGGAACATTGCGCGTAGTGAGAGCGGAACAGACTGTGTGTGGTTAGCAACAAGCGAATGAGCAGCAATGAGATAGCATACCTTCAGCAGTACATAGGCCGTCGTTCCTGAAGTTGGCAAATTATCGCTGCGAGTTCTCTGGTGGGCTAGATCTTGGAGCTCGAAGCAGATACCACCTGACTGTGTCAGCTATGTGTGCATAGCTATGAGGCGAGGTGACTTACCTGGCAGTCGTCCTGGGTCCTTGAGACGAAGCATCACAGCAAAGAGCGGGAAGTGATTCAGACACGCCAACCCAATTTCCAGGGCAGCCTTGAGACCAATGACAGCCACTCTTGCGCAAGCAAAGGTCAAGTAGAAGACGAACACGGTCGGTAGTAGGAAGAACTGCAACGTGAATAGAATCGTGCCGAGTAGTAGTTGATCCAACTCATAGTCACACGAATCGATGCGGTTGCGGAGGACATTGCGCTTCTTTCCGCGGAAGAGGTGGAAGAGCGAGATCATGATTGTGAGCTGCCAGTTGAAAATGCGCGCCGATGCGATGTAGAAGGAATAGATGTGCATCGTCAACAACGACACGAGATCCAAGAACATCGAGATGGGCAGTGTAGCGCCAGCAAATGCCGAGTATCCGATTGCTCGAACAAGTAAGGGCCAATGTGGGCGAAGGAAGCTCGTGATATCTATATGAGATTAGTGCACAATAATGGGCAGTACTTCTTGTTGACTCACCACCCCAGTAGTCGATGACCCATAGGAAGAGGTCACCAAGAAAGTCGGCCAACTCCGTGTTCAGTTTCAGACCACCAGGCCAGGTCATCAGCCAGATGATCATGCGCCTAAGTCCGTCGACGGACCAGGTGGTAAAAAGCATTTCGACATGGTCAACGACGAGCGCAGAGTTGTCGACGATGTACGAACCAAGAGCCACACCCAGGATGATGTCGTTCGCAACCAGCCACAGACTGTTGTAGAAGCGTATGTAATCTGGGTGGCTATTGGTGATGCTTCCCCACCCCGCCTTTCTCTTCCGCAGTGCGAGGTACTGAATAGGCCAGTAGCAGAACTGCTGCAGGCGAATGTCGAGTTGCTGGGCCGTAGCGGAGATGTCTTTCAACGCAGGTGCGTCTGGAGAAGCTGGTGTGCGCCAGTGCAAAATGCGCAGCGTGACCTCTGCTGCTATCCGGTTTGCCATGAGAATGGATACAAACACCTGCGAAAGGAACGGCCAGATCCAGACCCAAGCGACAGATTCGAGAGCGTTGTAGAGGTAGTCACCCAGATCCTTAGCAGATTCTACCACGTGCTCACTGACGCTCAGAGCTCGCTTCAACCGCCTGCCAATTTTACCAATGTTCTTCTGTAACAGTGCGTTGAGCTCATACGAGCAATTGACCTGCTCGATGAGCATTGGTAGCGCCAGCTCCTTCCCAGAATAAGGTCGCGAGATCACCTTGTGCAACTTGAGCTTATCCACCAGCTTCTCTCGTCTCTTTCGCTCCCTTTCTTCGCCCTCGGCTGCAGCATCTGCCGGCGCGCTGTGGGTCTTGTCACCAAGAGCCAGTGTGATGGGTGTCAGCGACAAGTACTGCATGCGCGTGGGGTGCGGTCGCTCGTAGATGATGACTTGCGCTGTCACGGCCGTGTCCTGTGAAAGATGTAGGCGCGGAAGACAGGACGACCGATCGGTAGAGAAGTTCAACGTTTGTGTGTTCGTCTCGTTGGCCGTGGCCTCGTTGTTGACCACTCCAAGGGCATGGAGAGTCGTCTGTCCACATCGCTGGAGTAGATAATTGATGTCGTGCGCACTATGCCGCAGAAGCGTTCCAACTGCAAGAGCGTTTTCGACATGCCGAAGCTGCCTCACATCAGTACAAGCAGCGCGACAGCAGTGACCAGTCTATACGTACCTCGACCCCCTCTAGGACCCCAACAACGAAGACATCTGTGTCTGAGTTTCGGAAGCCAACCAATACGCCTGGTAGGGAGCTACGAGGCGCGTCGGAAGGCCAGAATACGCGCATCAGCCCATTGTGTGTGACCATATCCCCATCCTGCTACCCAACTAGAAGGACCCTCGGCGCTTGAGCTGCTCGCGTGCAGAAATGCCACTACTAGCGATTCGAGGGTGCTGTGGTCATTAGCCTTTGGATCGGTCCGTACGTAATCAGGTAGGCCTACGAGGTCCGTGGCGGAGACAGCAATGCGCGCGACAGGCAACACCACTAGGAGGAAGACGACAGACAGTAGAGCGAAGCCTTTTGCAGCTCTTACGAGAACGCCGTGGTCCCAGGCAAATATTGACAGCTCGTACAGACGAGTGACGAGGTCCCAACGAGCAGTTGAATAGCCAGCGACAAAGATTCCGATTGTGACGATGGAAAAGGCGTGCATTTACAGCGTCATGCCAAGGGTGTTATTCGAGTTTCGATGGGATGGTTTGCGGTTCACGAGTGTGGGGCAGGTTGTTGATCGTGGGTAGTGATATGAGCAGTAAGCTGCGGAAGGAGCAACAGTGCGTAGTGTCTTGCTCGGAACATAATGTGGTAGATGGTACGTCGCACATGATTTCAGTGAAGGTCAATTCGCGAATCTGGGGGTGACGCTAGCTCCGCCTCTAGCTCGCCGCGACTTCCCAATTGCAACTGCTCGTCGGTATCAACCACCAAAACATATCAACGCCAGTACAACACATAAGTCTTGCGCTCCAAATCGAAGGCTTCTCACGCAAAGTAGCGGTAGGTTACAGCTCTTACTCGTCAAAAGGTCTTACGTGCTTGGCTTGTGTTTGCACCGACAAGTAGCGGCTGTCGCTGAGCAAGACTCACGATGCAATCAACAAGATGGATAAGCCCAGGGCAAGCGGCCTTACCCGGGCAGTTTCTTGACAGGCAAAGGTAACATACAAGTATGCGATTTGTTGCGGCGCACTCGCTCATTGGAGCTTGCAACGTGCCAGCCGCGGCACCTGATTGGCGCAGAACGCGTCAACTTCGCGCTCTTACTTTCTTTCTTACAGTCTTTGAAAGCTCTCCTTCCATGCAACGCACGCAATTGTCCACAATTATCTAACAAACCAATCAAGGCTATTTGGTGCACCTCGTCACGCTACAGCACAGGCGAGCACCCATACCAGCGACATGGCTATCTGTAAATTCTTCCAACAAGGCAACTGCCGTTATGGAGGTAGGCGAAGTTTAATCACGACATGAATTTCACTTACACGTAACAGAGAACTGCAAATTCGAGCATCCACGAAGCGGCAGTGGAGGCTTTGGTGGAGGCGCCAACAATAATCGATTTGGAGCCTTCAACAACGTCGATCGGTATCGCCCAAACCAACCTTCTCAGACTTCCGGATCTTATACAAGTACGTGTCCCACCTCTGCTGCTCATTCCGACATTATGAGAAGATGCTAAAAGTTTCCCAGGTAACCGAGATCCAAAGGTGCCACTATTCCACCTGGACAAGGCAGACATAAAGAATGATCTCACAGGTCAACGTCCGACCTACCCGCTCTCTTGCTATGGCCCTGGTCGAGATGCTCCTCGGCAACTGATAGAAGGGCCCGTCGAGATCAGCCCCGAGGAACTTCGCGTTCGCTATTATGCTCAGCGACTTGCTGGAAACGAGAATGGAGCAGTAAGTAACTCATAACATGCCGTGAACATTACATCTAACATCTCCGAAGCAACAAGAAGAGAGCGCATTGAACGAGAAGATGCAACAACAGGTTCAGTCTATCCTCAACGACATCGACGGCGCTATTCGTTATGTCGAGGAAGGCGCCAGCGTCCACCCTAACCGGATCGATATCGCCAATGGTAATGCAGACTCAAATGCGACATCGACTGGCCCGTCGACGACCTCAAACCCCTTCTCATCGGCTGCAGCGAACACTTCACAAGCAACGTCAAACCCATTTATGAAAGCACCGACAGCAACGTTCGGTCAATCTACGACTCCAGGATTCGGACAGCCTGCTTTCGGGCAAGCTGCAAACCCAGGTCAATCTCCCGCCCCGGCCTTTGGTCAAGCTTCAAATCCTGGTCAGCTCGCCCCTGCGTTTGGACAAGCATCCAATCCTGGACAAGCTGCCCCAGGTTTCGGCGCAGCTTCAAGTCTCGGGGCGAAGGCATCACCGTTTGGCTCAAATCCGTCCGCTGGCACTGGCGGAGCTTTTGGCAAGCCTGCGTTCGGCGCATCTGGTTTCGGTCAACCATCAATGCCAGGCTCTGTAGGCCAGGGCAGCATATTCGGTGCGAAGCCGGCTTTTGGACAGGCTTCACCAGCTGGTTCAACTGCACCGTTTGGACAGCCAAGCCAGATGGGTCAGCAAGGAAATGCCCTGAGCAAACCAGCATTCGGTCAAAGTGGGTTCGGTCAAGCATCACCTTTCGGACAAGCCACGCAGACAAGTGCCTCACCTTCCGGACAAACCGCGCAAGCAAGTGCATCACCTTTCGGACAAGCCGCGCAAACAAGTGCCTCACCTTTCGGACAAGCCGCAAAACAGACGCCGGCCCAAGGAGCACCGCCGTTCGGTCAAGCGAGTCAGCCTGGACAGCAGCAATCGCCCTTTGGATCGACACAGGCTCAACCAGCAAGTGGGCAATCTAACCCTTTTGCTGCTGCAGGAGCACCGCAAGCAAACCCTTTCGGGCAAGCAGCTCGACCCACAACCGCTGGCTCACCCTTCGGCGGACAAGTTAGCCAGACAACGCCTCCACAGACCCAAAATCCTTTCCTTCAGAAGCCAGCAGCATCCGCTGCTACTCCAGCTGCTGCGTCTCCCTTTGGAACTCAGGCCACCCAGCCGGCATCTCAATTTGGGCAACAAGCAGTGTCGCAGACACCAGGTGGCCCAGCAAAGGAGATCGACCCGAAGGAACGCTTCAAGGAGGGCAAGCCTGGAGAATACGAGGGCGAGCAAGGCAAGATGCTTGAGGAAATCTATCGACGGGTGGGGCAGATGGGACGTTTCAACGACAATGAGGACATCCCACTCACTCCGCCGAAGTGTGAATGGATCGTCACGATTCCGCTGTAGGGATAGATGGGATAATTGGTCGGATGAGTGTTCAGTATTGCATTGCGACGGCGTTCAGAATGATATGGATTTGGCATTTTCCCACAATATGACACCACATTGCCCTCTCACTACTTTGTAACTCGAAGCAACTTCGCCTCTACCGAGCTCCGAATGAATTTCATGTCGGTTGAGCAATATCGGCAAACAGTACAAAAAATGATGACTATGCCAATGAGAAGCCTAAACATCAGCACCTCGATACAATCTACGAGAAGCTCCTCGTTCATAATGGCCCGCTTCGTGTTAGGAAAATTGGCAGACGGCGACGGCGAAGCGTTTGTGGAGTGTTGGGTGAGGCGCTGCGATGCATGCGGTTAGCGCGTGACGCTTATCGATAACACTTTCGATATGTCGAAAAAAAGTTGAACGTGACTACGCGAATGCATCCAGCCGTACCTATCACCAGCAAGATGTCGAAGAAGAATGAGATTGACACACAAATTTCAGCTGCCGCCGCTATTCATCCGACGCTCAAATCGAGCAAAAAGAGGAAAAGATCGGCACCGAAGGAAGATGCTACTGAGACCCCAGCGAAAGCTTTCAAAGGATTCGCTGGCAAAGTGACTAAATTTAACGCCGACAAAAGTACACCAGAACCTGCGACTACGCCCAAGAAGATTCTTTCAGCCGAAGATCATCCGGAGAGGGATCGTGACACACAAAAGCGCTCGAAGAAACCAAGACATCGATCTGATCCAAACCGCATACCGGAAACTGCGAGCAAAGGGTCTGGCCAGGCACGTCCAGGTCCGCAGGCGAAGGAAAATATCGAATATCCTCGCGACTTCAGACGCCGTGATGAGGTGCCGACGCACCTCATCAGGAAGCGCGATGCGTTGCTACCCATACGCCAATCCTTACCCATCTGGTCACAATGCGAATCCATCCGGGCGGCATTGAAGCAAAATAATGTTCTTGTACTTACGGGAGAGACTGGTTCCGGAAAGTCAACGCAAGTGCCACAGTTCTTGGTGACAGAGTCATGGTGTACGAAATGTATAGCAATCACACAGCCGCGTCGAGTCGCTGCTATTTCGTTAGCGAGGCGTGTTGCAGAAGAGATGGGAACATCCATGGGAAGCCAAAGTCCGGCAGCGAAGGTTGGATACAGCGTTCGTTTCGATAATGCTACCGGACCTGGAACTAAGATCAAGTTCCTCACCGAGGGAATGCTGCTCCAGGAAATGCTTCGAGACCCAGCTATGTCGCAATACAGTGCGATTGTGGTGGACGAGGTGCACGAGCGAAGTGTAAACGTGGATCTCATACTTGGGTTCTTGAAGAAACTGCTTGCTGAGCTCGAAGCTAGAACCACCAGGAGACGTTCCGAGCCATTGAAAGTGGTAATCATGAGCGCTACGGCTGACGTCGGAAGCCTCGTAGAGTACTTTGGGGATGGACAATCCCCATCATCATCAACATCATCACCACCACCACCAACACCAGACGTCACGGGCGAGCGGCAAATCTCTACTTGCTATGTTGAAGGACGACAATATCCGGTGAAAACAACCTACCTGCCATCGCCTACGCAGGACTGGGTCGAATCGGCACTCAAACTCATCTTCCAGATACACTACAAGGAGCCTTTACCCGGAGACATACTGGTATTTTTGACGGGTCAAGACACCATTGAGGCACTTGAAAAGCTTGTGAATGACTATGCGGAGGGCATGGAAACGGATGTCCCAAAGGTGAGTACATAATCGCAACCGAGGAGCCAGAATATCCCCGACGAGTACTGATTTTTCGCAGCTTCTCGCACTCCCACTCTTCGCGGCGCTACCCCAACACGTTCAGCAGCGCATCTTCCAGCCAACGCCCTTTCGCACCCGCAAAGTCATCCTCGCAACCAACATTGCTGAGACCTCAGTCACCGTCCCCGGCGTACGCTATGTCATCGACTGCGGCAAGTCAAAGGTCAAGCAGTTTCGCAACCGCCTGGGTCTCGAATCGCTCCTCGTCAAACCCATTTCCCGGTCCGCCGCCATCCAACGTCAAGGTCGTGCCGGTCGTGAAGCAGCCGGCCAATGCTATCGCTTGTACACCGAGGCGGGTTTCAAGGAAATGGATGAGCGCACAACGCCGGAGATACTGCGATGTGACTTAAGCCAGGCTCTACTGACGATGAAAGCCCGAGGCGTCGACGACGTCGTCAATTTCCCGTTTCTGGATCGTCCACCACGGGAGGCGCTCGAGAAAGCTCTACTACAGCTTCTGCACCTCCAAGCACTCTCCGACAATGGGAGCATCAGCGATGTTGGAGCCAAGATTGCTAAACTACCGCTTACTCCCACACTCGGTCGCGTCCTCGTCGAAGCAGCCAAACCTGAATGCGACTGCTTACTAGACGCCATCGACATCATCTCGGCCCTCAGCGTCGAGAACGTCTTCCTCAACCTCGTCACCGAAGAGCGCAAAGAAGAAGCAGAAGAAGCGCGGCGTGAAATTTACCGCCGTGAAGGCGATCACTTGACACTTCTTGTTACTGTCCAGCGCTACGCCGAGGAGCAGTCAGACAGGAAGACGTGGTGCGAACGGCACTTTGTATCGCACCGTGCGATGCAGAACGTCATGAATATCAGGAAGCAGCTGCAGCAACAGTGCAAGCAAATGAAGCTGTTGGCATTGGATGACGAGCAGTCGTCAGAAGCACCATCGGAAGCTAGGAGTCAGGCGATTCTGCAGTGTGTCCTGCGCGGTTTCATATCCAACACCGCGCGCTTGATGCCTGATGGAAGCTACAAGACGCTGATGGGCAATCAAACGGTCGCAATTCATCCGTCATCAGTACTTTTTGGGCGCAAGGTGGAAGCGATAGTGTTTAATGAGTTTGTGTTTACGGGCAAGGCGTGGGCGAGGGGCGTTAGTGCGGTACAGCTTCCATGGGTATCGGAGGTTGTGGAGGCTATCATGTAGATCATTCGAGCTCAGCATTGCGTCGTGCTTCAGGCTATACTATCGCACATCTCCACCACCTTACTATCTGCTACCTATCTCCGTCTCCCCACCCCTCCCCCACCGCCCTCCTTATCCGCCAAACTAACCACCTCCCCAATCCCAGCAGCCTCCTGTTCATCCTCCAGCGCACGAATCTCCTCCCTACAATCCCACCATTTCTCTTCCGCGCGCTCAAAAGCCAGCTTCTTGATCTCCTTGGGCGATTTCTCGCCGCTCTTGCCTCGTTGCGTAAGCTCTTCGATGACGAGACTCTGCCACGCCTCAGACGTGCGCGCGTAGAACTCGCGTAGGGACTCGAATGGGCGCGGATGTGGCAGCGTGTCCGTGAGCGCAGAGATTTCTTCTTGGTTTTCTTCCGGCATGTCTTTGCTGGGCAGTACGACTGGGGAGTCGGGGGCGCTGGTTGGTGCGGTGGAGTTCGCGTCATCTTCGTCTTGCTCTTCGTCGTCCTCAGACTCATCTTCATCCTCAGACTCATCGGAGTCAGCTTCGTCTTCGCTGCCCACCCAGTCGTCGAGATCGCGCTTGAAGATCTCAACGACGCCATCTAGATGGTTGAGGTTGACGGACCACATCTCATCGAAGGTGAATTCGCGGTCGCCTTTTTCGAAGGTGCCGCCATAGATGTATAGGTTGTCGCCTTGGACTGTCAGGGCGGCGTTGAAGCGTGGATGCGGGTACTCGTATGTGCGTGGCTTTTCGGGGCGCTCGTCTACTTCTTCCTCTTCGTCCTCCTTTGGTAGTTCGTCGTCTGAGTCTAATGTAGCTGCACCGGCCCGCATCTCCAGCGCTTTGAGGTTGGCTAGTAGCTCTTCCTCGTCTGCCTTTCCGCGCCCTCGTCGACTGACATTTGCTTGTTGCGCTGCCTTCTTGTTCGCGTTGGTCTTGGGTCGACGGAGCGAGAGCGGCATGTATCGATTGCGCTCGACGTTCCAAACGAAAAGCTGGTTGAAGAATTCAGAGTCAATGGCTTCTTCGCTGTCTTCTACATCGTGCACGCCGCCGAATAAGACGCCTCGGCCTTTGTGGTATGTCATCGTAGCACCTGCGCGTGATGGATTTGGTGCGTTGGCGGGTTTCTTGCGCTTCTCCCATGATACTGTTGGGAGTGTACCAGCAGCAGCGTCCGAGACTGGCGGCGTGATTCGCAGATACCAGGCATCGTCGTGTACCTTTGGCTTCAGGACCATGCGGCTAGCAGGGCCGCCTCCGCTGTTCTTCTTGCCCTTGACTTGTTGTTGCTTGCCGCCAGCAACAGTCTTCACACGAGAGTAGCCGCCGTAGATGACTGCGCCTTGGTCGTGAGGCAATAGTGTGAAGCTCGATCGAGCGTCTGGAAATGCACGTGCTGCTTGTAGCTTTGGTGTGTGCCATGTGAAATTGACGCAATCGTAGATCCACAAATCATTCAAATACTTGGTCGTTGCTGAAGTATCCTGAAAGCCACCGAAGAGGATGATGTACTGCTTGTACCCAACCATACGATGGCCGCTGCGTGCCGGAGGTGCTGACGCTTTGCTCTTGCCTTCGACTCTACTCCATTCTCGATTTGTGGGATCTAGCTTCCAAAAGTCGTTGTAGTGGTAGAACGTGCCTTGTTTCGGAGAGCTGAACTCGCCGCCAAAAAGATAGATGTCCTTTGTGTTTGCGCCCCGACACCACGCATGACCAGACCGTGGCAGCGGCGAGTTTGGAGACGTGACCTTCTTCCACGAGTCCTGTTTGATGTTGTACACCAACAGATCATTGAAGAACTTGGCCGTCGCGCCATTGAAATATTCGCCACCGAAGAGAAACAGCTCATTCTCGTTTGCTGGACTTGCAATAACAGTCGCTGAGCTTCTTGCTGCCGGAGGCTCGCTGGGTACTTCAGTGATGGCTAGAAACTGTTCCTGCTCTTTTGCGTATTGTGCCAACACGGCGTCCAGGTCTACTTCTTCTGCATCCGAATCGACTTCTTGAACCTTTGACGCTACCTTCTTGTCCTTTTTGCCGGACTTCTTCTCTTGCTTCGCGGCTTTTGCGGCTTTGACGGCGGCCTTGTTGCCGGCTTTCTTTTTGTCTTTCGCCATGCTGATGGTTGCTCTACCTCAAGCGGTTTTTGACCTTGCCCCACTCGATGGAAAACTCAGCGGTCGAGATATGAACGCGACTGGTCAGGGCGTCGACTAAACCTGGGCCGGCTTATTGAGTTCTTAGTATTGTGTTGTGATTGAAAGGGTCTTGGTGATGGACAGAATGTTCTTGGGCACAAACTTACGGGCAGGTGCAGGTGCATGTTTGGGTGTGGGTGAATGGCTTATCGATAAGGCCACCAAACATACTCCCCACTACGACAGTCGCACCGTGGACAGCTCACTTCTTGACGTCACTCCAACATGATTCAAGCAGCCAAGATCCTCGAGCAAAGGAGCCACTTGGTACCTGGTAAACGCATCTAGCGGGACTTACGCAACTTATTGCAACTAACGCAATCAAGGGAAGCTACGAATAACTGAACACTTCTTCCAGGTCCCGCGTGATTACTCCAACCCGGCTTCTGGTACCATTCAGCTCTTCGCTCGATCCGCCCTGAAAGCCGAGAAGCCAGCCGACTACACATCTACATCGCATCAGGATGTCAAGAAGACGCAACTGCCTTGGCTTGTCTATCTTCAAGGCGGGCCAGGATTCGAATGTCGCAGTCCGCAGAATGTGTCATGGGTTCCCACAATCCTCGACAAGGGCTACCAGGTTCTGATGTTGGACCAACGGGGCACTGGTCTCTCGACTGCCATATCGCAATCGTCTCTACAGCTTCGTGGCGACGAGAAAGTACAGGCCAATTACCTCAAGTCCTTCCGCGCCGACAGCATAGTGAAAGACTGCGAAGCGGTTCGCAAAGCATTGACCGAGGACTATCCAGAGGACAAGCGGAAATGGAGCATCATGGGGCAGTCTTTCGGTGGCTTCTGCAGCGCGACTTATCTTTCCTTCTATCCAGAGGGTGTCAAAGAGGCTTTCCTGTTCGGCGGCTTGCCACCACTGCGCAACAACGCAGACGAGGTCTATGAAAAACTATACGAGCGTGTCAAACAGCGTAACGACGGCTACTACGCAAAGTACCCCGAAGACGTCGCTCGCGTACACCGCATCGTCAAGTTACTCGATCGCTTTGGTGACACTACGGTCCGTGTACAAGGTGGTGTAGGACACATGCCTGCACGGCGCTTCCTACAGCTTGGCATTTACTTCGGCAAACACGGAGGATTCGACGATGTGCATCAACTTGTGTTACGTGCCGACACCGATCTCTCGCAATTTGGACACTTGACACGGCCGACAGTACTAGCCCTCGAGGCTGCGCAGTCCTGGGACACCAACGTCATCTACGCGCTGCTGCATGAGCCGATCTACTGTCAAGGCGAAGCATCTAATTGGAGCGCGGAGAGGCTGCTGGAGAAGTACCCCGAGTTCTCACTACAGAACGTGGACGCAGGCAAGCCTGTTTATTTCACCGGAGAGATGATCTACCCTTTCATGTTCGACTGTTACCCAGAGCTAAAGAAGCTCAAGACAGTAGGACAAACGCTCGCCGAGGAGAAGGACTGGCCACAGTTGTACGACGTAGAGCAACTAAAGAAGAACGAGGTTCCCGTGTACGCTGCAGTCTACGTAGACGACATGTACGTCGATTACGATCTCAGTATGGAGACTGCGCGAACAATCCGAGGGTGCCAGCCATTTGTCACGAACAGCATGTATCACAACGCAATAGGCGCAAAGACGAATGATGTACTGAAGGAGATATTTGGAAGGCGAGACGATGTTATCGACTGAACGGTGGAGAGCCCACTACGATTTTAAGCTGTCGCTGTGAAAAGCCTTCTTGGCTTCTTCCAAGTGCTCCCCAAGATCAAAGTCCCAGATCCAATGTAGTCTGTTCTGCATGGCCTTCTGTATCTTGTCAAGATCGTCGCCTAGCAGCTCGAAATCGTAGATCATCCCTGTCTCCTGGCTAGTAGACACTAGCCTCTGTGTGCGCTCTCTCCGAACGTGATCGAAGGCGCGAAATGCTCGTGGAAGATCGTTCACGCTCTTCGCTTCCTTGATGAGGGTGGCCATGACCAACGAGTCCTCTACGCAAATGCCAGCGCCGGCACCCTGGTGCGGCGTTGATGCGTGTGCGGCGTCGCCCAGCAGACACACACGACCTTTGGTGTATGTCTTACAGGGTTTGTGCATGAACAACGCCCAAATGTCGGGTTTTGCCATGGCTCTGATGATCTTCTGAACATGCTCACCCCATCCGTCAAAATCGGTCTCCATCTCTTCCTTGGACGTGCTGACTACCCATTTCTCATCTTCCCAAGTATCCCGAGAGTTGAAGGCTACAACATTCATAGTCTGGCCTTTCTGAATGGGGAACGTTAGCAGGTGGCCATGATATCCATAGTACATTTGACTATTCTGTGCCACCTCTGCACCTAGCATCTCGACTGCTTGATCCATCGGTATCAAGCCTCGGTAAGCGTACTTCCCAGAGAAGAACGCATGCGAAGCGGGATGGTCCTCGCCCAAGAGCCATGGTCGAGCTTTTGACTTTATGCCGTCACACGCGATGACGGCGTTGTGTTGTGCCGTAGAGCCGTCCGCAAAGTGCACTATCATGTCCCCTGACCCGTCGCCAGCTTCCTTGAGATCCACCATTCTCTTGTCGAATTTGGCTACACCATCTGGTATGTCCTTGACCAGCTCATCCAAAAACTTTGCTCGATACACTCCTCCTCTACCACCACCGCCCGTAAGCGGTATGTCGAACAGCGCGTCGCCGACTTTCGTTCCTGGCCTCACGAAGCCATCCTTGTCTGCTCTGCGAGCGTCTCCGACGCGTATTGTGAACCAGCTATTGTGATTGCTCTCATTGCCGGTCTTGCACTCCATGAAGGCATTCAATATCTTTGGAGACATGAGCTTCATGGCGCGACCGGCATTGGGGCCAAAAGCTACGCCAGCCCCTATTTCGCCAAAGTGAGGCGCGGCTTCGTAGATGGTGAGGTCGACGCCATATTCGAGGAGCGTTATTGCGAGGGTGAGGCCGCTGATGCCACCCCCGATGATGGCGAGATTGAAGGGCGTCTTTGGGGTTTCGATCGATTCCATTCTGACGGCGTACGTTCGACTCGAGGAGCGGTTTTGTAAAGTATAACAGCCTGTAGTTCAACAGCTTGTAGCTGTAAGCAGATGTGTTAGCGCGCTCGACTATGGCATCGGCATACGTTGCGGCTCCTCTACACGTACCTCAATCCGCAGCCGATGGCTTCCATCGGATGACGCACGATGAAAGAAGGATGGTTGACATTGGGGCCCGGCGCCGCGCAGTCTTCCAGAACGGCCTTTTCACTGAAAGTCTTCCCATCTCCTGAGCGGCATTTGCCTACCCCAATCGATTTCCAATCATGCCGCGAACACATGTCTTGCGAAGCGCAAGTGCTGCATCGGACATATGCGTAATGTGGGGTACGCATGCATGTGGGGTTGCGCACGACTCGGAAACAAAAGGATGATGAGGAGACAGCCCGAAGTTAGTGGCTCGCTGTCATCGCGTCCCCAGGTGCCACACTTGCGACGCAGTTGATCCTCAATGCTTGTGGAACATGTGCTTTTCATCGGATAGTCGTTGTTTCTGACCTTGTTCGAGCAAGCACCCGTACCGGAGTGCGTTCAAGGTTTCGTTCGACAATTGCAGATTCCTAAAGTACCCCACGACTCCTCATTTCGGAATTGAAAAGACCGACTCACCAGCATTGCCTCATTTGCGCTCTTCATTCCTCGAGTCTAAATCACAACGCTTTTTTCCATGCCTGCTATCGCAGCATCCTATGCCGCAAGGCAGCCACCTGCGAAGCCGAGTGAGAAGCCGGTCACAGTTTTGGTCACTGGGTTTGGAGTAAGTACATAACCTCACTCTCATGACCGGCTTGACTTTGATGCTGTACGCATTTTTTCCATATGAACATTGATTCTGCAGGTACTGATCCAAACCAGCCTTTTCTAGAAAAGTTTCCCAGGAACTCATCGTGGGAAATCGCCTCTACATTACCAGCGTTGATACCAGCATCGCCGGACAATCGTACGCCCATACACATTCATGTTCACCACGAAGCTATTCGCGTAGCCTACGACCACGTCGTTGATCTGGTTCCAAAACTGCTTCCACCTGGCAACCCTCTGTACCCACAGCCAGATATCATCCTGCACATCGGCTTGGCTGCAGGTCGAAACTTCTTCGCGCTGGAGCAAGGCGCCCATGGTCGAGGTTTCGACAAAATCCCTGATGTTGATGGTGGACGTTTCCCAGACGCGGAAGCTGAGAAGAGATTTCCATCTTCAAAGTATCCGACCGCTCTCACGACCTCGTTCGATACGTCAGATGTGCTGGCGCGGTGGAAAGCAAACCTAAGTAGCGCTTCCGTCGAGGATGTTGCAGAAGGAAACGAATTGCCGGACGTCCGGATTAGTACAGATGCTGGGAACTTCTTGTGTGGTTTCATTTACTACAACTCTCTGGCACACTACTTTTCCATCAAGGGCGATTACAGACCTGTTGCATTTATGCATGTTCCAGATCTAAGTCACGATGAAGCTAAGCAAAGAGAGGGATGGGATGTCGCGATTGGGTTGATCAAGGCGCTTGTCGAGAGCAAGAGAAAGAATGGAGCAGTGAGCCCTATGAGCACGCACAATGCTCGCGATGCATCTCAAAGTGATCAAGTGGACGATACGACTACGCAGGGGACGTGATCGACTACAATGATACCTCCGTGTTGTACTCCCAGCTTCAACTTCAACTCGCAAGTCTTTTTCGGGTGTCGTACCGCACGTTGTTAAACATTTGGCATAATAACCTTTATCAGTCTCACACAGCGTCATACTTGAGACAACGTTATATTTCACTTCAATCGGATGGTATGTTTCGGCTTAACTGTCCTTTCACTCGTTATGTTCTCCTTTGACTCATCAACCACAGCCGAAAATAGCACATGCCAAAAGCCGATCGTGGTGGATCAACACTGGTCTCAATCACAACTTTCATGTCAACCCCAAAGCAGTGTCACAACACGCAAGGTCTTAGCTGGTCCGCTTGCTGCGTGTGAAAGCGAGGTGAGACAAGTCCAGGCACCGGTTTCAAGAGCAACAAGACAAACAAACATCTTTCAAATTACGTATATATCTCCCTTACTGGACATTATGCCTCATCTCATCCTTCCCATCCCAGCTTTGAGCTTCTCGCATCTGCTTCACACGCCGCAATCATGGAACTCGTCCTTAGTACTACCAGGGATGTCACCTCAGTGCCGCACTTCCGACCGGATGCACCTCAAAATCCGGACGAGTCGATGTCTAATTCGCTGATCCCAAAGTAAGATACTCTGACCGCGCAGCATCTGCATGGAGCTAACAATTGAAGCATCACTGGACCTACGGTACCAATATCAGTGGGCGGCTCCACCCAGGCCACCACGTTCTATCTCCATTAGAGCCTCTTGGTCTCACACTCAAAGTTCTTCCGCCACGCTCTCGACCCGAAGTGGCGAACGGATAAGACCAAGACAATATCTGTCATCGACATGCGTTCCGCCTACTTTGAACGCTACGCACAATGGCTGTACAGCAAGCGCCTACCGGAGGTCACCTTGCCTAGCCAACTCGCAAGGTTGTACATCATGGGTGGCCGTCTCGAAGACGTGGAGTTCCAAACTGTTGTTCTGGACGCGATGCGGCAAAACCCTGCGCCATGTCTCACGACTTTGCGCATCTTATATCAGAACTCGGCGATCGACTCACCAGCAAGGTCTTCCATCGTCGATAACACTGTGCAGAACATCACACCCGCGATTTTGAACACTTGGGTACTTGATACAACGACCGATGGCGAACTCGTGCTGGGTCTTCTAACCGCGCTGCTTGCACAGCTGCTGCCACACTCGTCACAACAATCCAAACGCACCATTTCGCCTCCACATCATATCGGTGCGGCGAATATGCCGCGATATAATGCGATTCTGGATGCTGTGCGGATTGCTCTACATGCTGACGCGCCTTCTGCAACGGAGACATTGTTCAGCCAAGTCAAGAGCATGGATCCGCTTCATGACTGTGAGATCATGCTGGAGCTGTTCGGTGCGCTTTTGGTGTGGAGGAGCGGCGGCAAGGCTAGACTTCTTGGGCTGGAATGGCGTGGTAGCGGGATTTGTCAGAAGTTACGAGAGATGAGAGCGTGTTTGCCTAGCAGGGAGACTGAGAAGACGAAGATATGGGAAGATAGACCTGAGGGATGGCCGGGGATGGCGCAGCTTGGAAAGCTGCTCCGGGGGTTTGTGTTTCTGTTCGTGTAGTATAGTGAGAGTTCAAGAGCATTTTGGGGCAATTGAGACAGATGTGCAAGCACGAGATGGTGAAGTGAGCGCGCTCGGGCCACGTCTTTAGCAGTGAATCACACAAACACACGTGCCTTGAGGGACAAACAACAAGACTGCGCTAACCTCACCTCACTCAACCTTTCTTTCTCTACTACATCCTCGGATGCGACCTTGAGTCCTAGTTCTGGTGCTTGCCCAAAGGTATGCGTCGAAAGTTCAGGAAGGGTATGATAATTGTGTGGTCTTTCTAATTCATCAGATCTCGTGCAGCGTGGTTCCGGCTCCAGTCTGCACATGACAATGCAGTTCTCGTCGCCGCGGTCGCTGCCTGAGTAAGTGCGATCAACCTGTATCCATTTCAAGCCGCTTATCGATGTTGACAGTGTCTCCGGGGAAATTGTCGCTATCCTGGTCGGCGACCAAACTTTCTACGTCCATGGCACTCTTCTCAGTCGCAGCTCTGGGTTTTTCCAAGATGCCTTGAAGCCCGAGTGGAGGACCGATTTGAGCAAACTCATTGACCTCTCAGACGCCAAGCCAGAAGAGTTCGCGAAGTACAGTCAATGGCTCTACACACAGACCGTATCAATACCAGACCTCAATGCCACCGGCTGGAGTATTCCACTGTGCCGTCTATACGTCCTTGGCGAACGCATCATGGACGCCAAATTTCAGGATTGCGTACTCGGCAATCTCATCGACCTCTACACCACGAAGAAGAAGAAAATTTCCCTCGAGGCCATCGGAACGATTTACCGGGGTACCCTGCCTTCGTCCCCCGCAAGACGCCTGATGGCAGAATTCTGCGCGGTGCAAATCCGGGAAGGCTCTGACCGTCCCAAGTCACTCAAGGCAGACTCGGACGGAGAGTTCATGCTTGATCTGATCAATGCGATGGCCAAGTACGGGAGGCCGATGTTTAAGGTGGCTGATCATCCATGGAACAAGGACCGACAGCAATACTTCATGAGTGAGCATCAAGAGGATCAAGCAGAAAAGGTCGAGGGAGTGAGTGAAGAGGCTTGGAACTGGGGGACGCATGAAGTGGAGTAGTAAGTACTATGGCACTCACGTCTAGATACGAGTATACTGTATCAAATGTTGGATGTGGGAGCACAGGGCAGACAAGAAAGAGGCAAAAGGTTGTTGTATTGAGAGAGCTACAGCGAGCGATTATATATACAACCAGATGAGTAAGCAAGTGACTAACAGAGTCACGTGAGGTGCAATTCACAGTGTACCGTATAAACTGAGGTGCCAGGCTGACATGAAACATGGAATGGTATGCAGGGAATAACCGCAGGACTCCCATGTCCCGGGCAGAAACTTACGTATATGCTCATCAGTAACACATAATCTAAGAGACTCTTCGCTACTATAGGTGACGTGATGTTGAGGCGTGAAGTGTACATTGAGAGGCACGAAATGGACCAATTAACCGCATACGACATTTCTGATCGTCGCAT
>Ga0265780_10003740_pt1 | contig 19883 bp, 14 predicted proteins | sample P1T30metagenome_FD_192432 | JGI IMG/M metagenome (GOLD analysis project Ga0265780, IMG submission 192432) | Plant litter microbial communities from East Loma Ridge, Irvine, California - P1 T30 | ecosystem: Environmental > Terrestrial > Plant litter > Unclassified | place: USA: California...
GGATGGGCCGCGAATCTACGCGACTTTCTGCTCCTCGAAGAATTGCTCGTCCTCGGTCGAGCCATGCAAGGCCGTGGTGGAGCTCTGGCCCTGCTGGATCGCCTGGGTCACGGCATCGAAATAGCCGGTGCCGACTTCGCGCTGGTGCTTGACCGCCGTGAAGCCCTGTTCGGCGGCGGCGAATTCTGCTTCTTGCAACTCGACGAAGGCCGACATCCCGCTGCGGGCATAGCCGTGGGCCAGGTTGAACATGCCGTAGTTCAGGGCGTGGAAGCCGGCCAGCGTGATGAACTGGAATTTGTAGCCCATCGCGCCGAGCTCTTTCTGGAACTTGGCGATGGTGGCGTCGTCCAGGTTCTTCTTCCAGTTGAACGAGGGCGAGCAGTTATAAGCCAGCATCTTGCCCGGGAATTTTGCATGGATCGCTTCGGCGAAGCGGCGCGCGAACGCAAGATCGGGCTTGCCGGTCTCGCACCACACCAGGTCGGCGTAGGGCGAATAGGCCAGGCCGCGCGAGATGGCCTGCTCGATGCCCGGCTTGACGCGGAAGAAGCCTTCCACCGTGCGCTCGCCGGTGCAGAATTCCTGGTCGTTGGGGTCGACGTCGGACGTGAGCAGGTCGGCCGCCTCGGCGTCGGTGCGCGCGATCACCAGGGTGGACGTGCCCATCACGTCGGCGGCCAGGCGCGCGGCGTTGAGTTTTTCGACGGCTTCGCGGGTCGGCACCAGCACCTTGCCGCCCATGTGGCCACACTTCTTGACCGACGCCAGCTGATCCTCGAAGTGCACGCCGGCGGCGCCGGCGTCGATCATCGATTTCATCAGCTCATAGGCGTTGAGCACGCCGCCGAAGCCGGCTTCGGCGTCGGCCACGATGGGCGCGAAGTAATCGATGTCGCCCTTGCCTTCGGACCACTGGATCTGGTCGGCCCGCTGGAAGGTGTTGTTAATGCGGCGCACGACCAGCGGCACCGAGTTGGCCGGGTACAGCGATTGGTCGGGATACATCTCGCCGGCCACGTTGGCGTCGCCAGCGACCTGCCAGCCAGACAGGTAGATCGCCTTCAGGCCGGCCTTCACCTGTTGCATGGCCTGGTTGCCGGTAAGGGCGCCGAGGGCATTTACATAAGGTTCGTCGTGCACCAGCTGCCACAGCTTCTCGGCGCCGCGCTTGGCCAGCGTGTGTTCGATCGAGATCGATCCGCGCAAGCGCACGACATCGGCCGCCGTGTAATTACGGACCACGCCTGTCCAGCGTGGATTGGTGTCCCATTCTTGCTGCAATTGTGCGATTTGCTGTTCTCGGCTTGTCATGATGTTTCTCCTAGGAAGTGAATAACGCGATGGTTAGTAAAACGAATCCCTGGCATCCATGATAGAACCGTTTGTGCACGGCACAATCACTCTTATATAAGATATAAAACAGTTTTATTCATGTTTAAAATCAGTCAGTTGAAATCATATTTTCGCCATACGGAATGAAATTCCTCACCGTGGAAATAGATGTGTGTCGTTTTTTGCTGCAGATTCCATATAGCAGGATCACGATTTCATATGATGGAATAACGTCAAATTATTTCCGCATAGAAACTAGCTCCGACACTAATAACTTACCTCTTGGAAACTAATTTGACCTATTAGCGCCACCTATTGTGTTAATAGAAATTAACATGTGTTGTTTTATCGTAATTGACATTGACCTGTGTCAGCAAAACCCTCAGCATTGGGCCCTGAAGTCAATACAACAACACGGCCAACCGCCAAACAAGGAAAACCATGCAACCCTCGCTGCGCCACATCGCCCTGTCCGCCCTGCTCGCCACCAGCGCCCTCCCGGCCCTCCCGGCCCTCGCCCATTACAACACCATGCCTTCGTCCAGCAGCACGGTAAAAATCGACGGCGTCACGTTCAAGACCACCGTCAAGGGCAATGTCCTGACCCTGGAAATCGATGCGGCGCATCGCAGCGGCGGCAATACCGTCAAATATCTGGACGCAGTAGCGTTCAGCAATATGGGCAACTTCAGCTCGGGCACCCTGAGCGCCTCCCCTTGGGGCACCAGGAACAGCACGATCGAGGACTTCAAGGTCAGCGGCATCACGACCGCCGGCTGCGCCAGCGGCACCAGCAAGGGCGCATCGAATTCCCAGCTGTGCCTATCCGGCAAATCAAAGATCGAACTGAAGGACGATATGGTGTTCACCTTCACCTTCGACAGCAAGGCCAAGCTGACCCTGCCACAACTGAACCTGGCCCTGCTGGATGCGAAAGGCAATCCGGTCCCGAGCCTGTATAACGTCGACTTCGTGAAGAAAACCGGCGGTTTCGCATCGAACGGCGGCACGCAGAACGGCGGCGGCAGCGCGACCAACCCGACGCCGACGCCGACGCCGACTCCGACCCCGACTCCGACTCCGACGCCAACGCCGACTCCTACGCCGACTCCTACGCCGACTCCTACCCCAACGCCGACGCCCGAGCCGACGCCAACCCCGACCCCGGAGCCAACGCCTGCGCTGCCAGTCGAGATGCCGGCGCCTGGACCGGAAGCCCCGGCGCCTCAGCCAGTCGATCCGGGCGTGATCCCGACCCCACCGATCCTGGAGCCGGTACCGACCCCGGGCGGCACCCTGCCGGTCGACGGTCCAGCGGTACCGGGCAATGGCGAATCGCCTTCGGAAGTGCCGGAGCCGCAATCGATCATGCTGCTGGCCGGTGGCCTGGGCCTGATCGCCCTGCTGCGCCGTCGCCAGAAGGCACGCAAGTAACTAAATAAGTCAGTAAGTAGGTAAGTATCGCTGCGGCGCGCGCCGGCGCCGCGGACAACGTCAAAGGGCGCGGCAACTGCCGCGCCCTTCGTCGTTCAGGCCTGCCTGGCGGCTTACTTGGCCAGGTCGACCGCCTCTTCGCCAAACGTCAGCTCACCATTGCGCACGCGCACCGGGATCGTATCCTTCGGCCCGAAGCGTCCCGACAGGATCGCCTTCGACAGCGGATTCTCGATCTGCTGCTGGATCGCGCGCTTCAATGGCCGCGCGCCATACACCGGATCGTAGCCGGCTTCCGCGATCTTCTGGAGCGCCGCGTCGTCGATGTCGAGCACCATGTCCATCTTGGCCAGGCGCCCTTCCAGGTGGTGCAACTGGATGCGGGCGATGGCGCCGATGTTCTTCTCGTCGAGCGCATGGAACACCACGATCTCGTCGATCCGGTTGATGAACTCGGGGCGGAAGTGCCCGCGCACCTCGGCCATCACGGCCATCTTGACCACCGCCGGTTCGTCGCTGTCCATCGACTGGATGCGGCTCGATCCGAGATTCGACGTCATCACGATCACGGTATTCTTGAAGTCCACCGTGCGGCCCTGGCCATCGGTCATGCGGCCGTCGTCGAGCGCCTGCAGCAGCACGTTGAACACGTCCGGATGCGCCTTCTCGATCTCATCGAGCAGGATCACGCTGTAGGGCTTCCTGCGCACCGCCTCGGTCAGATAACCGCCCTCCTCGTAGCCGACGTAGCCCGGCGGCGCGCCGATCAGGCGGGCGACCGAATGCTTCTCCATGAATTCGCTCATGTCGATGCGCACCAGCGAGTCCTCGGTGTCGAACAGGAAGCCCGCCAACGCCTTGCACAGCTCGGTCTTGCCGACACCGGTCGGGCCCAGGAACATGAAGGAGCCGTACGGCCGGTTCGGGTCGGACAGGCCGGCGCGCGAGCGGCGGATCGCATCCGACACCGCCTCGATCGCCTCGTCCTGGCCCACCACGCGCTTGTGCAATTCGTCCTCGATGTGCAGCAGCTTGTCGCGTTCGCCCTGCATCATGCGCGCCACCGGAATGCCGGTCGCGCGCGCCACCACCTCGGCGATTTCCTCGGCGCCGACCTGCGTGCGCAGCAGCTTGGGCTTGGCGTTGTCGCCCTCGGCATTCGCGCGCGCGGTGATTTCCTCGGCCTGGCGCAACTGCGCCTCGAGTTCGGGCAGGCGGCCATACTGCAGCTCGGACGCCTGCTGCCAGTTGCTCTGGCGGCGCGCCTCTTCCATCTGGTAGCGCAGGCGCTCGATCTCTTCCTTGATGTGGGTGGTGCCCTGCACCGCCGCCTTCTCGGCCTTCAGGATTTCTTCGAAATCGTTGTACTCGCGCTCCAGGCGCGCGATTTCATCGCCCAGCAGCTCGAGACGGCGCTGCGAGGCCTCGTCGGTCTCGCGGCGCACCGCTTCGCGCTCGATCTTCAACTGGATCATGCGCCGCTGCAGGCGGTCCATGACTTCGGGCTTGGAGTCGATCTCGATCTTGATCTTGGCCGCCGCCTCGTCGATCAGGTCGATCGCCTTGTCGGGCAGGAAGCGGTCGGTGATATAGCGGTGCGACAATTCCGCCGCGGCAATGATCGCCGGGTCGGTGATGTCGACCTGGTGGTGCAGCTCGTATTTCTCCTGCAGGCCGCGCAGGATGGCGATGGTTGCCTCCACGCTCGGCTCGTCCACGATGATCTTCTGGAAGCGGCGCTCCAGCGCGGCATCCTTCTCGACGTACTTGCGGTACTCGTCGAGCGTGGTGGCGCCGACGCAGTGCAGCTCGCCGCGCGCCAGCGCGGGTTTCAGCATATTGCCGGCGTCCATCGCGCCTTCGGCCTTGCCGGCGCCGACCATGGTGTGGATCTCGTCGATGAAGACGATGGTCTGGCCCTCGTCCTGGGCCAGTTCCTTGAGCACGCTTTTCAGGCGTTCCTCGAACTCGCCGCGGAACTTGGCGCCAGCCAGCAGCGCCGCCATGTCGAGCGACAGCACGCGCTTGCCCTTGAGCGAATCGGGCACCTCGCCGTTGACGATGCGCTGGGCCAGGCCCTCGACGATCGCGGTCTTGCCCACGCCCGGCTCGCCGATCAGCACCGGGTTGTTCTTGCTGCGCCGTTGCAGCACCTGGATCGCGCGCCGGATCTCGTCGTCGCGGCCGATCACCGGGTCGAGCTTGCCGGCGCGGGCCCGTTCGGTCAAGTCGAGGGTGTATTTCTTGAGCGCTTCGCGCTGGCCTTCGGCTTCCGGGGAATTCACGGATTCGCCGCCGCGCACGGCGGCAATTGCCGACTCCAGCGACTTGCGCGCCAGGCCGTGTTCGCGCGCCAGGCGGCCGGCGTCGGACTTGTCGTCGGACAGCGCCAGCAGCACCATCTCGGACGACAGGAACTGGTCGCCGCGCTTCTGCGCTTCGCGGTCGGACAGGTTCAGCAGGGCCATCAGGTCGCGCCCGGCCTGGACGTTGCCTCCGGCGCCGCTGACCTTCGGCTGGCGCTCGAGCTGCGCCTTGAGCGCCGTACCCAGGGCGCCGACATTGACGCCGGCGCGCTGCAGCAGCGAGCGCGCGCTGCCGTCGTCCTGGTTCAACAGGGCGATCAACAGGTGAATCGATTCGATGTACTGGTTATCGTTGCCGACCGCCAGGCTCTGGGCATCCGCCAGTGCTTCCTGGAGCTTGGTCGTCAATTTATCTTGCCGCATGGTGTTGCTCCCTAGAGGTGATGAGAACCTAACGGGACAGGTTCTGCTTATCTGTAGAGCAAGATTGGGATGAGCGGGCGTGTTTTCAAGATGGACGGCGCCCGCACTTGGGCGGGCGCTGGCAGGGCCAAGCGGCGGGGAATCAGGATTGTGTGTGCGGATAGGCTTCAGGCACCGGCCCGGCGGCCTGCACGTCGCGCACGTTCTTTTGCACGGCGATCACGGCGAACAGCGCCATCGCGAACGAGACCGCATAAAAGCCTTTCTCGCTCAGCGTCAGCGTCGCATTGAACAGGCCGACGCTCAACAGCACGATCGCGGCCACCAGAGAGAACCAGCACAGCGACACGTACATGCCCGTCACCGGGATATTCTCGGACCGGTCGCGCACCGACTTTTGCAGCGAGATCGCCGCGAACAGGCCGTACAGCAGGATGCTGAAGTAATAGCCTTTCTCGTTGAGCTGCATCGTTGCATTCCACAGACCGATCAGATAGGCGGCCATGCCGAGCAGCAGCGCCGCCCAGGAGGCGCCAACGAAGGCCGCGGTCGGCCGGTAACTAGTTTGCATGCGTGATCTCCATTAATTAACCAACGGAAACTCTAGCATGTTCCGGCGCCCCGGAGATCACCAAAAATCACCCGTTGCGGCCGCTCAAGCGCGCAACCACCGCCAGCTCGCGAAACCGGCCGCGCACAGCAGCAGCGCGCCAAGAACGTGGATGGCCGTATGCGCGAGCGCCCAGCCGTACTCGCCGCGTTGCAGCAGCGCGACGGACTCGCCCGAAAAGCTGGAAAACGTGGTCAGTCCACCCAGGAAGCCGGTGATGGCGAACAGCCGCCATTCGGGCGGCAAGTCAGGGCGCGAAGCGAAGAAAGCCAGCGCCAGCCCCACCAGGTAGCCGCCCGCCAGGTTGGCCGCCAGCGTCCCCGCCTGCACGAAAGCGTGCAGGCCGCCCAGCCACAACGCCAGGCCCCAGCGCAGCCAGGCGCCGATGGCGGCGCCCAGGCCGATGGCCAGGAAGCTCAGCGGGCTTGCCACCGGGCCTTGGCCTTGTCGTCGGTCACGCGGGCGTCGACCCAGCGCGCGCCGTCCGGCGTCTGTTCTTTCTTCCAGAACGGGGCGTCGGTCTTCAGGTAGTCCATGATGAATTCGCAGGCGGCGAACGCGTCGCCGCGGTGGGCGGCGCTGCAGGCCACCAGCACGATCTGGTCCAGCGGCAGCAGCGGGCCGACGCGGTGCACCACCAGCGTGGCGTACAGCGGCCAGCGCGCGCGCGCCTGGGCCGCGATGTCCTCGAGCGACTTCTCGGTCATGCCCGGATAGTGTTCGAGCTCCATCGCGGCGACCTGGGCGCCGTCGTTCAGGTCGCGCACGGTGCCCACGAAACTCACCACCGCGCCGACCCGCGCGTCGCCTTCGCGCAGGCGAGCCACTTCGCGGCCGAGGTCGAAATCCCCGGCCTGTACCCGTACTTCGTTCATGGGCTTTCCTTCGGCTGGCGCAGCAACAAGTGTTCGATGCGGGTCTCGGTGCGCACGTCGAGCAGGGCCGGCAGGCTCAGCAGTGCGCGCAGTTCCGCGCCCTGGGCGCCGGCCTGGCCGGCGGCGCCCTGGCCGGAATTGAGCGAGCTTTGCAGCACCTCGACCTGCAGCCGCAGGCGTTCGCGCGCGAACTCGGCGCCGCTGTCGATGCCGGCCGCGATCTCGAGGCGCAGCAGGGCGTTCATCAGCTGCTCGCGGTTGCCCTCGAGCACGCGCACATAGCCGGCGCGGTCGCCCTCGAGGGCCGCCAGCGCGGCCTCGAAACGGGTGCGCAGGATCGGCTCGTAGCCGCCGTCGACCGGCAGCAGTGCATCCCAGCGCGCGCGCCAATCGGCCGGCTGGGTGTGGGCGTCCGGATTGGCCAGCGCGGTTTCGAGCGCCAGCACCAGGCGCAGCTTGTCGCGTACCACCCCGGCCAGCGCCACGTCGGACGCGCGCCGCACCACCTCGGCCTGCTGCTGAACCCGGGCCACCGCCGCCTGGTAGCGCTTGTCGATGCGCGCCTCATGCGCGCGCGGCACCGGGCCGATCGCCCGCCATTCGGCCGCCGCCTCGCGCAGCAGCCTGGCGACGTTCGCCGGCGTCGCGTCGGCCGCTTGCGCTTCGAGACGCTCGCACACGGCCTCCTTGGCCGCCTCGTGGGCGCGGCGCTCGCTGTCGGCGGCGTGCGCCTGCTCCTTGCGCGCCGCAAACAGGGCGTCGCAGGCACCGCGGAAGCGCTGCCACAAGGCCTGCTCGGCCTTGCGCTCGAGCGGCAGCGCGCGTGCATGCTCCTGCCAGCGGCTCTGCAGCTCGCGCAGCAGGTCGACCGCGTGGCGTTCGTACGGGTCGAGCTTCTGCACTTCTTCGATCAGCTGCTCGCGCACCGCGATCTCGACCTTGCGCTGGTCTTCGAGCGGGCGCTGGAGCGTGCTCAGGGCGTCGGAGAACAAGGTGTCCAGGCGCTTCTTTTCCTTGCGGTCGACCGCGCCCAGGTGGCTCCAAGCGGTGCGCAGGCGCTGCACGGTGCCGGACACGTGTTTCCAGTCGGCCTCGCCCGACTGCAGGCGGCCGATCTCGGCCTGCGCCTCGTCGACCAGGGCCTGGCCGCGCGCCGCGTTGGCGTGGCGCTCGTCGGCCAGCTGGCGGAAGTACGCCGCGGCCGGGGCGTAGGCGGCGCTGCAGGCGGCGTCGAAGCGCTCCCACAGGCTGCGCGGGGCCGGGCCGGACAGGGTGTCGAGCGCTTTCCAGCGCTCGCGCATGCTGCCGACCTTCTTGGCCAGTTCGGGCATCGCCAGGCCCTGGGCCGGGAGCGCCTCGACGGTCTTGATCAGTTCTTCGCGCGAGACATTGCCGCCCCAGCGCGCCCAATCCGACAGCCGCTTGAGTTCGGCGCGCAGGTGGGCCAGGTGGTCGGCCTGCTGCTGGCTCAGGCGCATGCCCTTGTCCTTGGCCTCTTTCAGCGTCTTGTCGAGTTCGGCGGCAGTGCCCAGCGAGCCCTGCTGCAAAGCCGCTTCGAAGGCGTCGATATTCTCGAGGAAGCCCTGGTCGGCCCCGCGTGGCGCGGCCCCGCCCTCTTTCGTGGCCGGCGCCTGCCCCGTGCCCGGCGCGGCTTTCGGCTTGCGCACCTCTTGCGGCAGGCTGGCCAGCAGCTCGTCGAAGCGCGCCTGCTGCGCGCCGGCGGACGCGTTCGACGGCCCCGGCAGGCGGCTCCACTCCCTGCGCAGCGTCTCGGCCTTCAGTTCGGCACGCGGCAACGCCTGCCAGCCCGTCAGCGCCGCTTCGCGCGCGGCGAGGGCCGCCTGGTCTTGCTCGAGGGTCGCAAGACTGGCGACCAGGCGCGCGTGCTCGGCCGCGAATTCGGCCACCAGCGCGCGCGGCAGCGAGGCGTGCCCCGGGTCGGCCAGCGCAGCGGCCTGCTCCTGCTCCAGGGTGGCCAGGCGTTCGGCCAGGGCGGCGGCGTCGGCTGCGCCGGAATCGAGCTGGCGCAGCGCCGCCAGGCGGTCGATCATGGCGCGCTGCAACTGCACCTGCGATTCCAGGCGGCGGCCCAGCTCGCCGCGCACGGTCGCGAATTCAGGCGCCAGCTCGGGCGCGCGGATGACCGACCATTTGCGGTCCAGGTCGGCAACGTGGTTCGGGGTCAGCAGCGCGTCGCCCAGCAGCGTACGGGCCTGGGCCAGCGCTTCGTGGCCGCGGCGCAGCTCGGCCTCATGATGGCGGATCGCGTCCAGCCGCCCCTGCGCCAGCTTGGCCACCCGGCGGTCGACGTTGCGCATCGCGCCATAGATGCGCTCGAGCTGTTCGCGGCCCTGGACCAGCTCGGCCGCGGCGAGGCGCAATTCGGAGAACTCGGACTGGAGGATGAAGTCGACAGCGCCGGCCTCGTCGCCGTCCAGCCCCTTGAGCTGTTCGGCCTGGCGCTGGCGGGCGTCGGCGATGGCGGCGCGCGCATCAGGCACGACGGTGGCCGGGGCAGTCCCCGGCTTGGCCGAACGGGGCTTCGCATCCGGGCGCTCGCCGGAAGCGGCAGATTTCGAACCTTGCCGCTTGAATAGGAATTCGAACATGATGAAGTCGCACCGCTAAAACTCCTATCATAGCAAAGAAGCCCATCGTCGATGATCGCGCGCCCGCCGCTTGCCCCTCTCAATTTATCATCGGTAGCGCCTGTTTTTGCTTAGAAGAAATTCCCAAGTACGGCCCCGCGCGCAGCGCGGGCAGGCCAGGGCCCCGCGCTTCGCTCTGGTGGGCGTCGTGCGCCAGCATCTGGTTGGCGATCGCGAACCAGGTCTCGCCCGGGATCACGCTGCGCGCCAGCGGCAGCAGTTCGAGTTCCTCGCGCTCGAGCCGTTCGAGCAGCAGCTCGCAGCAGCGCTCGACGCCGGCCAGGCAGCCCGGGTCGCCCTGCACGGCGGCGGCTTCGGCCCCCTGGCGCGCCGCATGCGCCTGCCGGCTCAATCCATCCAGCTCGGCCAACAGGGCGGCGGCCTCCTCGCCGCGGCGGCGCAGCACCGGCAGCACGAACTTGTCGAGCTTGCGCCAGTGGCAGGATTCGCTCACCTGGCGCAGGGCGTCGCAGGCCTGTTCGTACTGCCGCAGCGCGGGCGGCTCGCCCCACCAGGCGCCGGGACGCCAGCGCTCGAGCAAGGCCTGCACCTCGATCCGCGCGCGTGCGCGTTCGACGGACAAGGCAACCAGCGTATAGGTGGAAGTCAGCATGGTGTCTCCTCTCTGGATTGCTCCGCCAGCGCACATGCCGGGGCCGCGCCGGGATGGCTGGGGACGCATTAAGGGTATTTGCCGGTAGTTGGAATAATTGTCGCCGGCGACAGAACTTCGTAGTGTAGAGAGAAGGAACTGAGCGGGTTTGACATTTATCAAACCCATTTTCACGATGCGAGCGAAGTCAGGCTGGTTGAATTTCCTGCACAAAATGTTCTAATAACATGCTACCGAATGCCGCCGGCGCGGCCCGGACCAGGGTGACGGCCGGGCACCCGTGCCAGCGGGCGCAGCGCCGCACCGCCCCCGCGATGTCGCGCGCCAGCCCTGCGCCCGGGCGCACCCCGGGTTCCAGATCCACGCTGCGCAACTCGAATATGCCGGCCTTGCGGTGCGCCTTGGCGTCGATGCGCCCGACCAGGACGCCGCGGCGCAGGACCGGCAGCGTGAAGTAGCCGTAGCGGCGCTTGTGCGCCGGGGTGTAGCACTCGAGCCGGTAGTCGAAATCGAACAGCTCGAGCGCGCGGCGGCGGTCCCATACCACCGGGTCGAACGGCGACAGCAAGGTGCTCACGCCACTGGCGAGCAGGCCGTCGGCGGCCTGGCGCGCGAGCGCCGCATGCTCGGGATGGATGTACACCGGGTCGCGCCAGCCCTCCACCCGCGCGCTCAGGAGCAGGCCTTCGGCGGCCAGCCGCGCCGGGTCGACGTGCGGACGGCGGGTGCGGTGGTAATCGGGAATCCACGACGCGCGCGCCAGGCCGAGGGCGTGCACGGCGCGCAGCGCGAACTCGCGCCGCACCGTATCGAGCGCCGGCATGCCGTCGTCGCGCCAGGTCGGATGCACGCGCTCGGCCAGGTCGTAGACGCGCTGGAAGTTGTGGCGCCGCGCGATCATCAGCGCGCCCGCAGTAAACAGCACCTCGAGCGAGCGCTTCTCGGGCTTCCACTCCCACCAGCCGCCCGACTTGCCATCCAGGCGCTCGAAGTCGGCCGCCCGCACCGGCCCCGTCGCGCGGATATGCGCGACCAGCTGCGCGACCTCGGGCGCGCGCTCGCGCATCCAGCGCGCCGAATACTTCCAGCCCATGGCTTCCGGATCGAGCATGCGATGGCGGTACAGGCCGTAGTCTTCGATCGGCAGGAAGCAGGCCTCGTGGGCCCAGTACTCGAACAGGCTGCCGTCGGCCAGCAGTTCGGTAAGCCAGCCGGGGTCGTAGTCGCCCAGGCGGCTCCACAGCACCAGGTAGGGACTGCGCGCCACCACGCTGATGGTATCGATCTGCAGCATGCGCATGCGCCGGATCGCGTCCAGCACATCGGCCTTGCCGGCGCGGCGGCGGAGCGGCGCGCCCAGGCCCTGGGCCGCCAGGTGCAGGGCGCGCGCGGCGCCGATCGACAAGGTAAGCGTGCTCATTCGACCATTCTGACCGTTTCGGCGACGGCGCGTCAATCGCCGGCGCATTCTTCTGCGGGCCAGCGCCCGGCTGCGCTATAGTAGGCGCCGATTTGTCGTCCACACTACAGAGTATCCTCCCATGCGGCTGCTGCACACCTCCGACTGGCACCTCGGCCAGACCCTGCACAATCACGAGCGCACCTACGAGCACCAGTGCTTCCTCGACTGGCTGGTCGACACGCTGGTGGAGGAAAGCATCGACGTGCTGCTGATCGCGGGCGACATCTACGACAACGCCAACCCGTCGTCCGCCGCCCAGCGCCAGCTGTACCGCTTCCTGCAGCAGGCGCGCGCGCGCGCGCCGCACTTGCAGGTCGTGGTCATCGCGGGCAACCATGATTCGCCGGGCCGGCTCGAGGCGCCAACGCCGCTGCTCGAAGCCCACGGCACCATCGTCGTCGGCAACGTCGTGCGCGGGCGCGACGGCGAGATCGACCTCGAGCGCCTGCTGGTGCCGCTGCACGACCGCGCGGGCCAGGTCGCGGCCTGGTGCCTGGCGGTGCCCTTCCTGCGCCCGGGCGACGTGCCGCGCCTGCGCGCGGCCGAAGGCGACCAGGCGGCCGAAGGCGCCGAAGCGCCGCAAGACCCCTACCTGCACGGCGCCGCCCTGCTGTACCGCCAGGCGCATGCGCTGGCGCGCGCGCGCGCCGGCGACGGCCAGGCCATCGTCGCCATGGGCCACTGCCATATGGTCGACGGCAAATCGTCCCAGGATTCCGAGCGCCGCATCGTGATCGGCGGCAGCGAAGCCCTGCCGACCAGCATGTTCGATCCGAGCATCGCCTACGCCGCGCTGGGCCACCTGCACCTGGCGCAGAAGGTCGGTGGGCGCGAACACGTGCGCTACAGCGGCAGCCCGCTGCCGCTGTCGTTTTCCGAGGTGGGCTACCGGCACCAGGTCCTGCGCATCGACCTGCAGGACGGCAAGGCGGGCGCGGTCACGCCCCTGTACGTACCGCGCGCGGTCGAACTGCTGCGCGTGCCCGCCGCCCCGGCGCCGCTCGACGATGCGCTGGCCGCGCTCGAAGCGCTGGCGCTGGACGCCGACTTGCCGCCGCAGGCCTGGCCCTACCTCGAGGTGCGGGTGCTGCTGGACGGCCCGGAGCCGGGGCTGCGCGCGCGCGTGGAGGCGGCGCTGGCGGGCAAGCCGGTGCGCCTGGCCAAGATCGAGCCGACCCGCAAGCCGACGCTGGCCAGCGACGCCTCCGAGGCCCTGAGCCTGGACCAATTGGCGCAGCTGCAACCTGACGACATCTTCAAGCGCCTGTGGCAGCAACGCTATGGCGCCGAGGCGCCGCCCGACCAGGTCGAATCGTTCGCCGAACTGTTCCACGCGGTCGATGGGAGCGCGCGATGAAGATCCTGCGCATCAGCGGCAAGAACCTGGCGTCGCTGGCCGGCGAATTCGCGGTCGACTTCGAATCCGAACCCCTCAAATCGAGCGGCCTGTTCGCCATCAGCGGCCCCACCGGCGCGGGCAAGAGCACGCTGCTCGACGCCCTGTGTCTGGCCTTGTACGACGCCACCCCGCGCCTGTTGAAACGCGCCAGCAGCCAGCTGCCGGACGTCGGCGGCGACACGGTCTCGGCGCTCGACCCGCGCACCCTGCTGCGGCGTGGCGCGGCCGAAGCCTTTGCCGAAGTCGACTTCGTCGGCAGCGACGACAGCCGCTACCGCGCGCGCTGGAGCGTGCGCCGTTCCTACGGCAAGCCGGGCGGCGCCCTGCAGGCCGCCAAAATGAGCCTTCATCGCCTGCCCGAACTGGCGCCGATCGGCGGCACCAAGACCGAGGTCGCGCTTGAAATCGCGCAGCGCATCGGCCTCTCGTTCGAGCAGTTTACGCGCGCCGTGCTGCTCGCGCAGAACGAATTCTCGGCCTTCCTGAAGACCGACGAGAACGAGCGCGGCGAACTGCTCGAAACGCTGACCGGCACCACGATCTACAGCGAGATCTCGCGCCGCGCCTTCGAGCGCTACAAGCTCGAGCAGCAACGCACCCAGGTGCTGCAAGCGAAGCTGGCGAACGTCGCGCCGCTGCCGGCCGACGAACGCGCGCAGCTCGACCATGACCATGCCGCGGCCGACCTGGCGCGGCAGGCGCTCGATGACCGCCACGCGCTACTCGAGCAGCAGCTGCGCTGGCACCAGGAGCTCGACAAGCTGCAGCGCGGCGAAACCCAGGCCGAGCAGGCGCTGGCCGCCGCCAACGCCGAGCGCCTCGGCGCAAGCGAGCGGCGCCAGCGCCTGGCCACGCTCGAAGCGGTGCAGCCGGCGCGGCCGCTGGCGGCCGACGTGCAGCGCCTGGAAGCCGAGCGGCGCCAGGCCCATTCGTCGGTGGCCAGGCTCGAAGCCGAACTGGCGGCCGCACTCGACGCCCGGCGCACCAGCATCGGCGAGGTCGATGCCGCGATTGCGCGCCTGGACGCCGCCGAGGAAGCGCTGCGCGTCGCCACGCCGCAGCTGGACCAGGCCAAGGCGCTCGATGCGGCGCTGGACGCGCTGGCGCCGAGCCATGCGCAGGCGACAGCCGCATTGGAAGCGGCGCGGGCCCAGGCGCGCCAGGCGCGCGACCAGCACCAGGCCAAGGCCGACGAGCTGGCGCGCATGCGTCAGCTGCACGACGGTGCGGCCGCCTGGCTGGCAGCCCAGTCGCGCCATGAAGCGGTGGCCGCAGCCTGGCCCCAATGGGAACGCCTTCTGCGCCAGGCCGGACAATCGCTCGAGGCCCTATCCGCCGGCCAGGGGGCGCTGGAGACAACCCGCACGGCGGCCGACCAGGCGGCGGGGCGCGAGGCCCAGGCCACCGGCGCGCTGGGCCAGGCGCTGGAGCGGCTCGACGCCCTGGAAACTCATCGGCGCGCCGCGATGGCCGCCCTCGAAGGCATCGATGCGCAGGCGCTCACGACCGAGCGCCAGGCGCTGGAAAGCCGTCGCGAACGGCTGGCGGCCGCCGAACGCGTCTGGTCCGAGTGGTCGGCGGCGCGCGCAACGCTGGACGGATTCGCGCGTGAGGCGGACCGTACCGGGACCGCAGGCGCGGCCGCCGAACGCAGCCTGGCCGAAGCGGCTGGCGCCGCGCCGGCGCTGGAAGCAGCGATGGCCCAATCCGAGCGCTCGCTGAGCGCGGCCGAACTGGCCTGCGCCGCCGATGTCGAGCAACTGCGGGCCAGCCTGGCCGACGACGACCCCTGCCCCGTATGCGGCGCGCTCGACCATCCTTACGCCCATCAGGACGGACCACTGAAGGCCATGCTCGCCGGCCTGCGCGCCGAAGTCGACGCCTGCCGCGCGCGGGTGCGCGAGAACGGCGCGCTGCAGGCCGCGCAACAGGCAGCCGTCAACGCCGCGCATGAACGGCTGGCGGCGCTGGCGCACGAACGCGCTGCGATCGACGCGCGCGTCGCCGCCTTGCTGCAAGCCTGGGACAGCGATCTTGTGGCAGCCGAAGCGCCAGGCGAAGCACAGCGCGGCGACTGGTTCGGCGCCCAGCGCAGCGCCCTGCGCACGGCCCTCGACGCGCTGTCCGGACGCGAACAGGCATGGCGCAGCGCCGCCGCCGCACGCGATGCGGCACAGCGCGACGTCGACGCCGCGCAAGCGGTGCTGGCGCGCCTGCGCCAGGACGCCGAGGCCGAGCGCGAAGCGGCGGCGCGCCTGCGCAATGAGCTCAAGAGCCTGAGCGAACGCCAGGACGCCGCCGCCACGCAACTCGATGGCGTGCTGGCCGAACTCGATCCGCCGCTGGCGGCCGCCCAGGGCGACGGTTGGCAAGCGGCGTGGCGCCGCGATCCGGCCGGCTGGCGCCAGGCGCGCGCGCACGAAGCGGCGCAATGGCGCGAGCAGACCGAGGCCCTGACCCGCGCGGCAGCGGCCATCGCCACGCTGGAGGTGGAAGCCTCGGCCGCGCACGCACGCATCGCCGAGATCGATGCGGCCGGCGCCCGCCTGTCGGCCGAGTACGAACGCATCGATGGTGAACTGGCGAGCAAGCGCGCGGCGCGCGCCGCCTTGTGGCAGGGCCGCGCCTTGCAGGAAGTCGAGCGCGCGCTGGGCGCGGCCGTGACTGGCGCACGCGAACAGCTGGCGGCGCGCCAGCTGGCAGCCAACGCAGCGGAGCAAGGCGAAACCCGGTCGCGCGCGGCGCTGGCCCAGCTGTCCGAACGGATCGGCGAACTCGATAGCGCCGGCGCGGCGGCCGCCACGGCGCTGGCCGACTGGCTGGAAGAATACCGTCGCGACGCCGGCGGCCTGGACGAGATCGACGGCGTCGACGAACTGGCGCGCCTGCTGCAGGTCGGCGCCGCCTGGCTGGCGCAGGAGCGCACGGCCTTGCACGCGATCGAGACCGAAGTGGGCCATGCAACGACGATCCTGAATGAACGCCGCGCCCAGCGCGCGGCCCACCTTGAATCGGCGCCGCCCGATGGCCAGCCGCTCGAGGCGCTGCAAGCGGTGTTCAACGCGCTGGGCGCCGAACGCCAGGCCGCCATCGAAGCGGCAACCGCGCTGCGGCTACGCGTGATGCAGGACGACGAGCGGCGCCAGCAGGCCGAATCGAGCCTGGCCGAGATCGAGCGCCAGCAGGCGCTCGAACAGCGCTGGGGCAAGCTGTCGGAGCTGATCGGCTCGAGCGACGGCAAGAAGTTCCGCAACTACGCGCAGCAGTTTACGCTGGACGTCCTGCTCGGCTACGCCAACGCCCACCTGGGGCAGCTCGCCAAGCGCTACCGCCTGGAGCGGGTCAGCTACCAGGGCATGCCGTCGCTGGCGCTGATGGTGCGCGACCAGGACATGGGCGGCGAGGTCCGCTCTGTCAATTCGTTGTCGGGCGGCGAATCGTTCCTGGTGTCGCTGGCGCTGGCGCTCGGCCTGGCCTCGCTGTCGTCGAACCGGGTGCGGGTCGAGTCGCTGTTCATCGACGAGGGTTTCGGCAGCCTCGATAGCGAAACGCTGGGCGTGGCGATGGATGCGCTCGATGCGCTGCAGTCGCTCGGACGCAAGGTCGGCGTGATTTCGCACGTGCAGGAGATGACGGAACGGATCGCGACCAAGGTGCTGGTGCGGCCGGCGGGGGGCGGGAGCAGCGCGGTGGTGGTGGAGTAAACCTAATGTATGTTGTCCAGCAACGGCTTCAGGGCGAGTCTAATTTTTGGAAGTCAATCGCACTTAACAATGGGGTACCACATGCGAAAATTGCTTTCTTTCACGTTCATTGCACTTATCTCCCCAGCACAATCTAGCGAACAAGTGAAGCCGTTATCAACGTTGCAAGACAGTGACTACGTAAATTTTGCCCAAGAACATTGGGGCGAGCGAGAAGGCGGGTGGAAATTTAACGCTGGATTAAAAGCGGTGGTAGACGAGATAGAGACTCAGTCAACCAAGTGTTCTAAGGCGATGAAATATGTGCCACTGCCAGTTGGTGCTCCCCCTACTGCAACTGCTTTCGCAAAATACGTTATCAGCTTGCGCAACAGCCAGAAAAAGCTCGCCAATGGCAATAAATATAGTTCCTGCATAAACGAAGCAGTTCTAACACGCAAATCTCCGGCAGAAATCACACAAATAGAATGAAAAAATCATCTTTAGATCAACATATACCCAAGGTCTAGTGTCGCGATCGCTTTCGATGTAGGCGCACCATTTTGCTTTAATAGGTGGGTGCCCGAGTTTGAAGTTGGAGCGGTGTAAAATGCCGCTCTTTCTTTCACCATACAAGCTCCAACCATGAAGCCAGCCCGCATCCTGACCTTCAAGTGCGCCAAATGCACCAAGCCGGTCAAAGTCTTCCTCCAGAAAGTGTCCGCCTGCTCGCACATCCAGCCCTACCAGGGCATCTGCGCCTGCGGCGAAGTCAAACGCCATGCGACCGGCAGCCCGGAGGCGGTCAGGTCGTACGTCGAGTCGAGCGACGGCAACTGGCAGCACCATCATTGATATGACGCGCATCGAATGGGTGGAGGGCGGCGAAACCCGCGCGGCGGCGTGGCGTTCCGAGAGCGGCTGGCCGGCGCCGAAGAATGTCGTGCTGGCCGACGACACCATGAGCGCCGACGCCGCCTATCGGTTGGCGCTGGGCGGCACCGCCCTGCTCTGGCGCGGCGATTTCAATAATGCGCGCCAATTGCTGCAGGCGCTGGTGCGCCGCATCGAGCACAAGGGCGAGCGCGGCCGCCGCGCCAAGGCCGGCAAGACCCAGGCGACGCCGACCGAGGCGTTCCACCGCCACCGCCTGAGCCAGCTGCAGCGCGCCCGCACGCTGGCGATGCTGTTGATCCCGTTCGAGGCCGACCACGGCATCCCGCTGCGGCGCGCACCTGATGCCCGCCTTGCCTGCCTGGAAGCGTATGGCACGGCCGACGAGCCGTACGTCGCCTCGCTGCGCGAATTGCTGGGCGTGATCGGCGCCCACGAATGGCGCCGCAAGGGCGTGATGATTCCGGCGCTCGGTGAGCGCATCCATCCCTGGTATGGCGTGTTCTCGCCGGTGCGCGGCGAATATGTCGAGCTGGTCGCGCAGGCGCCGCTGCCGCCGGGCGCCCGGCGCGCGTTCGACATCGGCGCCGGCACCGGCGTGCTGTCGTGCGTGCTGGCGCGGCGCGGCTTGCAGGTCGTGGCCACCGACATGGACCAGCGCGCGCTCGGCTGCGCGCGCGAGAACGTCGCGCGCCTGGGCCTGTCCGGCCAGGTCGAGGTCATCCAGGCCGACCTGTTCCCGGCAGGCCGCGCGCCGCTGGTGGTGTGCAATCCGCCATGGTTGCCGGGTAAGCCGAGCTCTGCCATCGAATATGCGATCTACGATCCCGACAGCCGCATGCTGCGCGGTTTCCTCGGTGGCCTCGGCGAGCACCTCGAACCCGAAGGCGAAGGCTGGCTGGTCATGTCCGATTTCGCCGAGCACCTCGGCCTGCGCAGCCGCGAGCAGCTGCTGGGCTGGATCGCGGACGCCGGCCTCCAGGTCGTGGCGCGCCACGATACCCGGCCCGTGCATCCACGCGCCGCCGATGCCGACGATCCGCTGCACGCGGCGCGCGTGCAGGAAGTGACGTCCCTGTGGCGGTTGCGGGCCGCCGGCTGAGCTTTGGCTGGGCGCAGCACATGGGGCCCCCGCCTGCGGGGGGGCGACGTCGTAACTTGCCGGCACCGCCGCGGGGGCGGCGCAGCGACGTGCCGGCGCCTGCGCGGAAGCAGCGCGGCGACTGCCTGGCGGGCTCGATTGCAAATCCAGGCCGGACGCGCTATACTGTCGTTCTCAGACGCGGGGTGGAGCAGTCTGGCAGCTCGTCGGGCTCATAACCCGAAGGTCACAGGTTCAAATCCTGTCCCCGCAACCAAATTCAGCACGAAGCCCGACTCAACGAGCCGGGCTTTTGTTTTCTGCGGCTACAAAAGGCAGAGGATGAGAGACAAGAAAGACAACGCGACGTTCGACTTGCCGGGCTTCGAGCCTGCCGCACCGCTCGATCCGGCGCCTGGCTTGCATCCCGAACCGACACGCCGCAACCCTCGCCCGCGCCGCAGCACGCTCAAGCAAGAGCAACTCTGCCTGATCGAAGAAACCGATACCACCGGCCTGCCCGTCTGGAAACGCGACGATAAACTCGACCTGACCGGCCTGCCGGTCTGGGCGCCCGATCCCCAATAGCCCGGCGCTGCCGGCTGGAGGCTTAAGAATGCAATCCGATTCCTTCACCGCGCTGTCCCTCGAACCGCGCTTCCTGGCCAACCTGGCTACCCTCGGCTACCACCACATGACCCAGGTGCAGGCGGAAACGCTGCCGGCGGTGCTGGGTGGCCGCGACCTGATCGCCCAGGCCAAGACCGGCAGCGGCAAGACCGCCGCCTTCGGCATCGGCATCCTGAACAAGCTCAATCCGGCCTGGTTCGCAGTGCAGGGCCTGGTCCTGTGCCCGACGCGCGAGTTGGCCGACCAGGTCGCCGGCGAATTGCGCCGCCTGGCGCGCGGCGTCGGCAACGTCAAGATCCTGACCCTGACCGGCGGCGTATCGATGCGCCCGCAGATCGCTTCGCTCGAACACGGCGCCCACATCGTGGTCGGCACCCCGGGCCGTATCCGCGACCACCTGGGCCGCGCCACGCTCGACCTGTCCAAGGTGCAGACCCTGGTGCTGGACGAAGCCGACCGCATGACCGACATGGGTTTCTATGACGAGATC
>Ga0265780_10003741_pt1 | contig 19881 bp, 17 predicted proteins | sample P1T30metagenome_FD_192432 | JGI IMG/M metagenome (GOLD analysis project Ga0265780, IMG submission 192432) | Plant litter microbial communities from East Loma Ridge, Irvine, California - P1 T30 | ecosystem: Environmental > Terrestrial > Plant litter > Unclassified | place: USA: California...
CGATGGTCTTCTTGACGGAGTCGATGTTCGGGATGCCCTCGCCGCCCTGCGTCGCGCCGGAGGAGCCGTCCGCCGCCATCGTGAAGTGCGTCCGGGGCGTCAGGGCGGCGTCCGATCCGTGCCCGGGGGTGCCGTCACCCGGGCCGCCGTGCGCGGGCGCGGTCTGCCCGGGCAGGACGCTGCCGGGCGCCCCCCAGCCGTGCGCCTGCGCGGGTCCGGCTCCGACGAGCGTGGACGTGATGACGATCGCCGCGCTCGTGGCGACGACGGAGAGGACGGACCGGCGCATGGAGACCTGATCACCTTCGGCTCGGGAGGACGACCCTCGATCGGGGGTCGTGAGCACGCTAACTGGCAGCCCGCCGTGCGGTCCAGATCGATCTCCTGAAGATCGACGCAGGAGCGGCGGACCCGCGGCCTGGTACACAGGGACGATGACGGTTCGCTGGGGAGTCATCGGCACGGGCGGCATCGCCCGGTCCTTCGTGGGGGACTGCGCCGCGGCGGGGATCGAGTTCGCCGCGGTCGGCAGTCGCTCGGCGGAGCACGCACGGGCGTTCGCGGACGAGTTCGGCATCCCCACCGCGCACGGCTCCTACGCGGACCTCGTCGCGGACGAGCGGGTCGACGCCGTCTACGTCGCGACGCCGCACTCCCGGCACGCCGAGGACGCCCTGCTCGCGATCGACGCCGGCAAGCACGTCCTCGTCGAGAAGGCGTTCACGATCACCGCGGACCAGGCCAGGACGGTCGTCGACGCGGCCCGGCGGGCGGACGTCGCCGTGATGGAGGCCATGTGGACCCGGTTCCTCCCGCAGATGGCGATGATCCGCGAGCTCGTCGCCGAGGGGCGCATCGGGCGCCCCCGGGTCGTCGAGGCGACCCACCACCAGGCGCTGCCGTCCGACCCGCAGCACCGGCTCAACGACCCGGCACTCGGTGGCGGCGCGCTGCTCGACCTCGGTGTCTACCCGGTGTCCTTCGCGGTCGACGTGCTCGGGGTGCCGACCGGTGTCGTGGCAGCCGGGACGCTCAGCGACCAGGGCGTGGACACGCAGATGGGGATGGTGCTCACGCACGAGGGCGGTGCGCAGTCGGTCCTGCACTTCGCGCTCGACGTGCGGAGCCCGAACAGCGCCTCCGTGATCGGTGACGACGGCCGCATCGACCTCGACCACACCTGGTACACGCCGACGACGTGGCGGCTGCGGGACCGGGACGGTGCGGTGGTCGAGGAGTTCGACGGCCGGGAGGAGCTGACCGGCTACGCGCACGAGGCCCGGGCGTTCGAGGCGATGATCGACTCCGGCGAGCACGAGGGCGGGCCGATGACGCCCGAGGAGACGGTCGCGATCATGGCACTCATGGACGAGGCGCGTCGCCAGGTGGGCGTCCGGTACCCCGCCGACGGCCACGCGTCGTCTGCGGATCCGGAACACGGTCTGGAGGCTCCTCCCGCGGTTCCGTAGGATCGGTGCCGATGTCCGACCAGCAGCCCGCACCGCGCTCCGTCCCGGCCCGCGTCCGCGACGCGGTCGCCGCCGTCCGCACCTCGGTCAGCCGCCGCCCCGTCCCCTGGATCGCCGGCGGGCTCGCGGCCGTGCTGGTCCTCGGGTCCGGCGGTGCCGTCGCGGTGGCTGCGGCCACCACCCCGGCGCCGCGCTCCTCCGCGGCGCCGGCAGCACGGGCGACGCCCTCGGCGCCGCCGTCGGGCACGGCCGCCCCGGCCCCGACGCCGACGCCGACGCCCACCGGCCGAGCGGTCCCCGAGGACGTCGCCGGGCCGGCCGCGCTCCGCAGCTGCACCATCACGACCGCCGCGTCGGCGAGCGGCCTCGGCGCCTTCCAGGGCTACGTGATGGATGCGGAGACCGGTGACGTGCTGTTCTCCCGCAAGGGTGACCAGGCCGCCCAGACCGGCAGCGTCATGAAGACCCTCACGACGGCGACGGCGCTCGCCGTGCTCGGCGGCGACCACCGCATCCCCACCACCGTCACGCGCGAGGGCGGCAACGCGGTCGCCCTCGTCGGACACGGCGACGCCACACTCTCGGACGGGGGCGCCACGGTCTACCCCGGGGCCCCGACGCTCGCGCAGCTCGCCCAGCAGGTGAAGGCGGAGCTCGGGTCCGCCCCGGTGACCACGATCGTCACCGACGACACCTACTGGGACGACGCCGACGCCTGGGACCCGACGTGGCCGGAGAGCGAGCGGACCATCGGGTACCAGCCGCGCGTGACGGCGCTCATGGTGGACGGCGACCGCGCTGCCCCTGGCGCCCAGACGTCGCCCCGCTCCACGGACCCGGTCGGCCGGGCCGGTGCGCTCTTCCGGACCGCGCTCGCGAACGCCGGCGTGGCCGGGGCGGCGAACGCGCAGATCGTCGAACGGGCCACGACGAGCACCGACACGATCGCCTCGGTGTCCTCGCAGCCGGTGTCGACGCTGATCGGGCAGATGATCCCGAACTCCGACAACACCCTCGCCGAGATGCTCGCCCGCGTCTCGTCGAAAGAGTCGGGTGCGGACGGGTCCGCCGCCTCCCTGACCTCGGTGTACCAGTCGGCCCTGCGGTCCTACGGTGTCGACCCGTCCGGGATCGTCATCAAGGACGGCTCCGGCGAGAGCGCGGCGAACGCCGTCTCGCCGAACTTCGTCGCGCACCTCATGGTGCAGGTCGCCGACGGAGCGAAGGGGCTCGGGACGTTGGCGAACGCCCTGCCGGTGTCCGGCCAGTCCGGCACACTCGCGAGCCGGTTCACGGGCGCGAACGCGGTCGCCCGCGGCAAGGTGCACGCGAAGACCGGGTGGATCGACAGCGCCAACACCCTCGGCGGGTACATCGACGCCGCCGACGGCTCCCGGCTCACCTTCGCGTTCTACGCCATCGGGTCCTCCCGGGCGGCGGCGCTGCCCGCCCTCGACGCCGTCACCGCGGCCACCTACTCGTGCGGGAGCAAGCTCACCGGGTCCTGAGCCGACCGGTGTTGGATGGGCGCATGGCCAGGGCACTCCTCATCGTCGACGTCCAGAACGACTTCACCGAGGGGGGAGCGCTCGGTGTCGCCGGCGGTGCGGCGATCGCCGAGCGGATCTCCGCGTTCCTCGGCCGGCACGCCGACGAGTACGACCTCATCGTCGCGTCCCGCGACTGGCACCACGGCGACGACGACAACGGCGGTCACTTCGCCGGTGACGAGGGGCCGGACTTCGTGACCAGCTGGCCGGTGCACTGCGTCGCCGGGACACCGGGAGCCGAGTACCACCCCGACCTCGACACGTCGTCGGTCGACGTGCACGTGCGCAAGGGGCAGGGCAAGCCCGACTACTCCGCGTTCCAGGCGGTGACGGACGACGGCGTCCGACTGTCGGACCTGCTCGCCGATCGCCGCGTGACGACGGTGGACGTCGTCGGCATCGCGACGGACCACTGCGTGCGCGCGTCGGCGCTCGACGCCCGCGCCGCCGGTTTCGACGTCGCCGTGTACGAGGACCTCGTGGCCGGCGTCGACGACGAACGGAGCGCCGTGGCGCTCGACGAGATCCGAACGGCCGGCGGGCACGTCGACCGCAGCGACATGGACGAGGGGCTCGCGAACCCCGGAGGAGCAGTACTGTGACGAGCACGACCACGAGCACGACCAACGCGGCCCACACCACGACCGTCGTTGACGACCACGTCCGGGTCGAGGGGGTGCCGACCGGCCTGTTCATCGGCGGGAGCTGGCGAGCGGCGTCCGGGGGAGCGACCTTCCCGGTCCGCGACCCCTCGACGGGCGAGGTGCTCGCCGAGGTCGCGGACGCGACGCCGGAGGACGGCATGGCCGCCCTCGACGCCGCTGCGGCCGCGCAGGAGCAGTGGGCTGCGACGGCGCCGCGCGAGCGCTCGGACATCCTGCGCCGCGCCTTCGACCTCGCCCACGAGCACGAGGACGACCTCGCGGCGCTGATGACGCTGGAGATGGGCAAGCCGCTCGCCGAGTCACGTGGCGAGGTCGTCTACGGTTCCGAGTTCCTGCGCTGGTTCTCCGAGGAGGCCGTGCGCATCGGCGGCGACTACCGCACGAACCCGGAGGGCACGGGCCGGGCGATCGTCCTCAAGCGGCCCGTCGGACCGGTGTACGCGATCACGCCGTGGAACTTCCCGCTCGCGATGGCCACCAGGAAGCTCGGGCCGGCGCTCGCCGCGGGGTGCACGGTGGTCCTCAAGCCGGCGGAGCTCACCCCGCTGACCACCCTGTTCCTGGTGGAGCTGTTCCGCCGGGCCGGCCTTCCGGACGGCGTGCTCAACGTCGTGCCGTCCCTCGACGCGAAGGGGCTCTCGGCCCCGATCCTCGCCGACCGGCGTCTGCGCAAGCTGACCTTCACCGGTTCGACCCCGGTCGGCTCGGCGCTCCTCAAGCAGGCGGCGGACAACGTCCTGAAGACGAGCATGGAGCTCGGCGGCAACGCCCCGCTGCTGGTCTTCGACGACGCCGACCTCGACACCGCCGTCGCCGCGGCGATGCAGGCCAAGTTCCGGAACACCGGAGAGGCGTGCACCGCGGCGAACCGCTTCTTCGTGCAAGAGGGCATCGCCGACGCCTTCGCCGCGGCGCTGACCGCGAAGGTGGACGAGCTGCGCGTCGGTCGCGGTTCCGAGGACGGTACGACCCTGGGGCCGCTCATCGACGACCGTGCGGTGGACAAGGCCGCGCGACTGGTCGACGACGCCGTCGACCGTGGCGCCCGGCTCGTGACGGGCGGGGAGCGTGTCGACCGGCCGGGCACGTACTACGCCCCCACCGTGCTCGACGACGTGCAGCCCGGGTCGGACATCCTCACGACGGAGATCTTCGGTCCGGTCGTCTCGATCACGCGCTTCGTGACGGAGGAGGAGGGCATCCGCCTCGCCAACGACACCGAGTACGGGCTCGTCGCCTACGCGTTCACGTCGGACTTCCGGCGCGGGCAGCGGCTGGCCGAACGGCTGGAGACCGGGATGCTCGGGCTGAACACCGGTGTCGTGTCGAACGCGGCGTTCCCCTTCGGCGGGGTGAAGTCGTCCGGCCTCGGTCGCGAGGGCTCGCACGAGGGCATCGAGGAGTACCTGGAGTCGGTGTACGTCCTGACCCCGGACCCGTTCGCCGCCTGACCCCTTCCGCAAGACGCAACGTCGGCGGTCGTCCGCAGCGACACATCGCTGCGAAGAACCGCCGACGTTGCGTTCTCCGGGTGGTCGAGGGTGCGCCTCCCGGGAGGGACGCTCCCGCTCAGACGAGGAGCTGGTGCTTCGCGAGGTCGCGGTAGAGCGGCGTCGACTCGACGAGCTCCGAGTGCGTGCCGACCCCGACGACCCGACCGTGCTCGAGCACGACGATCACGTCGGAGTCCACCACGGTCGACAGCCGGTGCGCGATGACGAGCAGCGTGCGGTCCTCGGCGACGGCGTCGATGGCGAGCCGCATCTTCTGCTCGTTGACCCCGTCGAGCGACGACGTCGACTCGTCGAGCAACAGGATCGGGGGAGCGGCGAGCAGGGCGCGGGCGATGGCCAGCCGCTGGCGCTCGCCGCCGGAGAGCATGACACCGTCCTCGCCCACCTGGGCGTCCAGTCCCCGCGCGTCGCGGTGCAGCACCTCGCCGAGGTTGACGGCCTCGAGCACGCGCACGCAGTCGTTCTCGGTCGCGTCCGGCGAACCGAGCAGCAGGTTCGCGCGGATCGTGCCGGCCAGCACGGGGGCGTCCTGTTCGACGTACCCGATCTGCGCACGGAGCTCGTCGCGGTCGAGCCCGCGGACGTCGACGCCGCCGAGCCGGATCACGCCGTCGGTGGGGTCGTAGAACCGCTCGATGAGGGCCAGGGTGGTCGACTTGCCGGCGCCGGAGGGACCGACGAGGGCGACCCGCGCGCCGCGGGGCACCCGGAACGAGACGTCGTGCAGCACCACGTCGTCCCCGGTGGCGGACTCGTCGTCCGGCACCGCGCCTCCCGTCGGTGCGGCGGGGGCCGCGGCGACCGCACCGTCCGAGCCGGACGCGTCGGCGGGCCGGGCGTACCGGAACGACACGTGCTCGAAGGTGATCGCGTCGTCCGTCTCGACCGCGGCGGCCGTGCGGACGGTGGCGTCGTCCTGGGCCTCGGTCGGCAGGTGCAGGATCTCCTCGATGCGGCCGAGGGCGCCGAGCGCCTGGGCGACCGCGACGGCCGCACCCATGGCTTGGCCGAGCGGCATGATCATCATGAAGAGCAGCAGGATGAAGGTGATGAGGGTCGCGATCGTGATCGTGCCCGCCGCGACCTGGGCGCCGCCGACGCCCAGGACGGCGATGAACGCGACCTGCATCACGATGCTCGCCACCGGGACGACGAACGCCGACATCTTCGCGATGTCGAGGCCCCGCTGGTAGGCCTCGGTGGCGTGGCCGTCGACCTCGCGGACCTCGCGTTCGGTGGCGCCGGCCGCACGGATGGTGCGCACGGCACCGATGCCGCGTTCGACCGCGGCGGTGAGGTCGCCCACCTTCTCCTGCGCCCGCTTCGACGCGACGCGGATCCGACGGCTCAGTCCGCCGACGACGACGATCGCGACGAGGACGATGACGACGGTGATGCCGAGCAGGAGCGGGTCGATGATCGCCATCGCGATGATCGCTCCGAGGAACGTCAGTGCGCCGCCGATGGACTCGATGAGCCCCTGCGTCAGCACGGCCCGGAGCAGCGTGGTGTCGCTGCCGACCCGGGACACGAGGTCACCGGTGCGGCGCGTGTCGAACTCGGCGATCGGCAGGTTGAGGATGCGCGCGATGAGCTTGCGGCGGGTGGAGAGGACGACGCCCTCGCCGGCGCGCTGGAGCAGGAAGTGCTGGATGCCGTTGAGGAGCCCGGACACGATGACGAGCGCCACGAGGACCCACACCAGCACGGTGAGGGTCTCGCCCCGCTGCACGGCGGTCACGACCTGGTTGACGAGCAGCGGCTGCGCGAGGGACGCACCCGCGCCGAGCACGCTCAGCACGATGATGACGGCCATCGCCGGCTTGTTCTCGAACAGGTAGCTCAGCAGCCGGCCGAAGCTGGCGCGGGGTCCGTCGGACTTCTTGGGGCGCGCGAAGGGGTGGCTCATCGTTCCTGGTTCCTGCCGCCCGTGCGGGGAGTGCTGGCGGCCGAGGTCCAGTCTCGCACCGTCCGGTGGTCGCGCGCTGCGCGGACGGAGGGGCTGTGGACGGGCCGTTGTGCTCGGTCCTCGTGGTCGTGGGGTCTGTCGGAACATGTGCAGGCAGTGGTTCCGTGTGCATGGATCGACGTCGCACCCGTCGATCGACGCGCGGTCTGTCGGAACGTGCGCACGCAGTGGATCCGTGTGCATGGATCGACGTTGCACCCGTCGAACGACGCGCGGTCTGTCGGAACATGCGCACGCGTGCGCGGGCGGGCGCGGCTCGGTGGGCGCGGCCACGGACGGACGGGAGGCGCGGTGCCAGCCGGCGCCGCGCCTCCCGTCCGTCTGTGGTGGCGTCAGCCGCGGACGTCCGCCGGCGTCGCGTCCGGCTCCCCGGCGACGTCGGCCGCGTCGAGGTCCGCGCTCGCCGTCTCGCGCACGAAGAGGAGCGCGACGAGCGTCACGACCGCGGCGATGGTCAGGTACAGGCCGACGAGGAAGATGTTCCCGTCCGGCTGCCACAGCGCCAGCGCGATCGTCGGCGCGAGCGAGGCGCCGAGGATCGACGCCACGTTGTACGCCACCGCCGAGCCCGTGTACCGGACGTTCGTCGGGAAGAGCTCCGGCAGCAGGGCGCCCATCGGACCGAAGGTCAGGCCCATCAGCGACAGACCGACGATGAGGAACGTCACGACCGTGATCGGGCCGGTCGAGGCCGCGAACCAGAGCTGGAACGTCAGACCGAACAGGGCGATGCCGACCGTCGTCGGGATGAGGGTGCGGCGGCGACCGTACTTGTCGGCCAGGAAGCCGGCGATCGGGGTGAAGATGCCGAAGAACACGACGCCGATCATGAGCAGCGTGAGGAACTCGCCGCGGGAGTAGCCGAGGCCGATCTTCGGGACGAGCGGACCCGCCTCGGCGCCGGTCGTGCCGTAGGTGAGCGTGAACGTGGTCATGAAGTAGAAGAGCACGTAGGTGGCGACCATGCCGAAGGTGCCGACGATGACGGCCTTCCACGAGGTGCGGAACACGCGGCCGAGCGGCACCTTGGCCACCGACCCGGACTCCTGCACGCCGCGGAACACCGCCGACTCGACGAGCTTGAAGCGCACGTAGAGGCCGACGATCACGAGCACCGCGGAGAGCAGGAACGGGATGCGCCAGCCCCACGCCTGGAAGTCGGCGTTCGGGGTGCCGTCGGCGCCGGCGGGCATGGCGGCGTTGATCGCGATGAACAGCCCGTTGGCGAGGAGGAACCCGATCGGGGCGCCGAGCTGCGGCATCGAGCCGAACACGCCGCGCTTGCCCTTCGGGGCGTTCTCGGTCGCGAGGAGCGCCGCGCCGGACCATTCGCCGCCGAGGCCGACACCCTGTGCGAACCGCATCACGGCGAGGAGCGCCGGTGCCCAGATGCCGATGGAGTCGAACGTCGGCAGGCAGCCGATGAGGAAGGTGGCGGTGCCCATCACGAGCAGGGACGCCACGAGCGTCGCCTTGCGGCCGACGCGGTCGCCGAAGTGGCCGAACAGGACGGAGCCGACCGGGCGGGCGAAGAACGCCAGCGCGAACGTCACGAACGACGACAGCTGCGAGGCGGTCGGGTCCTCGTTCGGGAAGAACAGCGTCGGGAAGACGAGCACTGCTGCCGTCGCGTAGACGTAGAAGTCGTAGAACTCGATGGACGTGCCGACGAGACTGGCGATCACCACGCGGGAGCGCGGGTTGCCGGTGGTCGTCGGGGATGCGGGTGCCGGTGCGGCGGACATGCGGTGGTGAGACTCCGTGGGGACGCTCGCGGGAGCGCAGCGGTGTTCCGGACTGCGGACACCGGCCGGTTCGCGCGGGGTGGCGCGGCTGTCCGGTCGGGTGCGTTCGGCTGGTGGTGTACCGCTCGTGACGGGGAGCCCATCGTACGACAGATGTCGAGAACCTGCGAATCGGCCCAGAACCCCCGGTGGGGTCGATCAACCGAGCGGGGAGCTGCCCGCCTCGAGGTGCGCCGGGAGCTGGTGCCCCATCCGGTCCCGCTTGGTGTCGAGGTACCCGGCGTTCTGTGTGGAGACGCCGACGACGAGGGGCACGAGGCTCTCGACGACGACGCCGTGCTCCTCGAGCTGCCGACGCTTCTCCGGGTTGTTCGTCAGCAGGCGGACGCGCGTGATGCCGAGGTCCGCGAGGACCCCGGCTGCGCCGCCGTACTCGCGCGAGTCGGCCGGCAGACCGAGCGCGAGGTTGGCGTCCAGCGTGTCGAGGCCGTCCTCCTGCAGGCGGTACGCCTTGAGCTTGTTGACGAGGCCGATGCCCCGCCCCTCCTGCCCGCGGAGGTAGACCACCACCCCGCCCTCGGCCGCGATCGTGTCGAGCGCCGCGTCGAGCTGCGGGCCGCACTCGCACTTCAGGGAGCCGAAGGCCTCACCGGTCAGGCACTCCGAGTGCACCCGCACGAGGGCGCCGTCGCGGGGTGCGGCACCGGACGGGTCGGCGGCGATGATGGCGACGTGCTCCGCGCTCGTGACGAGGTCGCGGTAGGCGCGCATCTCGAAGGTGCCGTGCGTCGTCGGCACGTTCGTCGACACCTCGAACTGGACCGGGCTCCCGGGCGTGGGGGAGGTGAGTGCGTCGGTCATGTGGTGCTCCGGTCGTCCTGGGGCCCCGCGTCTCCGTGGTCGGCCCCACGTCCGGTGCGGACGCGGTGGGGTCGGGCACGGACCAGCAGGTCGGGGCCGAGGCTGGTGGTCGATGTCACGTCCAACCCGCGACGCTCGCCGATGCTTCCCACGCCGAGGTCGTCGAGGGCCACGCGCGGCCCGCCGAGCAGCACCGGCGCGAGGTACACGAGGTACTCGTCGACCAGGCCCGCGGCGATGAGCGCGGAGGCGACGGTCGGGCCGCCCTCGACGAACACGGAGTGGACGCCGTGCGGTCGGAGCGCGGCCAGCGACGCCGCGAGGTCGTGGCCGGGCAGGGTGAGCAGGCCGCGCGGGTGCCGGCGGACGGCGGCGGTCTCGGGGACGGCACGGTCGCCGAGGACGACGGGGAGGGGCTGGTCGGCGAGCAGCTCGCCGGCGTCGCCGCGGGCGGTGAGTCCGGGGTCGTCGGCGAGCACGGTCCCCGTCCCGACGAGGATCGCGTCGTGCGCGGCGCGCTGCTCGTGCACGTGCTGCCTGGCCGCCGCGCCCGTGATCCACCGGCTCGTGCCGTCCGCGGCGGCCGCGCGCCCGTCGAGGCTGGAGGCCCACTTGACCGTCACCCAGGGACGCCCGAGCCGGACGGACAGCAGCCAGCGCTCGAGGAACCGCTCGGCCTCGTCCGCGAGCACGCCCGAGACGACGTCGACGCCGCCGGCGCGGAGGCGGTCGGCGCCACCGTGCGCGTGGTCGCCGGGGTCGTCGATCGCGTAGACGACCCGGCCGATGCCGGCGTCGAGCAGGGCGAGCGCGCACGGTCCGGTCCGCCCGGTGTGGTTGCACGGTTCGAGCGTGACGACCGCGGTGGCGCCGCGCAGGTCGTCCGGAGCGACCTTCGACATGGCGTCGACCTCGGCGTGCGGTGTCCCCGCGCCCTTGTGCCAGCCCTCGCCGAGGACCTCGCCCGCGGGGGAGAGGATGACGGCGCCGACGCGGGCGTGGTCGCCGACCACGGGGCCGAGCGCGGCCAACTCGAGGCCGCGGCGCATGGCGCGGACCTCCGCCGGGCCCGCCGGCTGCACGGGGGGAGTGCTCACGGACCGAGACTACCGGCGAGGGGTCGGCGAGCCGCCACCGCGCTGCTCGTCCGTCGCGCCGGTCGCCGCGGAGCCGCCGAGGGACGCGGCAGGCCAGGCCAGGTCGGACGCGGCCGTCCCGTCAGCCCGCCGGAGCCCCTTCCACGCGGGCACGGGCGAGCCGTCACGCGCGGGGACGAGCGCGTCGCCCGTCCCGGTGTACGAGAACCCGGAGGCGCGGGCGACGGCGGCGGACGCCACGTTCCCCGCGTAGCACTCCCAGTACACGTCGGGTGCGCCCTGCTCGAAGGCGAAGTCGACGACCAGTCCGACGGCGTCACGCATGAGCCCGGTGCCACGGGCGGACGGCGCGAGCCAGAACCCGAGGTCTCGGTGTGCCGTGCGCCAGCTGATGACGCCCTCGAGCCAGGTCGACCCGGGCCGACGGATCGCCCACGTGTACTCGCGGTCGGACGCCCACCCGGGGCCGACGAGCGCGTCGACGAAGGTGGTGGCGTCCTTCGCCGTGTACGGCGTGGGGATCGTGGTCCACCGGGCGATGTCCGGGTCCTGGCAGGCCTCGGTGATCGCCGCCGCGTCCGCCCGGGTCGGCACGTCGAGCAGGACCCGGGCGGAGCGCAGCGTCACGGGGCGCATCGTCAGCCCCGGCGCCGCGGGACGAAGCCGATCCGGTCGTACACGCGGGCGAGGGTCTGCTCGGCGATCGCCTCGGCGCGCTCGGCGCCTCCGGCGAGGAGCCGGTCGAGTTCTGCCGGGTCGTCGAGCAGTTCGAGCGTGCGGGCGCGCACGGGTTCGAGCTCCGCCACGACCGCGTCCGCGACCGCGCCCTTGAGGTCGCCGTACCCCTTGCCGACGAACGACTCCTCGAGCGACGCCACCGACTGCCGGGTGAAGGCGGACAGGATCGCCAGCAGGTTCGTCACGCCGGGCTTCGCCTGCCGGTCCGCCCGGATCTCGCGCTCGGTGTCGGTGACCGCGGAGCGGATCTTCTTCGCCGTGCGCTTCGGGTCGTCGAGCAGACGGATGAGGCCGTTGTCCGACGCCGCGGACTTGCTCATCTTGCTCGTCGGGTCCTGCAGGTCGTAGATGCGCGCGGTCTCGGCGCCGATCTGCGCCCTGGGGACGACGAAGGTGTCGCCGAAGCGCGAGTTGAACCGGGTGGCGAGGTCGCGGGTGAGCTCGACGTGCTGCCGCTGGTCGTCGCCGACGGGCACCACGGCCGTGTCGTAGAGCAGGATGTCTGCCGCCATCAGGATCGGGTAGGTGAAGAGCCCGACCGAGGCGGCCTCGGCACCTTGGCGCGCGGACTTGTCCTTGAACTGGGTCATCCGGCTCGCCTCGCCGAACCCGGTGAGCGTGTTGAGCACCCACGCGAGCTCGGCGTGCGCAGGGACGTGCGACTGCACGAACAGGGTCGACCTGCCCGGGTCGATGCCGGACGCGATGTACTGCGCGGCCGTCGCCCGGGTGCTCGCGCGGAGCTCGGCCGGGTCCTGCGGCGAGGTGATCGCGTGCATGTCGACGACGCAGTAGATGGCGTCGTGGTCGTCCTGCAGGTCGCGCCACTGCATGAGTGCGCCGATGTAGTTGCCGAGGTGGAGGGACCCGGCCGACGGCTGGATGCCCGAGAAGATGCGCGTCTTGGTCATGCTGCTGTTCCTGTACTGCGAGAAGCGGGAGGGGAGCGGGCTCAGAGCTCGTAGTCGACGACCACGGGGGCGTGGTCGGACCATCGCTGGTCGTACGCGGCAGCGCGGTCGACCGTGTAGCTCGTGACCTTCTCGGCCAGCTCGGGGGTCGCCACCTGGTAGTCGATGCGCCAGCCGGTGTCGTTGTCGAACGCCTGTCCGCGCCAGGACCACCACGTGTAGGGGCCGTCGACGTCGCCGGCCTGCGCACGCCCGACGTCGACCCAGCCGAGACCGGGGCCGGTCGACCCGTCGGCACCCTCGTCCTGCTCGCCCTCGGCACCGAAGAAGCGGGAGAAGTAGGCGCGCTCACGCGGCAGGAACCCGGCGCGCTTGACGTTGCCCTTCCAGTTCTTGATGTCGCGCTCGTCGTGCCCGACGTTGAGGTCGCCGACGACGACCGCGAGCGGGTTGTGCTCGCGGAGCGCGGGGAGCCGCTCGGTCATCGCGTCGAGGAACTTCCACTTCTCGTCCTGCTTCGGGGTGTCGGCCTCGCCGGAGTGGACGTAGGTGGACACGACCGTGACCGTGGTGCCGTCGATCTCGTAGTCCGCCTCGAGCCAGCGACCGGCGCTGTCGAACTCGGTCGGCCCGAGCTCCACCCGGTGGATCTGCGCCCGGTGCCGCGAGGCGATCGCGACGCCGGCGCGGCCCTTCGCCGAGGCCGGGTCGTGCACGATGTCCCACTCGTCGCCGAGCAGCGCCGAGAGGTCGTCGCTCGAGGCACGGACCTCCTGCAGGGCGAGGACGTCGACGTCCCGTGTGGCCAGCCAGTCGCCCATGCCCTTCCGGAACGCGGCGCGGACGCCGTTCACGTTGACGGATGCGAGGCGCAGGCGTGTCATGCAGAACACCCTAGCGGCGCGTGCCGACAGCACCGGGACGGACGGGAGGCCCGTGGCTGCGCAGCCACGGGCCTCCCGTCCGTCAGATGGTCGCGCGGTGCGCGACCCGCGCGCTCACGCCGCGTCGTGGTCCGTCTCGAGGAACGCGACCAGGGTGTCGGCGGTCGCCTCGGCGTCGTCGCCGGAGACCGTCAGCGTGACCTCGTCGCCGTTCTCGATGCCGAGCCCGAGGAGGGCGAGGATGCTGCCCGCGTTGCCGGACTTGTCGCCCTTCGCGATGGTGACCTGGTGCCCCGACGCGGTCACGGTCTGGACGAAGAGCGACGCCGGGCGGGCGTGCAGTCCGGACGCGCTGGCGACGGTGACGGTGCGGGTGGCTTCGGACATCGATGAACTCCTGTCGATGGGTGGTGCGCTCATGCTAGCGAGCGCGGGGTGTGCGGTCCCGGGGCCGGTCAGTCCCGGCCGGGCCAGAAGACCTCGGTGCCGGCGGCCTCGACCTCGCGGACGAGGTCGGCGTTCACCGCCGGGTCGGTGATGATCGTGTCGATCGCGGCGAGCGGCGCGACGCGGCCGAACTCCTCGCGGCCGAACTTCGTGTGGTCGGCGAGCAGGATGCTGCGCCGGGCGGACTTGATCATGGCGCTCTTCACGGCCGCCTCGGCCATGTTGTGCGTCGTCAGGCCGCGCTCCGGCGTGATCCCGTTGATGCTGATGAACGCCACGTCGACGCTCACCATCCCGATGAGCTGGTGCGTCCAGGTGCCGACGCCGGCGAGGGAGTCGCTGCGGATGTTGCCACCGAGCAGGTGCAGGTCGATGCCAGCGCGGTTCGCGACGGCCATCGCCACCGGGAGGGAGTGCGTCACCACGGTCAGGCCCCGGTCGGTCGGCAGCACCTCGGCGAGGCAGATGGTTGAGGTTCCGGCGTCGATCATGATCGAGCCGTTCTCGGGCAGTTCGTCGAGCGCCGCCTGCGCGATCACCATCTTCTCGGACTGGTTGATGCCGCCGCGGTCGCCCACGCCCGGGTGCAGGGTGATCCGCTCGACCGGGATCGCGCCGCCGTGCGCCCGACGGACGAGTCCCCGTCGCTCGAGGCTGGTCAGGTCCCGACGGATCGTCTCCGGCGTGACCTCGAGTTGCTCGGCAAGGTCCTTCACGTCGACCCGCCCCTGCGCACGCGCACGCTCGACGATGCGCTGGTGGCGCTCTGGTGCGTACATCGGACCTCGTCGTGTCGGGTCGGAACGGAACGGACATGCTCGGGCACGTGTCGGACGGTCCCGGACAGAATCGTTCGGCCGCCAGACGCAAACGGGCATCTGTTTCTGCATTTTTATCCCCGGATGTGTTTGTTTGTCAACGCGGTTCGGGGTATGGTGCTGCACGAGCCGCACGGGCGTGGTCCGTCTCCGTGTCGCTGTGCACCGAACGAACCACCCCACCGCAAGCGCGCGTGAGATGAAGGAGTCTCGAATGTCCGAACTGCTCGGCACCGGCGTCGGCCGTGGCGTCGCCCACGGTCCCGTGCTGCGGATGGCCGACCCGCTCGGCGAACCGTCGACCGCCCCGCTCGAGGGTCCGGCCGACGACGCGAAGCAGGCCGTGCACGACGCGCTCGCCTCGGTGGCGGCGGACCTCAACACGCGCGGACAGCTCGCCGGCGGCGACGCCCAGGCCGTGCTCGAGGCGCAGGCGCTCATGGCGCAGGACCCGACGCTCCTCGACGACGTCCACGCTCGCATCGACGGCGGCACCAACGCCGAGCGCGCCGTCCACGACGCGTTCGCGCAGTTCCGCGACCTGCTCGTCGGCATGGGCGGGTACATGGGGGAGCGCGCGGCCGACCTCGACGACGTCGCGCAGCGCATCATCGCCAAGCTCCGCGGCGTCCCCGCCCCGGGCGTCCCCGAGTCGGACACGCCCTTCGTGCTCGTCGCCCGCGACCTCGCGCCCGCCGACACCGCCCTGCTCGACCTCGACAAGGTCCTCGCGCTCGTCACCCGCGACGGCGGCCCGACCTCGCACACCGCGATCCTCGCCCGTGCGAAGGGCATCACCGCGATCGTCGGCGTCACCGGCGCGGACGGTCTGACCGACGGCACCGTGGTCGTCGCGGACGCCGCCACCGGCACCGTCGTCACCGACCCGTCGGCCGAGCTCGTCGCCGACGTCGAGCGCCGCACCGCCGAGCGCCTGGCCGCCGCGTCCGCACCGCTCACCGCCGGCGCGCTCGCCGACGGCCACACCGTGCCCCTGCTCGCGAACCTCGGCAGCCCGGCCGACGCCGCAGGTGCCGTCACTCTCGGTGCGGAGGGCGTGGGGCTCTTCCGCACCGAGTTCCTCTTCCTCGACTCGCCGACCGCGCCGACGGTCGAGTCGCAGAAGGCGTCCTACGTCCAGCTGCTCAGCGCCTTCCCGGGCCGGAAGGTCGTCGTCCGCGCGCTCGATGCCGGCGCGGACAAGCCGCTGCCGTTCCTCACCGACAAGGACGAGGAGAACCCGGCGCTCGGCCGTCGCGGCCTCCGCGCGCTGCGCAACCACGAGGAGGTCCTCCGCGACCAGCTCACCGCGCTCGCGCAGGCGGACGCCGAGACCGAGGCGGACCTCTGGGTGATGGCCCCGATGGTGGCCGACGCCGAGGAGACGCAGTACTTCGTCGACCTCGCCCGCGAGCTCGGCATCCGGACCGCGGGCGTGATGGCCGAGGTGCCGTCGCTCGCGCTCATGGCCGACCAGGTGTTCGCCTCGGCGGACTTCGTCTCGATCGGCACGAACGACCTCACCCAGTACACGATGGCCGCCGACCGCATGCTCGGCACCGTCGCGTCCTACCAGGACCCGTGGCACCCGGCCGTCCTGCGCCTCGTCGCGCAGCTCGGCGCCGCGGGCCGGACCGCGGGCAAGGCCGTCGGCATCTGCGGCGAGGCCGCCGCCGACCCGCTGCTCGCCGTCGTCCTCGTCGGCCTCGGCGCCACCACCCTCTCCATGACCCCCGCGGCCCTGGCCGACGTGCGCGCCGAACTCGGTCAGCACACGCTCGAGCAGGCCCGCGAGATGGCACAGGCGGCACTCGCCGCGAGCACGGCGGCGGCCGCGAAGTCCGCCGCGGCCGCAGCGCACGCCGCCTGAGCCCCAGCACCACCCAGCACCACACAGCACCACAGCCGTACCCCACACCCCTTCACCACTGCAGCACCTCACACAGAAAGCCAGGCACATGACAACGTCGTCCGTTGCAGCGCCCGACGCACCCGCGAAGTCGCGGGGCGGCGCACGCGTCGCCGTCCAGAAGTTCGGCACGTTCCTCTCCGGCATGGTCATGCCCAACATCGCGATCTTCATCGCGTGGGGCATCATCACCGCCTTCTTCATCGAGACCGGCTGGACGCCCGTCGGCATCCTCGGCGGCTGGGGCGAGACGGACGGCGTCGCGAACGTCGGCCTCGTCGGCCCGATCCTGACCTACCTCATCCCGCTCGCGATCGCCTTCCAGGGCGGTCGGATGATCTACGAGACCCGCGGCGCCGTCGTCGGTTCCGTCATGGCGATGGGCGTCATCATCGGCGCCAACGGCACGATCATGATCCTCGGCGCGATGATCTGCGGCCCGCTCGGCGCGTACCTCGTCAAGCAGGTCGACAAGATCTGGGACGGCAAGATCAAGCCGGGCTTCGAGATGCTCGTGAACAACTACGCCGCGGGCATCCTCGCCTTCGCCCTGGCGATGGTCGGGTTCTTCTGGCTCGCGCCGATCTTCAAGGCGATCGCGAACGGCCTCGGCGCCGCGGTCGAGTTCCTGGTGAACAACTCGCTCCTGCCGATCGCCAGCGTGATCATCGAGCCGGCGAAGGTCTTCTTCCTCAACAACGCGATCAACCACGGCGTGCTCGACCAGCTCGGCGCCGCGCAGGTCGACGAGTCCGGCAAGTCGATCCTGTTCCTCCTCGAGGCGAACCCCGGCCCCGGCCTCGGCGTCCTCCTCGCCTTCACCTTCTTCGGTGTCGGCATCGCCCGCTCGACCGCTCCCGGCGCGATCATCATCCAGTTCCTCGGCGGTATCCACGAGATCTACTTCCCGTACGTGCTGCAGAAGCCGATCCTGTTCCTCGCCGTCATCCTCGGTGGTGCCACGGGTGTCGCGACGAACGTCGCCTTCCAGTCCGGTCTCGTCGCCCCGGCCTCGCCGGGTTCGATCATCGCGGTCCTCGGCTCGACGGCGAAGGACAGCTTCGTCGGCGTCATCCTCTCGGTCATCCTGTCCGCGGCGGTCTCCTTCGCGGTGGCGTCGTTCTTCCTGCTCGCCAGCCGGAAGCGCGACCTCGCGAACAACGGCGGCGACATGAGCGCCGCGATGGCGAAGCTCCAGGCCAACAAGGGCCGCGACGTCAACGCCGCGACCTCGGGTCTGCTCGGCAACAACTCCCCGGCGAACGAGGAGGAGGCCGAGGCCTCGCTCGGCGGCGTCGGCTCGGCGTCCACCGCGACGGCGACCCGCGTCGAGAGCGTCGTGTTCGCCTGCGACGCCGGCATGGGCTCCAGCGCCATGGGCGCCAGCGTCCTCCGCAACAAGGTGAAGAAGGCGGGCATCGAGGGCGTCACGGTCGTCAACAAGGCGATCGCGAACCTCGACGGCACCGAGGACCTCATCATCACCCAGGAGGAGCTCACGGACCGTGCCCGGCAGAAGAACCCGAACGCGCAGCACGTGTCGGTCGGCAACTTCATGAACGCGCCGCAGTACGACCAGGTCGTCGACCAGCTCAAGAACCAGTAACGAAGTGCAGTATCGGAGGGGACGGCGGAAGCCGTCCCCTCCATCACGTCCGCGAACAACAAGGAGAACCCCGATGCCCGTCCTGCAGGAGAGCCAGATCCGCATCCACACCGAGGACACCGCGCCGACCAAGTCGGAGGCGATGAAGGAGGCGGCCGAGATCCTCGAGGCTGCGGGCGCGGTCACGGCGGACTACTACCCGGCGATGCTCGAGCGCGAGAAGAGCGTGTCGACGTACATGGGCAACTTCCTCGCCATCCCGCACGGCACGAACGACGCGAAGGACGCGATCAAGTCGTCCGCGCTGTCCTTCATCCGCTACGCCACCCCGATCGACTGGGACGGCAACCCGGTGCGCTTCGTCGTGGGCATCGCCGGTGTGAACAACGAGCACCTCGACATCCTCTCCAAGATCGCGATCGTGTTCTCCGACGAGGACGAGGTCCAGAAGCTCACCGACGCCCAGGACACCGCGGCGATCCTGTCGATCCTCGGCGAGGTCAACGAGTGAGCACCGCAGTCCACTTCGGCGCCGGCAACATCGGCCGCGGCTTCGTCGGGCTCCTCCTGCACGAGGCCGGGTACGAGGTCGTCTTCGCCGACGTCGCCGCCCCGCTCATCGACGCCCTCGCCGCCGCCGACTCGTACACCGTGCACGAGGTCGGCGCCGGAGCCCGGGACCACGAGGTCTCGAACTTCCGTGCCGTGAACAGCGCGCAGGACGAGGACGGGGTCGTGCGGGAGATCGCCCAGGCCGCGATCGTCACGTGCGCCGTCGGCCCGACCGTCCTGAAGTTCATCGCCCCGGTCATCGCCCGTGCGCTCCAGGAACGTGACGCCGACGCGGCCCCCCTCGCCGTGGTGGCGTGCGAGAACGCGATCAACGCCACCGACCGTCTCCGCGAGTTCATCGTCGACGCGCTGCCGGCCGACGTCCGCGACCAGGCGCTCGCCCGGGCCGTGTTCGCGAACACCGCAGTCGACCGCATCGTGCCCGCGCAGCCCGAGGGCGCCGGACTCGACGTGACGGTGGAGACCTACTACGAGTGGGCGATCGACCGGACCCCGTTCGGCGGCGCCGAGCCGGAGATCCCCGGCGTGCACTACGTCGACGGTCTCGCGGCCTCGATCGAGCGCAAGCTCTTCACGGTGAACACCGGGCACGCCACGGTCGCGTACCACGGCTTCCTCGCCGGGGCCGACAAGATCAGCGACGCGATCGCGATCCCGGCGGTCCGTTCGGAGCTCGAGTCGGTGCTCGCCGAGACGAGCGACCTGCTCGTCCGTCGCCACGAGCTCGACCCCGAGGTGCACCGCGCCTACGTGCAGGCGATCGTCGGTCGTTTCGAGAACCCGCACCTGCCCGACACCGTGACGCGCGTCGGCCGCCAGCCGTTGCGGAAGCTCTCCCGCGACGAGCGGTTCGTCTCGCCGGCCGCCGCCCTCGCCGAGGACGGCACGGAGCCCACCGCCCTGCTCGACGCGATGGGGGCCGCGCTGCGGTTCGACGTCGCGGACGACGAGCAGAGCGTCGAGCTGCAGACGCTGCTGCGCTCCGACCGGAGCGACGCCGACGTGGCGACCGAGATCACCGGGCTCGACGAGCAGCACCCGCTGCACGCGGCCTTCGCGGACCGGGTGCGTTCCGCGCGCGCCTGACGTCCCGCACGTCCCACGGACGGGAGGCGCGGTGCCGGC
>Ga0265780_10003742_pt1 | contig 19880 bp, 20 predicted proteins | sample P1T30metagenome_FD_192432 | JGI IMG/M metagenome (GOLD analysis project Ga0265780, IMG submission 192432) | Plant litter microbial communities from East Loma Ridge, Irvine, California - P1 T30 | ecosystem: Environmental > Terrestrial > Plant litter > Unclassified | place: USA: California...
ATCTGGGCCGCAAGACACTTCTCGCGATCGCCAACCATTGCGTGTGCTGTAAGAGCAATCACAGGCGTCGACGGGATACCGTTCTCACGCTCCCATTCTCGGATTTTGGCTGTCGCTTCGAAGCCGCCCTGGGTATTGTTAGTGTCACGATGCTAGCGACCCATAATTTGACTCACCATGACAGGCATTTGCACGTCCATAAGTACGCAATCGAAGCGTTTCTTCTGAATGTGCTGGACGGCCTCAAGACCGTTGTTTGCTACTGTGACTCTGTGATGGTATTTCTCCAAGATTCTGACAGCTAACTTCTGGTTGACAGCATTGTCCTCTGCAAGAAGAATCTGGAAGGATTTCGAGTGATCCGAAACTAGAGGCGCAGCTCGGCCATCAAGAGCTGGAATAAGCGCATTGCCCAAATCGATTGGCAAGCAGGGTGTGGTCATATAACTTGAAATGCCATTTTCAAGCGCCGATCTGAGGCTGATCGACACTCGTGGCGTTAGCATGACAAGCGGGATGTATTTGAATCGCTCAGCAATCCTGAGCTCTCGGGCGGTCTTGTCATTGTCAACAATGACGCAGTCGAACGGCATGTCCGCCCGTTTCTCGGATCCCGGGACCTGGTCAACGGTGTTGACGACCATTGGTACGAGATCTAGCTGTTTGAGGTGCTCGGAAATCTCTTCCGAGAAATTGGTTTGGTCCTGGTCAACGAAGAGCACAGTGTGCCCTCTGTAAGCCGCGAGCTGAGGCCTGATGGCGCTGAGATCCTCTTTACCAAGACGGACTCGGCAAGTAAAGTAAAAGACACTGCCCTTTCCAAAGTCGGATTCAACCCACATGCGGCCTCCCATGAGTGTTACAAGACGCTTCGAGATAGACAGGCCAAGACCCGTGCCGCCGAACTTCCTGGTTGTGGAGCCATCGGCTTGTTGGAAAGTATCGAAGATGAGGTTGAGCTTATCGCCACGGATGCCTATACCCGTGTCGGACACAGCGAACTGGAAGACGTATTGGTCTGCACCGCAGTCCTGATCTTGTGCCATCGAGATAGCAACCTTGACCTCACCGTGTTCGGTGAACTTGATCGCATTGCCTACGAGGTTCAGGATAATCTGTCTCAATCGGAACGAGTCGCCAATAACGTAATCCGGCACCTTGTATGAGACGTCGTAGGCAAGGTTTAGCTTCCGCTCGTTGGCTCTTGATGCTAATGATTTCAAAGCGTTAAAAATCGTGCCGCGCATAGAGAACGGAATTTCTTCCATAACCATGCGATTCGCTTCGATCTTGGAAATGTCGAGGATGTCGTCGATGATGGTAAGTAATTGACCTGCCAGGTTGTGGACAATGGTCAGCATCTCGCGTTGTGCATGGGTGAGGTCGGTATCTAGGGTGAGCTGCGTCATGCCGATGATGCCGTTCATGGGCGTTCGGATCTCATGGGACATGTTTGCCAGGAACTCGGATTTCGTTTTGTTCGCCAACTCTGCTGCTTCCCTGGCAGCCGTGTTCCTCTGGATACTCTCTCGCAAACTAGACACCATCTGATTGATCTTCCTCTTCAGCTCGTCCATTTCGCCAGAGGCCTCGACGGTGATCTGTGTGAATTTGCCTTCCATAGCAGCATTTGTAATGTCTCCAAATGCACGCACTTGTGATGTCAAGTTCTGTGCCATGGTGTTGACATCGGTGGTGATTTCCTTCCACCGCCCGTCAATATCGCGCACATCTGCCTGGCCACCCATCTTGCCGTCGACGCCGACATCGCGCGCAACTCGCTTCACAGCGAGTGACCAATCGTCCAGCCTCATGACCATGTCGTTGATCGTGTCTTTGAGCAATCTGATTTCTCCTTCGGCGTCCACGTGTACTCTTCTGCTCATGTCTCCTTTAGCAATGGCTTGCGTGACCTCGGATATACTTCGCACTTGGAGTGTGAGGTTTTCTGCCATAGTGTTGACATTGTTGGTAAGATCTTTCCACTTGCCCTCCACGTTGTCGACCTGCGCTTGGCCACCCAGGATCCCGTCTGTCCCGACTTCTCGCGCGACCTTGCTAACTTCTTGGGCGAAAGTGTTCAGGCGGTCCACCATGGTGTTGATGGTGATCTTCAGGGACAGAATTTCACCCTGTACTTCTGCCTTGACCTTCCGGCTCAGATCACCTCGAGCAACAGCTGTCGTGACTTCTGCAATTTCTCGCACTTGAGTTGTTAGGTTCATGGCCATACCGTTCACATTTTCAGTGAGGTCCTTCCAAGTACCCTCGACTCCGTGAACTGTAGCCTGTCCGCCAAGTCGTCCTTCAGAACCGACCTCTCGGGCAATCTTGGTGACTTCGTGGGCAAACTGCTGGAGTTGGTCCACCATGCGATTGATGGTCAATTTGAGCTCCAGAATCTCACCCTTACATTCGGCCTCTACTTTGCGCGTGAGGTTTCCTTGTGCTACAGCTGTTGTGACCTGCGCAATATCTCGTACCTGGGTGGTGAGGTTCTGAGCCATGGCGTTCACGTTTACAGTCAATTCATTCCACATGCCCTTGACACCGGCAATCTCAGCCTGGCCACCGAGCTTGCCTTCAGTTCCGACATCTCTGGCGACTTTTGTGACCTGTGTTGCAAACGACTGCAATTGGTCCACCATGGTATTTATCGTTTGCTGCAGCTGCAAGATTTCTCCTCTGGCCGGACGCTCAATTTTGCGGCTCAGGTCACCATGAGCTACTGCTGTGGTGACGACAGCAATTTCTCGCACCTGTTCCGTGAGATTCTTTGCCATAACATTGACTGCGGGTCGTATTAGGCAAACGGGCCGAATACATGAAGCTTAAAAATACGTACCACTATCTGTCAGCTCCGCCCAAATGCCCGCAACTCCAGGTAGATTTGCCTGGCCCCCGAGTCTACCCTCGGTGCCGACCTCTCTGGCTAGAAACGTGACTTGACTGGCGAATTCCTGCAACTGGTCCACCATGGTGTTGATAGTGCGCTTGAACAGGGTGATTTCAGGGTCCATCTCCTTGGCGTGAATCAGGACTTTTTTACTCAAGTCGCCCATAGCGACGGCGGTTACAATGGCACCAATCTCGCGGAGGGCCTTTTGGAAAGCCAAGTTGGCCTGCTGGTGCTTGCCGAGCTCTCTCTTGAGAGCACCAATGTCTTCGATGCCGTGTTCAAAGGCCATGTTCTGGTTATTCAGCTGCTTGTTGACTTCGGCGGAGAGGTTGTCGATGTGTTCGCGCTGGTTCCGAATCTGGTCGGCCTGCTGGTTCAGGTGGTCGCGGAGATAGGAGAGCTGCTGCTCGGTGAGCGCAGCGGCGGGGGCATCGTCGCCATTCGACTCTTTTGCGGCGAGCCAGTTGCTCACCCACAGGGCGCGGTCCTTGTTCGAGCCGCGGCGGCCATGGCCTGGGGGGCCCGCGTTGCTGCGGAGAGCGCCCGCGGGAGTATAGACAAGGCCCTCTTCGGTAGGCTCACCCGCGGGCGTCATGGGGAAGGTGTTCTGATTGGCGGCGACGCTGCTCTTGTGCTCGAGCAGCTCAACACGTGCAGCTAGGGCGGCCAGCTCCTGCTCGAGCGCGTCCTTCTCTGGGCATGGTGGGCCAGGCAAGGCAATGGGCGCAGCCTTTGCGCCATTTGCAGCTATCTGGGCGCCGAACGAGGGGTCGTGGGCGGGATCGTGGTGGCGGGCGAGATTCTTGATGAAGTCTGCAAGCCCTGCATAGGTTTCGGCCGTCATGGCGACGGCGAGGGTATCGGGAGTCGGCGGCGTGCTAGGTGCGCATTGGGGACAAGAAGGGACAGGCGATGCAGCGGTGCAGCGGTGCAGCGGTGCAGTGAGAGGAGAGGTATGATGGGTGCTGTGTAGGGGGCAGAAATGCGGTGATGAGGCGGGCTAGCAGCATGTATGTATATACTGGATGTAGGTAGGGCGGCCGGGTCCTGGTCGTGAAGGGACCCCAGCGAGCAAAAGCGTATTGGTGTTGGCGGCTTCACGCCAGTCGGGGACACAAGGCGAGATGCGCGCAGGACCAGTACGAGTTCCCCGGTGCCGACGTCGAGGCTGCGAGAAGGAGAGGTGCGGTGCGAGGAGGAGCGATGCAGGCAGTGTGAGGCGTGAGAGCGCAACCCACCATTGACCACTGACCACTGACCACTGACTGACGACCGATACGAAAAAGATCGGCACTCGACCTCTCCCAAAGCACCCCAAACACAAAGACAGAGTTGCCCTCGCCGGCCTGTCAGTTGCGGAACTACTAGTAGGCTAGCCCGGTAGCGAGCCCTCCAGGGCTCGTCGTCTCCACCCTCTCGTCCTTCGTCGACGGCGCTCCACGACTCTCTAGCACAATGCCATGGCACTGCGGACAGGCTCTCCTCGCCCGAACAACACGATGGGCATTGTCCCACCCCCCTTGAGCCCTGCCTCGGCGCCGAACCCACGTCATAGGGCCTCTGCGCAGATTCCCCAGCGGAGCCTAAGATGAGGTGTCACCTCTGGCACGCCGGCATCACCTTGCGCTGCGCTGCACTGCGCTGCGCTGCCACTCTTCCCAACCAAGGTGGGCATCCCGTGAGGCGTGACCGTTTTAGCCTCCCACGGCACCAGCAAATCACCTCGCCGCCGACCCGCCCGATCAGCGAATAGGGGCTTTGCCACTGGCGAGTGGAGAGCAGTGGCGAGGACACACGGCCGCTCACACTTCCAGGGTCCCGTTCCTTTCGGTAATGATGAGCCCATTTGCCAACCTTAGCACGCTGTTCTTCGGGCGCACTTTGAATTTCCACATGCAGCTGTCCGCGAACATCTCACTCCATGCAGCGCGCATGCTGAATTCTCCTGTTTGATCGTCGTCATGTCCTCGTAAGTGTTTCATGATTATGCAACCCACCAAAGTTCTCCAACGCGCTATCTTCAACGGCAAGCTCCACGCGCGGGTGGGGTACCTATCGTACAGTGCCGTCCTAGCATACTCCTAGTGAACTCGCTCTGTTCGGTGCGACGCGAGCGCGTGGCTAATGGCTAACTTGAGTTTCAGGGTCTTCCGTTCATCTTCCTAGTCATGGGCACCCTAGTAGCCCTCTTCTAGCGTCATTGGCGGCACCGCTGTTCCAAGCGAGCATGCACTTGCTTACGGTAGTCTACACCTGGCCAACCCAACTTGCTCAAACCTCACATGCACATGCATGTCGGGACATGATGCAACCGAAGACCAAAATCAATGGCATATGGCAAATGAACAAGGTCGCATCTTAAATTCTATCTCGATTAACGTGTTACCTCAGCTTCTTGGCGTGTGCTACCAAGCTCTCAATAACCTGCTCAAACGCATCCTTGTCTCCCAGCGCGCTCTCCATGCGTTTCTGCCAATACCCAAACACCTCATTAGCTCGGACTTCCAAGTCTTTCAGCCGCTGCACATGCTCCTCCAGCTCGTCCTTGGTAAAGTTCTGAAGCGCTGCCTCTGTTGTTGAGCACAGCATGGTGGTACTACTTATGTCCAATTCCGGTGGCGGCGGTGGGCCCTTCCTCTTCCTGTCAGGTTTCGATGCAGACGAGTCGACTGATGTCGACGACGCATTCTCTCCTTCACGCTTCACACGCCCGAGAGCTCCACTGCGGCCATCTGACGAAGGGCGAGGTGACCTCTCGCCAGGCATGTGCATCGAGGGCAGAATGAGCTTCTTCTGCTTGGACGCTGGAAGGATCTCGTCGAGGTCGACTGGGACACCCAGAGAGACAAGAAATAGTCGCCGTATACGTGAGCGAACCCAGTCGGGTGGTTGTAGTGGCGGCGGCGCCACGAGCTGTGCCCACAACGACTTACTTCGTTCCGTCAGGAATATCGACCGTGCATCCTCGGCTGCAAATATGCGGGGTACTTGTTGTAATGATGGGTATATCTCATTAATGTAGGGGTCGGTAGCAGAAATCATGTCTCCAAGAGAGTCGAGGTCATCGAAATTAAGGACAGGCTATCCAAGGACAAGTCAGTCACGCATCACTTGAAGGGCATTGCGAGAGGCAAACATGGGCTTGGGCCCTATTGATTTGACTTACAGGACCTAAAGAGGGCGTAGGTACAGGAGGTTGATTTGGGGACTTATCAAATGAAGTCTCTGCTTGATCCTCGCCTTGTTGAAACCCATCATCAAAGTCCCCGAAATCGTCGTCACCTTCCTCGCCCTCCTCAAATTCATCAAATTCACCAAAGCCATCGTCATCTTCCGCGAAATCGTTTGCAGCATCGTCTTGTTGTTCCAGTGAATCGTCGGGGTCAGACATGGGCTCGTCGGACTTTATGGGAGACCTATTCGAGGCAGTTGGCGACCCTTCATCCGTCAATGGTACGCAGGGAGGCACCAAGAAAATGCCCTACGTACCTTGGGACTTGCGCGGTGGCTCCGGTGCCTTGACGATGATGTCGGGCGCAGCATCTGCAAGACGCAGCTGATGGGCATGTGTGCCAGGGACATCACCGTAGCTAGGTTGGTCAGGGTCGATCTTCTCGACGATGGTCTTTGGGACGGCAGTTCCTCCGGGCGTGAGCGGCCGGTCACTGACGCTGACGCGAGAGGTGCTGCGGCTCCGCGAGCCCTCGGGCACGATTTCGACCTCGTCAGGTACGGCGTCCTGGGTCCGCTTCTTGTATGCATCGGTTCCAGGCACCTCTCCGTGAGCTGGTGCATCGTCCACGCGCTCCACCCTGGTGATAGGGATGGGAGAGGTCGCTTCGTTCCTGCTGGCATGGCCTTCTGAGGCATCGGAGAAGTGCTCGTCGCTGGATGCTTCCTCTGCACACACATTTAGCCATGGATCGATCGAGGTAGAGGAACTACACACCTAGTTCCTTCGCGCCCGGGTCCTCGAGCTCAACGCTCTTGCGGGGCGGTGCCAGTTCATCGACCATGTTGTAGTTGGCACTGCAGCCTTCGTGTCTCACGTGCAGATAGTCGTTTGGCTGGTAGGGTTGCGAAGAGGGTTGCAGAGGCGATGTCTGCCACGAGCTTTACCAGGACAAGAACAATCTCGTGCAGCATGCTACTCGTTGGTGCTGTCGTCGGGTCTCTGGGCAGCGGGGCGGCGGTCTGGCCCCGGGGGAGCACCTGGAACAACGATTCACCGGCAGCTACTGCCAGATCCTTGTCGCAGCTGTTTGCCCAACTTTTGGCAGCTGCACCCGCAACTTGGACGCGACGTGAAAGACGTCCACTGACTTTGTTTGCTATCCCCGCCAAGGTTTACTCGCTTTTCTTCGTGACCAGGTGCCCGCGTCATAATTGTCTTCCGCACGCGCGCCCCAACTAGCCTTTTCTGCGCCCAACTCACGTAAACAACTTGCGCGACCAACCTCCACAACACTGTCCAGCGCCATCGACCTTCACACGACAACCCAACATGTCGTTCAAGTTTGGGCAGCAGAGCAGCAGCAATACGCCAAACAAGCCATTGTTCGGCGCTGCTAGCAACACGTCTGGTGGAACAGCTCCGTCTCTCTTTGGAGCAGCCAACGCCGGGAGCACTGGCACAAGCACCCCCGCCGGCTCAGGCCTATTTGGTGGAGGCGCGACTGCAGGCACGTCGAGCGTCTTTGGCGGCGGCGCTTCGAACACACCTGGAAGCACGCCTGGTGGGCTGTTTGGTGGCGGCGGAGCTACATCAGGCGCGTCAACATCGAGTCTGTTTGGCAGTAGTCTCAGCAAGCCCGCTGGCGATGCAGCGAAGCCGGCGGCGATCTTTGGTGGTGGATTTGGAGCTCCTGCGAGCGGTGCGACATCTTCGTCGCCGGCGCCGTCCTTTGGATTCGGCACCGCAACCTGTATGTGTCTCCCATGAGCATTCCTCGCGTATATAGCTAACAAAGAGCAACAGCATCTACACCCGCAGCCACACCCGCAACGAACAAGTTCCTCCCGTCGACGACGCCTGCTGGCGCTCCCCCAGGTCCCAGTCTGTTCGGCGCACAGAACACACAAGCTGGCGCAAACGCTCAAACGGGCTCGTCGCTGTTCGGCGCACAAAAGCCACAGACGGGTGGAGCTACACAGCCTGGATCAGGACTGTTTGGCGGACAGAATCAAGCAAGCGGCTCGAGCCAGCCAAGCCCATCTCTGTTCGGCGGAAACCCAGCCACGACATCTTCCTCGCCCGCTCCCGGACTATTCGGTGGTGCACCTGCAGGCAAGCCTTTAGGTAGCTCCACACCCACTTCCGGACTATTTGGCGGGAACAAAGACACTTCGGCCGGTGCAGACAAAGGCCCAACCCCTGCGTCTTCAGCACCATCAGGTCTCTTTGGAGGTGGACCGTCAGCTGGTTCACAAGGCCAGGGAGCTGCTAAACCATCGCTGTTTACACCTCCAACCACTTCGTCAACACCAGCCAGCAAGCCTCCCACCTTCAGCCTCGGTACAACCTCAGCAGCTCCAGCATCTTCACAGCCTCCACCGAGTCTGGGCGGCTTCAGCTTGGGCGGAAAACCAGACGCGCCAAAGTCATCTGCTGCTCCTGCCTCCAGTATGTTTGCCAACATAGGCACCCCAGCCTCTTCAGCTCCTGGTGCTACGACGCCAACAAGTGGAGCTACCACTACAGCAGGAAGCTCCGGCACAACCACAGCAGCCGCTCCAGCTCCTTCGCTGTTCGCAGGAGCTGGTAGCGGGAGCTCGGCGCCCGCCACATCTGGTCTCGGTGCACCTACAAGCGGTGGACCAAGTGGACTATTTGGAGGAGGAAATCCCGCAACATCCACTGCACAGTCGTCAACATCGACCAGCCAGCCGGCAGCCACACTTGGAAGTGCGGCAAATGATGCGACGAAGACCGGCGGGCTTGCAAATTCTACGGCCGGTCCCCCACCATCTGCGCAGTCACGTCTGAAGAATAAGAGCATGGACGAGATTATTACACGATGGGCAGCTGATCTGTCAAAGTATCAGAAGGAATTTCAGACACAAGCTGAGACAGTCGCAAAGTGGGACCGAGCATTGGTCGAGAATTCCGACAAGGTCCGCCAGCTGTACTCCAAGACCTTCCAGGCAGAGCGAGATGCTGCAGAGGTTGAGCGACAGTTGACGATGATGGAGGAGAACCAACAGGAACTCGATTCATATCTGGACCGTTACGAGAAGGAGATTGAGAATCTGATGAAGATGCATGGTGTCAGTGGAAAGTCTGATGGTCTGAGGGGCCCTGATCAGGAGCGAGAGAGAACGTATGCTTTTGCCCCAATACTAATACTTCTGGCTCTAGCTGACATAATGGCAGATACAAACTCGCCGAGAAACTCTCAGACAGACTCAACGAGCTCAACAAGGACCTGACCGAGATGATTGAGGAGATCAACAGCACTTCACAGACACTCAGCAAGACTGGCAAGCCAGACGATCCGGTACGCGTTCTTCTCTGCGCTGCAATTTACGTAATCTAATCATGTGTTAGTTGACCAAGGTCGTTCGCGTCCTAAACACTCAGCTTTCGCAGCTCCAACTCATTGATGCCGGCACCGCTCAGCTCAAGGAAAAGATTAACCAGACACAGAAGGAAACCCAGCGTGTCGGGGCGAATGGCTGGAACGGACTGGGCTCAGACCCGTCAGATGACTTCATGCGGAGCTTCCGTGGTGGACGAACTGAGCGATTCGGCGGTGTATCATAGGGTCATGGCTGAAACTAAGTAACGTCGCTTTATGTCTATCACAGCCTGTCTGTGGGCCCGGTCACACCAACGGTTCTTGTAATAAATGAGTCACATGCATCATTGGAGTTTATTGGATTTTTTGAAACACAATAGTATCATCCCGTTTACGCTGCGCCTTATGATCTTTGGTGGATGCGATTGATGGTGATGCTGATAGAAGCTTCACGTGCAATCTGGGCCGACCCTTCAAGATTTTCATGCAGTAGAAAACAGGAAGGCTAGGCAGGTTCTATGTACTGTGTTGCAGCGAATAATTGCGAGTATGAACACCGCACTCGTTTGACGTTGTGATGCAGGCCGAGGCTGGGACGCAGATATTGGAATTGGTGAACAAGAAGATTGTGTGTGATTTAATGGCTAAACAAGAACCGCGAGGTCAGCCGATCGCTGCCTTTCCTCCACAGGCAGGCACTGGGAAAGAAGCTCACTTCTGTTCGCCTTGACCGGATGCTTCGCCCTCCTTAATCACGTCGTCGCTGTGAAACTGTCAGATTGTATCCTTGATATTGTATATTCGGGGTGATTGGAGGGATGATTGTGATGTGGCGATAGTGGTGTGGGTAGCTGCGTTGTGAAGTGGGTACTGACATGTGCTTGTCAAGGTCCTCGATGTGCTGCCTCTGCTGGCGGAGCTTCTCCTTGATGGCTAGGAGCCTGTTTGCTGGTTAGCTCGGGTTTCTTCTCCGTGAAGCTTCTCGCTGCTCCCGGGGTCTGTATTTGCCGTGAACATACTTGGCCTTCTCTTCCTGGCGAATGTAAAGCTCCTCAGAAGCGGTTTCGCGCTTAGTGAAGGCATCACTGTGGTTTCATTTAGCTTGCCGCAGGTTTGACAGTTCCGTTTCGAAGCACTCACCCTCCAGCGGAACCAGTAGGCCTCGACGCGCCAGAGCCGGTTGCACCTTCAGCCATGCGGCGTGCAGCTACAGAGAAGTAGCGGGGTGCAGCGACAGAGCGCGCGGTCTTGATGATTGATGTACGAAGCATAGTGTCCGTTTGGAGGAGGAATTGGAGAATTGGGGTTTTTCAAATGGCTTCTACAGATCGCCGTGAGGTGGAGTGATGAGCTTGACGAAGACCTCGCCAAAGCGCCCGGGCCTGCGTCATCGTCATCGGTCATGTGATGCTGGGCTTTCCCCCAGCCCCCAGGCCATGATGCACACTACTCCAGCATTGGATGATGCCTCAGAAGAATTTGTCGAAATTGAACCAGCTGTATCAAAGGTTGCTTCAAAAGTGGCATCTAATGTGGCTATAGACAGGATCCGCCAGACTTATGGTACATGGCATGGTACATGGAAGCACTTCAAAAAGCAGTGACGCCGGAGCCATGCGCGTACGATATAATTGCGAGCAGCCCGCTGATAAAGCACTTGCTACATGTAAAATTACCACGACGGTCGGCATGGGCTGACCGCTGCCAGTTGATGTGCTTAATGTTAGAGTGCCTTGGTCGCCGCGTGTAACTGTCATTGAACCTTGGAAAGGTCACTGCGGGGCTCAAAGCTCAACCACAGCACAGCACCATGATCGACGGTCTGGACGGGCAGCGCAATGGCAGGATGTGCGGACAAAATCAGACGCTACAGGTGCCTACGGCGGTGACGGGCGGGCGCGGATTGTGTGCAAGTGGGAGAGACTCGTCGCGCCTGTTCTGGGCTGTGTGAAACGATCCGAGGACAGGCAGGCGTGATCGACGGCAGCGCCTGCCAAGGAATCGGGTTCTCCTTCGACGACCAGTCCCCTCCATCTTCCCTTGATAAACAGTCCTCTGCCAAAAAGCCCTCAACTTCACTTTCCCACTCCGCACACTCAACCACCCGTATCCCGCACTCCCAATCCGTTTCTACCCAACTCCATCTTCTCTCGTAAGTACTCTGTTGCTGTGCGTCATGCCTCCCAGCGCCGCAGACCGGCCGCCAATTTGCGCACTCTGCACCCTTCCCCAACCAGCGCTGCCCAGCGGTATAAGCGCAGTCTGCTCGCCTTTGGCACTCGCATCGGCCGTTTCCGCCACGAGCCTGCTTTCAGCGTTGGCCTGGTAGCCTTGTTGTTGCTGGCCCTCTAGCCCGCACAAGCCGCCCCTCGTTGCGCCATCTGCTGTCAGGCTCGCAGCGGCCGTGGAGACGAGAGCGGCCGTTGCAACCTCCAGACCATCTTTGACATGCATCCTCAATGCGGCCCGAGGGCTCCCTTGCTCCAAGTCGCGTTTGCCCGCCCGTCGCAGCAGAGCGCACATTGAGGGGCTGACTGGCGGCTCAACAATTGCGACGTGCCATCACCAAACCCCTCATTACGCGCACCTATCGACTCTGGAAATTGCTAACGACTGCGTTCATAGACCACACAACAAAATGGGTTACGAAGACTCCGTGTACCTGGCCAAGCTGGCTGAGCAGGCCGAGCGCTATGAGGGTAAGCACGTTTCCCACGAGCTGCGACATCTCGAGATTGACCAAGTTTTGCAGAGATGGTCGAGAACATGAAGGCCGTAGCCTCTGCAGACCAGGAGCTTTCCGTTGAGGAGCGAAATCTCCTTTCCGTCGCCTACAAAAACGTCATTGGTGCTCGCCGTGCTTCGTGGAGAATCGTCACCTCAATCGAGCAGAAAGAGGAGTCCAAGGGCAACGAGACCCAGGTTGGCCTCATCAAGGAGTACCGCCAGAAGATTGAGGCCGAGCTGGCCAAGATCTGCGAGGACATTCTCGAGTGCCTGGACAGCCATTTGATCCCCTCTGCTGAGAGCGGCGAGTCCAAGGTCTTCTACCACAAGATGTATGAGTTCCCCGCAATCTTGTGCAACGCAAAGATCAGCGACTGACCATCTTTGTCCACAGGAAGGGCGACTACCACCGTTACCTTGCCGAGTTCGCCGTTGGTGACAAGCGCAAGACGTCCGCTGACAAGTCCCTCGAGGCCTACAAGGCTGCCACAGATGTGGCTGCCTCGAACCTTGCTCCCACCCACCCCATCCGCCTTGGTCTCGCATTGAACTTCTCCGTCTTCTACTACGAGATCCTCAACTCGCCCGACCAGGCCTGCCAATTGGCCAAGCAGGCTTTCGATGATGCCATTGCTGGTAGGTTAAGCATTACAAGTTCAATGTGCTTGGGCTAACGTAATTACAGAGCTCGACACTCTGTCTGAGGAGAGCTACAAGGACTCTACCCTCATCATGCAGCTCCTCAGGGACAACCTGGTACGCCCCCTGTCTCCTATAAATGATGTTTTGCTGACCCATTCGTAGACCCTCTGGACTTCTTCCGAGGCCGAGCCATCCGCTGAGGCGCCCGCCGCTGCTGCTGAGCCCGCCACCGATGCGCCCAAGGCGGAGGCCACCGAGCCCGCTGCTGAGGCCAAGGCATAAATGATCAAAATACTCTGCGCAGAAAGAGGACGCGGTCGACGACGTGAAGCTTCTTGGTATGGGCGAATGATGCCTGGGTCATCCTTTGCTAATGGTATGGAGGTGCACTGGGGTGTTTGAGCCATTTGTGCTTTACTAGACTCTCGAAATCTTCATCCTGTCAACATCCAGACGCAATCACCTACCTTACTCACTGTAGCACGACTTGTACGGAACCTATATATCCATGTGGAGGTTCCTTTCAGATTTTCATGTCTCTTATCAGGTGCTGTAGTAGTTTGACGCACGTGTTCTTCCTTTCCTACGATCCTTCATACCCCAAAAAAGATTTCGATTACAACCTCACACGTTATGCTCCCTAGAGCCGCGATTAAGCAATTACCTTCGCCCTCCAGTAGCGGCCTTGAGCCCCAAGGCAGCTTGAACACTTCCCGTTCTTGTCTCGCCGCCTTGACTATGTCCAACAGCAAAAGCTCTTGTAATGTCTTTGACTTGTAACGAAGTATACATGAATCCCTTTGCACAGCTATATAGCCATGCCTCTCTCCGTCTGCGCTATATTGTAGGTGTTTGATACGCGACCTCGACGTGTACATGGACATGCTGAGGCTTAAGATGGGGATGCGTTGGTGACAAGTCAGGTTCCACCGCGCTCATTGCACATGAGACCACGCGATGATGGCACACACTGATTAGTGGTTCCCTTAAGATGGGAACATGAATTCCAGTCGTGTGGCGTTGCACAATTGTCGGAACTTGTTCGCCAGCGTCGAGTCTCTTGTGCTCGTGCGTCGTTCGCGCCGCTTTAACCAGAAGCGTCGCCTTGCATATGCGGGTTTGCTAAGGCAATCTGCTACCGTTCACCGGATATGCAGCTTCGCGATTACTCTTCTCAGCCTTGTGGACAGCTCAGCAGCTGGAGAACCATGGGTTTCTATTCTGTGCCCTTGGCCCCCAGCGGAGCACTCATTGGTAGATGACGCCATAGCCTCAAACCTCGCCCGCTGCGCGGCGAGACTATCGATAATGGCAGGCGCGAGCGATATTCCGCTTCTCAACACCCACCCTCCCCACATGACGCAGCTGTAGATTCCCGACTGGTGACCTGTGAGGTGGTGAGTCGTGCGCGAATTCGTCATTGTGCGCTGCTTCTTGTCGCTCAATTCTCCTTTCACAGTCCATTGTCTTGAGGGCGCTTCAACAAGGCGTCGCGAACGCTGAGGTCGCGGCTGCCTCTTTCCGTCCCAGGTCCTTCTCAAGCATCGCGACAGTCTGGTGTCGCACAACGCCTCACGATTCACTTCTCTCTCCTCACACTCACATTCACCTCTGCCTCGACCCCAGGCATACACAAAAGCTCTGCTGCCCGCTGTTCCAGCATCTCCTCCCTTACCACACACCTCCACTTCAACCTCGTAAAAATACAAGCTCAACCGGATCCAGTGACTGGCGAGATTTACTCGTCGTAGTCAATCGTGGCCTTTACCCGGCGGGTCAGGTATCACCATGGCCTCCACCGCCGCTCAGCGCGTTCAGAACCAGATCCATTTCATCGAAGCCGTACTTCAAAACTACGATTCAGATCATCCAAACTATGGCCTTTTCCGCCGCCAGCTCGAGCAACATGAGCAGCAGCTAGCTGAGCTTCATCAAGACGAGAAATTCGAAGCGCAACCGACACCCACACGGGCATCCTCGTCGAGTGCAGAGTCTCTAGGCCCTTCGCGCAAGCGCAGCGCGGGACTGACGGCCGACGGCTACGAGCCTGAGCCAAAACGTGTCAGCGCCCAACCGAGCCCACAGACATCTAGCAGTCCCGATTCGTTATTCAGTGCGCCCAATCAGCAGCAGTGGTCAGTTCCGAACAGGCCTGGGGAGACTTTGGGCCACAGCGATTCAACACCCTTCATCGACTTGACCGTGTCCGATCCACCCAGCCCTGTTAATCCACCGATTCCGTTCGATCCATTTCCAGAGCTTGTGCATGCTTTTCAAGACAACGGCACTCGGCCACTCCCAGCAGATGCCTTCACCCAGGATTTCATGTCTGCCGAGGAGCTAGCACAATTTCTCATCACCCCAACGCCGGCCAATGGCGGCTATGGCTTCCAGCAACAGCAGCGCAACCGGGCTGCGATGGTTGGCTCCGGACAACCGCAGTTGCCCGTCGATTTCCCTACCCGTTCCATTCCTTACTTACCTGGTCCACACCGCCCAGACTGGATGAGGGGCGACAGTGAAGACGATGAAATGTATGGTGACTCCCCACTGAACATTACGGAGGCCGACGCAATTGAGAAGATGCTCGAGATCGTTCAGCAGAATGGAAACGACGCAGCATTGCCAGGTGACAGAGAGCAGACGCCAGAAATCATGAGTTCGACTTTGAAGGAATACCAGAAGATCGGCCTCACTTGGCTGCTCAAGATGGAAGCTAGCAGGAACAAAGGAGGTATATTGGCGGACGAGATGGGACTCGGCAAGACGGTAAGTCCTCAAGAGGCCGATTCTTCACGAAGTCCAGTCCTTATCTCCTGCTGCAAAGGGAATTATGCGCTGACATGATCCAGGTTCAAGCACTTGCGCTCATCTGTGCCCACCCTTCTCAAGACCCTCTCTGTAAGACGACCTTGATCATAGCACCGGTTGCTCTCATGCGTCAGTGGGCCAAGGAGATTGCGCACCATGTCAAAGACCGCTACAAGCTCAGCGTCTATCTGTATCACGGAAATGGCAAGAAGGCAGATTTCAGTCTGCTGCGCCAGTATGATGTGGTCCTCACAACCTTCGGTACTCTCACTTCAGAGTTCAAACAGAAGGACTCGCGACGCGAGACGCTGCTCCACGAGCGAGAGCTGAACGAACCAGGCTTCCGGCGTAACCCTCGCGACAAGCTCGCACTACTCGGTCCCGAGTGCATGTGGTATCGCATTGTTATCGATGAGGCTCATATGATCAAGAACCGCAACTCTCTTCAGTCCAAGGGCTCCGCTGATCTGCAAGCGAAATACCGTCTATGCTTAACAGGTACACCTATGATGAATTGCATCGACGAGCTGTATCCAATGCTGCGCTTCCTTGGAGTCAGTCGCTACAACGATTGGAAGATGTTTGCCCTCGAGATCGCGAAGCCTGCCAAGCATCAGAATCAAGACACCCGAGACCGAGCCATGAAGCGTGTGCAGATTCTGCTCAAGGCAGTAATGCTGCGACGTCAGAAGACATCAGAAGTGGACGGCAAACCCATACTGAATCTTCCGGAGAAGCACACCCACCTTGATAACGTCGAATTTAGTGACGATGAGGCTGGGATTTACAAAGCTCTTGAGGCTAAGTCGCAGATTCAGTTCAACAAGTACCTCAAGCAAAACTCAGTCTCGGCAAATTACGCGTGTATCCTGGTTCTTCTACTCCGATTACGCCAAGCCTGTTGTCACCCTCACTTGATCAAGGATCTTAGTCAGCCTGCCACGGAAGGCATCGCAGAGGACGATCTGCTCGAGCGTGCCCGTCATCTGTCAGATGATGTCGTTGGCCGCTTGAAAGCTGTTGAAGCCTTTGAATGCCCGATCTGCTTTGAGGCGGACCCGAATCCTACTATCATCATACCCTGCGGACACACTGCTTGTGGCGGTTGCGTACAAAAGCTCATCGATCCGGCAAATCGTGTTCAAGACGGCAACGATGAAGTCAGGACGGCGAGATGCGCTGAATGTCGTGGGGACCTGAAGGCCAATCTAATCACCGATCTCAAACACTTCTATAGAGTCTTCTGTCCGGAGCGACTCGAATCCAATGAGCGCATTGAAAAGGTCGATAATGAAGACAGCGACAGCGAAACCGAAGAAGATGAGTGGGACGAGGAAGTTGGCGACGATGTTGATGACAATGGCAATCTTGCTGGATTTGTAGTCTCCGACGAAGATGGAGATGATGAAGTTTGCAAGGTAGAGCATCATAATGGCAGCGGATTGCCTGAGCGAGCTACCCAGGCCGCTCCCAAGAAGTTCAAGAAGTCCAAGGGAAAAGGCAAAGCTCGGGCACAACCAAAGAAGACCTTGGCTCAATTGAAGAAGGAATCGCTTCGCAGTAAGGCCGCGAAGCAGAAATACCTCCGTCGTCTTGATAGGACGTGGGTCCCCTCAGCTAAAACCAGCAAGGTGGTCGAGCTGTTGACTGATATCAAAGAGAAGGACCCGAGTGAGAAGACTCTGATCTTCTCCCAATTCACTTCGCTACTGGACCTTGTGGAAGTCCCGCTCGTGCAGCACAGATTTCGCTACCAGCGCTACGATGGCAGCATGACCATGGATGCCCGTGCCGATGCTGTAGAGGCATTCATGCATGACCACAACGAGACGATCATGTTGGTATCTCTCAAGGCTGGTAACGCCGGATTGAATCTCTGGAAGGCTAGCCAAGTCATCATGCTCGATCCTTTCTGGAACCCTTTCGTCGAAGAGCAGGCTGTTGATCGTGCTCATCGCATGCCCCAAAACCGTGAGGTTCACGTTCATCGCGTCCTTGTGCCCGAAACAGTCGAGGACCGTATTTGCGCACTTCAGGAGAAGAAGCGTGAGATCATCGGTGCCGCTTTGGATGAAAACGCCTCGAAGGGACTAGCACGCCTGAACGTCCGCGAGCTAAAGTACCTTTTCGGTATGGGCTAAATTGCTATACACTACCCACACAGCCTGTGTGACTACTATCGCACTTCGCTTTTATTTCCTTCTCTTACCTTCTCTATTCAAACGCGCACACATCACCTTATATATAATATTTACTTCTTCACAACTTGATACCCGATCTATGCGATCACAAATAGGGATCTGGCGTACATCGGCTATCGAAAAGTGGACCTGGCATTCTCACTTCGGAAGCGACCTGGTCTCTGGGGTTGTCATGAAGGACAAGATCGCAAGAGCATCGTGGTGCTTCACGTAAATAGCAAATCAACGCACAGTATTTGCTGTTATTGAAAAATCCGATGTTGAGTGTGACACTTGCCCACATGTGATCATATGAGAATACTTCTCGGATAATCATCACGCTGGTATAAGCATGGATTGATCGCACGCAAGTTCATGATGATTCGGTAAGTCTTGATTATAGTATTAAGTTAAACAAGTGTTGGCTATGCTAAAAGTCCAAAATAAGGGGGTATCTAACACGCATAACTTTTCATCGTCAGGGTCTAGTGATTTCATTTACATAATTATTACCGTATTATTATTGTCGTCGCTGAGGCAGAACTAGTGCTCCAGCATCGCACAGATGCCGTGTAAGTACCAGAGGCAGATACACTGATCTTGCTGCATGTCACGCTACTGGATGTCGGAGATGATATGGGTCTTGAGGATGCAGCAGATGCAGGAGTGCTGGAAACAGCAGGGTCCGCTTGTTTTGAGGAGCTTGAGGCGTATGTAGATTTCCCCACGGAAAACAAGGAAGGCGGGCCTAGCGCTGGCGCTGACGATTTTGGCGTTGTCATGCTCTGTGGTGGTGTCGCGGGTGTACTTGAGCGCGACGCTGGAGGTGAGGCCGACGCATTGGACGAAAAGTTCCAAGTTTTCGGCTTCGGGGCTGCGTTCGGAATGCTTGGCTTGGAAGTGGGCGCACTAGACCTGGCAAGGGAAGTCCCTAACCTCGAAGTTGTCTTGATGCTCGTGGAGCTTCTGCTTGAGGAAGCTGGCGTTTGCCTCCGTACAGTCTTGCTCATTGGGCGGCTACTTGCTTTAGTCTTGAGTACCTTATCCGAAGGTCTGCTAGCCTCCTTGATTACAGTTGACTTTGTGCTACTGCACTTTGTCTTTGTAGACAGAGTATTAATTCTAGGTATAAATGTAAAGTGGGAGTATTATCTAAAAATAAGCTAGACTAAAAGGGGATAGCAATTGCCCTCTACTATTAGCATAAAAAAGCGTTAAAAAGGAAAAAAAATACATAATTAGGTGTTAGTTAATAGTCTTAAGCAAGGCCTATATAAGCACTATAAACTAATACTAAAAACTTCTTAAAAATTACCTTAAGTATAATAACTAAACTACTTTGCTCTAAGCTAAGCTTAATAAGCTTATATTTTAGTACTATTAACTATAGAATACTATATGCAGGCGCGCGTATTTATAGTAAGAATAGATTATATAAAATTTCTATTAGCTATATCTATAGCTATAGTCTTCTATCTCTTTTTAATATTATATATTATATTATATTACTATTATTATAACTATTATTAAATATCTTATTATCTAATAAAACTATTAAGATATACTTATAACTAAAGACTTATTTCTCTTACTAACTATAATCTTAATCTTAGCAGATTATATTATATTAGCGTTAAATCTTATAATTAGAGGTAATTACGCTATATCTCTTGCCTATTCTAGCTTCTCTGCTAAGTATATTAGCTTACTAGCTATATTATAAAGTAGCTAGTAGATAGATTGCTATACTACTATATTATTAATATTATAAAATTAGTTCTATAAGTTATCTATTAAGTTCTTAAATACTATTTATTTTATAGCATAATTTAATATTAGCTATATTATACTAGATAGTAGTAGCAAAGCTCTTATATATCTTACTACTCTAGATATAATTAAGATATATTAGCTAAGATATATACTACTTAGTTACTATATCTCTTATAATAATACTTATATAAATAAGTATATGCTAAAAGTATAGATAGTAATACTTATAAACTAAGTAGCTAAGAAGTAAATAAAAAAGAATTTATATATATATAAGAAGGCTTTTATAAAAGACTTATAGAAGCTAGTAAGTATTAAGTAGATAGCAAT
>Ga0265780_10003746_pt1 | contig 19852 bp, 24 predicted proteins | sample P1T30metagenome_FD_192432 | JGI IMG/M metagenome (GOLD analysis project Ga0265780, IMG submission 192432) | Plant litter microbial communities from East Loma Ridge, Irvine, California - P1 T30 | ecosystem: Environmental > Terrestrial > Plant litter > Unclassified | place: USA: California...
TCGAATCCGAGTCTCCTGCCCTCTGTCGCTCATCAGGCGTCGAAGATCCACAAAGCAGTCAGCTCGTGCTGCAGGAAGAGACTGCTCTCAATACCCCCACGGAGATCGAGTCCGAGTCTCCTACCCTCTGCTGCTCCCCAGGCGTCGAAGACCCTGCAGGTACCCAGCTCGGGCTGCAGGACGAGAGTGCTCATGGTATTTCCGCGTGGGCTCAGTTCGAGTCTCCTACCCTCTGCCACCCCCCAGACGTCAAAGATCTCGAAAGCACCCAGCTCGTGTCACAGGATGAGACTCTTCTCAGTACCCTCACGGAGATCGATTCCGCGTCTCCTGCCCGTTGCCTCTCACCAAGTGTCGCATCCGACGCGTCGGGGACGACTATAGAGTTGCCTCGCAAGCAGAAATTCATGCTAAAGCACGTGAGAAGTTTGTGCGAAGTAGCTACAGAGTTCCTGGAGCATATGGCACCTGATCAAGGCACAGTTGAGGGTGATATACGAAACGTTGAACAGGTACAAAATGCAAGATCCGCCTATCGCGACGAGTACAATGATTACGAAGAGTGGTTTTCCTTGTATCTCCGGCATTTCAAGAGCGCAACACAAGACTATATCCATTCTGGATTGCTTCACTGGAAATTGTTCGGAAACGACGATGCAGATGAACCAGAAACCGGCTTGAGTCTTGTCGTGCAGCTGACAAACTTAGTTTTGTTCACGAAAGAGATGATGACCGCCCGACGGGAAGAGAGATGGGTTTTGTATATGCTGCGACAAATGGATACGACGTTTCCAAGTCAGTTCATGTACTCCATCGATCATTACAATCCTTCACTGGCCACGGGGGACAGTGCGTTACTGGCACAGACATCCAGACTCGCGCTAGAGTTGAGGACACAGCTCGCAATCCTTGTTTTGCAAAAGTCTATCAATCGGCATGCACCGCGCCCCGATGACATCCTCGAGGAAATATTCGGCTGTATACACGCTACACAGCCCGAGTGCCACGACGCGGTGCGCGGTTGGGATATCCCAGAATTAGGAGGCGATGGCAATCCACTACCTCTGAAACTGCACCATCTGGTTACCAGACGCGTGAAGAAGATGCAGACGTTTGTACGCCCTACTATCGCCATGATAAAAGGTAAGGCGTCGATCGACATTGAAGGTTTGATGGAGAAGTATCCCTGGAAGGCCACCCTCGTCTACATGCTGAATTGGGTACGTCTACGACACAGGGAGATTGATGATGGGATTGAGTATTTCGGAGGTGCTGCAGCAATTCAGCAGAACATCAGGTGTACCCTCCAAAGACACGATGTGGACGAGAAGACGAAGACATCATCGCTGTCAAGCAAAAGAAGAGGGAGAAGCCGCGCATATGATCCGACTGAGCCCGTAGATCCCAACGTTCTCCGCGCTTGGGACGCGAGGGAGCGTGCCGATAGAGCATCCGATATAGTGCACCCTACTATGCAGATCAATGAAAATTGCAGTGCCCGGGACTCGGCCAGTGAAGGTAGTTGGAAGCAAATGAAAGCCGAAGAAAACGGTGGAGAGACGGCCGGCGAAGATGGTGGAATTCCCTTCCATGAACATAGCCTCATGGAAGACACAGACGACCTAGGAGACCAGCGCATAGAGGAGATTGAAAATGAGATGGCAGAGATGGAAGCGTGGGGTCCGCCAACAGACTCCTTGGGATTGGTACGAGCACCCAAGCGACAACGCTACGCGTCTCTATTCGACAGGCAGGGGAATGCCCAGCGTATTGAGTTTGGCGACGGCTTTGATAATAGTTAGATGATGCCTGTGTCTGAGGAAGACACTTCGGCCCTGGCATGAACTTATTATCTCTTACGCCAAAGTCCGGTACGGTCAGGCAATTCTATGTATGGATAGCTTACGGAAAAATGGATTGTGACATGCTAAAAACAACGCATGCATCGTACCAAAGTATTGGATGAAGAGTTGGCTACGATTGTTGAACGGCCATTCATGCTCTACACGCATCAAATCTCTCACGTGAAAAGCAGAGCCTTGTGTTCTAGCGTGGTGGCTGATTGTTCTGATTCTTCCTGCTTTGCCCTTTCATCCGAGAGACGTTGTGTTTTGCCAGCCAAACTTTTACGGACAGCTTCAAGCTCCTTCTCCTCAACCTTCATACTTTCCTCAAGCTCCTCTTGTGCCTCCTCAGCCTGCGGTCGAATACCCGAGACGTTGTGTTGTTGTGCTGCCATATCTTCTTCGACCTTTTCTCGATCGGCTGCAAGCTTTTCAAGCTGTCTGATGGCATCAGCGTGTGCTTTTTCATGTTCAGCCCGCTGCTTCTCCTCCTTGGACTTTGAAACCTCTGCGTCAGAAGCCTGTTCGGTCAACGTATCGATTTGCCCCTTCAAGCCGTCGACCTTGGCCTTTTGGCCACGCAGCTTGACTCCTCCAATCTCCATCATCGTGTCTTGGAGAGCCTTAATCTCTGCCTCCTTCTGTTTCAGAACGAAGTTTGGACACCTCCTTCTCCATAGATGCAATGCTCTTTTCTAGGGAAGAGATGCGACCCTTGTCTGTCTTTGTGGAAGTCTGTTCACTACCCAGCTCCTTGATACAACGCTGACAATCTGCGATGTTACGATCAAAGCTCTCCAGTTCAAGAGCCAACTTCTGCGACTTGGTAGCTAGCTCCGGGATCTGTTGGTTGAGGTCCCGCAACGAAGTCTCAAGCTCCCGCAGCTCTTGCTGGAACTCGGTAAACGTTTGCTCAAGTGTATCCCGATCTTGCTCAAGCTTGTCGACTTGGTCTCTCGAAACATCTGATGCAAGCTTAGAAGACATCTTTCCTTTGACGACGCGGCTTCCACCACCGCTCATAGTACCAGCAGTATCGATGAGCTTGCCGTCTAAAGTGACGACTCGCCACCGCTTTGCGCCGTATGCGATGCGCTCAGCTTGATCGAGATCCTCTGCTACGAGTGTATTGGTCATAACCTGGAAGGAGGCGGGCTTAAGCTGGTCATGTTTGGGCTTGACAAGGTCGAAGAGACGGGGCACGTTTTCGGGGGTCGGAACAGGTGACATGTCACGCTTGGCTAGACGGTCCAAGAGGATGAAGTTGGCGCGTCCAAGGTTGTTCTTTCGTAGGTATTCAATACACTGCTTGCCCGACTCTACAGTGTCAGCAACCATGTTGTCCAATTGTGGACACGCCGTGGATATAGCCAACGTCGTACTTCTGGTCGATAGTGCCCAAATTTCCAAGTCGGCCGTGGAACCCATCGATACGCCCAGACTCCTTCAAGCGCACAAGGCCTGTCAGGACGTTGCCTTGGGTCTGAGCAGATGAAAGGCTCGCGCGAGCTTCGTCTGCCTTTGCTCTTGCACCTGGAAGCTTTGACCTTAGTATTGGCTCTTTCTGGGTTATCTCCTCGAGCTTAGCCTGCGTCTTCTGGGTGTCCTTTTCAACACGCTTCCTTTCAGCTTTGCACTCGGCAAGCTCAGTAGCCTTAGTCTCCTTCGCTTCCTGCAAGCTCTCAATCTTTGCCTCGACTTCAGCGATACTCTTGGCACCTGCATTCTCCCGCTCACGCATTATGTCCAGTTCACTCTGTGCGACCGCGATGGCTGATTGCTTTTCGTTAATCTTGGCATTCCAAGGCTGTAGAGTCTTCTGCTTTGCCGCGATTTCATCTGAGAGACGTTGTGTTTTGCCAGCCAAACTTTTACGGACAGCTTCAAGCTCCTTCTCCTCAACCTTCATACTTTCCTCAAGCTCCACGATCTCGGCGTTGTAGCGTTCAAGATCCTCAGCATACTGCTTTGCAAGACTCTCCGCTTCAGAGCGACCGTAGTAGCTGGTCTCTTTGGTCTTCTCTAGCTTCTTTTGCTTACCCGCTAGAAACTTCTTCTTCTCCGCAAACTTGACGGTCTCTTTGTCGATTCGTGCGACCTCTCTCTGAAATTCCTGGTTCCTCTTTGCAAGCTGTTCACACTCCTTGACACCCTTTTTATACTGCTTTTCAAGCTCTTTGATTTCTCCTTCGTTGCCTTGGTGCTTCTGGAGCTCTTCCTCTAATTGCGCCTGGAGTTGCCCGACCGATTCCTGGGTGACCTGTATATGATCATTAAACTCGGAGACGGAGATTTGGTAAAGTGTAGACTGCTTTGAGGCTAACTCGTTTTCGTCGCGGATGTAGGCAAGAGCCTTATTCTTTTTCTCTTCCAATCCACTTTTCTCCTTCTCCACATGTTGCACGCGATTACTCTTTTCCCGGCAGACCTCGTTTAAGCTCTCAACTTCCACTTCAGATTCTGCGATAGGTGTCTTGTACTTGCACGTGCCGATGATATCTTCTAAATACTCAAGAAGATCATCATCATGCTCACCCTGGGCTTTTGGCTTCATCTGCGCAATGGATTCAACTTCACCCTGCAGAATTAGGAAACGCTTATGGTCTAAATCAACAACCCCCTGGTCTTTGAAGAGGTTTGTGACAATAGTGAATGTGGACTCCTTCTTGTTAAATGTAGTACTTGCTAGAGTTGTTCTTGAACGCTCTTCGCGAGACCACGAGCTGTGAGTTAGGTATAACCTCGTGGCCACCGTTTGGGAGGTCTTTGACTTCCTGGAAGTGAACTTCGACTTCGCAGTAGTCTAGATCTGGAAATGCAGCTGAGTTGTGAATAAGGGCAGAAAGCTTGCTCTGTCTCATCTTGCTTGCACGGAAACCGAAGACGAAGAGGAGCGAATCAATGACATTGGATTTTCCGGCACCATTTGGTCCCACCACGGAGGAGAATGAGGCGTGAAAGGGTCAGACTTCTTGCCTGCCTGCGTAACTCTTGAAATTGTTAAGGACAAGCCAGGTGATGACTGTCCGCTGTGCCGGCGCTACAGGCTCATGCAGGACTGGTATGGCTGCCGCCCGCCTCTTCACCACAATATCTATTGGCTCGCGCATAGTCTGTTGTGTGTTGAGTTCCTCTATCACCTTAGCGGGTGGCTGGGGGTCCAGTATTGGTGCAGGCTCTGTTTCTGGTTCTGGCACAGGAGCTTCTACCTTTACCTCCATCTGTGTGATCTCAGCAGCAGGCTCAGGCTCAGGCTCAGGCCGAGACTCTGGTACGGGGGTTGTGTCCTCCTCAGTATTGCTCATTATAGGATCAGCGGGTGGCGGGTCTGGCGTGATAGTGGCTTCGGTGGCCTCGGAAGCCTGGTCGGGTTCGTTGGATACTGAGGGCTCAGGTGTGAGTAGCTGCGAGGTCTCCTCATCGGCAGGAGGCGGTGCGAAGGAGGCACGAGGTTTCCTCCCACGCTTCTTGGGTACGGCCTTTGAAGGTGAGGCTGCTCGCCTGCTGCTCTCCGGGGCGGGAGTGAACATCTGTGTCGGCTCAGCCGACTCTGTTACACGGGCCCGCCGTGTAGCTGCTGGTTTGGGTGTTGCCTCTGCATCTTGAGCTGGGGCTTTCTTTGGCCTTCCACGTCCTCTGCCTGTCTTGAGGGGTGCGGGGGGCAGGTGTAAACTCCTCTTCCTCTTCCTTGACTTCTGGTGTTGGTGTCCTGTTGTCCTCATCGTCCGTATCAATGACAGGGACCTTTCTGCGCGTCGCAGCGGCGCGCGTAGACTGCCTAGGCGATTCTGAAGCCATTGTCGATATTCCTGTGGGTTGATTCTGGTCGGTTTGCACACCACCTTTGGCAAACATCGCCCAATCGTTTGGTCATGCGGATTTATCTTAGAAAGCATGTAAACGAGTTACGGTGATAGGAACGTATGTAAAGCATTTGTATCATACGTATGGGTGTTTCCCTATGGAAACCTACTCACCAAAGAGTGGGAAAAGGCAAAGCAAAAAAGTTGAACAGAAAGCGCAATATAAGCCAACACCCTAGAGCAACTGCTCGTACACCCTAACCCCTAGCTCTTGTGTGGCTAGCTTCTTAAAACATTCCATTGTGTGGACCGCATCATTACCAGCGTTGTGGGGATCCCCAATGAAGGGAACCCCAAGATCGCTACCGATGACGGCCAGTTTCCTTGACTGATAAGAACCGCGAAGTGATCGGTCGAGTATCGAGATGTCGATCATTGGGATGTCGGAGAAATCAATGTCATCAGAGAACAAACCCAGCTCCTTCAGCTGCTTAGCCCTCCCTTCAATCCACCCAACGTCGCTTTGGAGGGTATGTCCAACAATGACCCCGTTCCCAGTAGTCCGCGCGCAATCTAGGATCTTGTGGATGAGGCCGAGGATCTCTGTCTCCTCGCTGTACGTTGGGGTTCCGTGGGCGAATGCGTTAGCGTCAGTGGGGCACCATTTGTTGACGATGTGCTCTGTTCCCAGCGCAACCAACTGCAGTGGCACCCGCATTGTTGTTGCGATTTGCCTTTTGCCCTCTCCCGCGGCTGCCGATTCATCGGTAGCTACCATATCAAGGCCGACTTGAAGAAGGCGAAGCGATCCACGGGCCTCGTCCTTTTCTACGTCCAGCGCCACAAAAAACGTGTTTGGACAGCCCATGATGCGTTCGAGGATGGCCGTGGCTTTCTTCTTGTGCATATGGGCCTCTTCGACAATCTTGGCTTGTCGCTTCGTCAAGTCAAGGCTGCAAAGGCATATCTTTTTTGGAGGTGGGCCTTTGGGAAGCTCGACAAAGTCGATGTCAATAAGACAATTGCTGGTCTCGCTTGAGGTGGTATCCGTTTCACTCGGAGTCGTCTCTGTATCGCTTTCTGATGAGGAGCTTGAGTTGTTGCTCGTCTCGCCATCACTGACGCTCATGCTGTCCTGTTCATGTTCATATAGGCGCATCACTGGCGACTGTTAGCTATATATACCCGTGTATGCTAAATGGTAGAGACATACCCAGTTTCTCAAGCCCTGCTCGATATGCGTTTCGCTTGGACTTCTTGATTGAAGTTCCCGCAGCTACGCCTGTGGCCGATACCTCTGGACACACCAGCTGCAATGTTACGTCTGCTTGGAACAAGGCGGTACGATCGTTGTACCGGACATCCTCGACAGCTTTTGTAGCCAGACCACGCTGTATGAGATGCGTGTAGGCAGAAACGCCATCTGGCTCACCGTCTGGAGAAGTGAAGACGTTGAAGAGTAGCTTGTTTAGAGAGAGGCAATCCATGTTAGAGGATAGATGGATGAGCGTAATGGTGAGAGAAGGTAAGATGTGAGGGTATGACGAGTAAAGGCACCTAGTTGGAAGGGATGTTATGCTTGGTGGAGGTGGGGATTGGGTGGGTCTTGGTTAGGGAGAAACACCCCTGATCTGTTTCTTGACTGTAGTTATTTGACGCATGTTTTGTGATTTGGTACCAAACGGTTCCTTCTTTGTGATGAACATTGACGATTTACCATCATTTCCTAGCGATTCTCTACGTAATTATAAGCGTGCTGGCTTTGATGCGTTCAAATGAGTAGTGTGGTGCCTGATATCCATGGCAAGGTAAGCATGCGGTGCGGGTTGACCTCGTACGTCTGCATGGCTATCAGGACGTACCTGGAATCTAGGAAAGATTGATTTTTCCCCCGATCCCCATACGAAACCCTGATACTAGAGAGTAGTGTTATTTCATGACGTGTACTATGAGCGGGAATGATCATTGAGCGAGTTCACAGGATGGAAGATATGGTAGGCTGGATCAAACACGAGAGAACTACTATTACTATCTAGAGTGCTAGTTCCCGTCTGCAGGAGATGACAGAAGGCAAGAAAAAGAGTACAGCTCGGATGGGGTATTGTAGAAAAAAAAAGGAGCATCGTGTGCATGGGAATGGGGAGAGAAACCAGAGAAGCAGAGCTGACACAAGTACACCGCAGGGTATCAACACCCTATCTTAGCGCTCATCCAAGAGAACGATTTACCATACTGGGGTGTAGATCGCCCAGTGGCGTACGAGCAGCGCTGGCGGATGGTCGACAGGCCGCGACACCACGAATGCCTGAGCAGGGTGCGTGTGCGCGGAGCGACAGATGCTGCACGTATTCTGTAGCTCCCGACTTTCCAGCCGCGAATACTCGTCCACAGGGTGCGCTGCAGGTGATTTCAACCTGGCGATGCTCTTTCTGTAGAAAAGATTAGCAGTTGTTTATGTACTAGGGTCAGGCTGTACACTTACTATCAGGTGGTCTTGCAAGGTTTTGCTAAGCTTGTACTCGCTGTCGCAGGGGTAAATTGGGCAGTGCCGTGGGTGCTTGTAGCGATCATCTGCGCAGTGGCGGTCGTGTGATTCGCAGTCGTCGAATACGATGGCACAGGGATCACAAAGGTGATGGTCATCGGCCCAACGTGCATGCCTGCGCAACCCATTTCGATGGGAGAAGACCTCTCCGCATCCCAATCGCTGGCATTTGTATACCAAGGTTGCAGCCTGTGAAGCTGGAGGAGCGGGCGTAGATGGGGGCGCGGCTGATGCTGTTGAGGGAAGCGTTTCCCAAACCTCTAGGGTTGCAGATTCAGGCTGCTCGAAGAGTTTGCCCCTGCAAATGGGACAGAAACTCGACTTTCCCAGCCATTTCAGGAAGCAACGCTTGCCAAAGGCATGGCCGCACATTTTCAAGCGAATAAGCGTGTGGTCCTTGTCACCGGGATGACCTGCGATTTCCAGGCAGATGCAGCAGTCGCCTTGTCCAGGTTCATGTTCGAATCCACTTGCAATGACTTCTTGGGCGGACCGGAATGGCTTTGGCGCAAGATGGCCGCAGCAGTTTTCTTTGTCTTGATGCATGTTGGAGCTCGAGTTGCTAGTCTCCGAGGAATCAAGCTCGGCAATCGCCCCATGGCATGCGAGCGGATGCTTGTAAGTTTGGAATGACATGACGCTGAGAAGGTTAGTATTGCATGTACGCAGCGTATGGAAAGGAGAACAATCTACGAGAGACTGGAAGAGAGAGTAGGATGGGACGTCGGGGTTGTGGGAGTGAGTTGATCGGAAAGGGATGGGTAGAGGTTGTAGGCAAAGTAAGTACCTGGTATCATCACCCTGCGTAACCAAATTAGGCATACCCCACTCACCAGTTCAATTAACAACGTCTGTTTACTGTATCCACTTACTTACAACGGTAAAATCGGTCCGGTGTCGCGTGGTCAACATACTGGATCGATGGACAGCGTCTATACACTACGTCTACATACCACGTCAAGAAACTGCATCAAGTTGACTTTGTCATGCACAGCCAATCACGAAGATGCCGAGATCGTCCTTGAGTAAGGCTGAAGATGGGAGAGGGGTGGACATGATCAACTTTATTACTGTATTGCCGGTCAGGGATGTGCGGTAGGGAACGCTCTTCCTATATCTGCGATATGTCCTGTTACTTGCGTGCATAATCGTTTTCATTCGAGCTTCTTATGCCCATGCTTTTTAGCAGCCTCCTCGATGCCGTTTATGGACCTAATCATATCGACAATATCGGACGAGGTAATGAGAGCCTTTTTTCTACCGTCCTCCTCGTCCTCGGGTAGATTTGTTAGATCGAGCGGAGAGTAGGATGTTCCCGCTCCCTGATTCGTTTGCGAATTCTCGATAGGGACTGTGGCAAACTTTTTCTTGTCGGTGCCGCCATGAATGGCCTTGTGGGAGACGTGGGTAACACTGGCACGTTGTAGGGGTCCGTCTATCAGCACTTGTTCTGCTCAGTATGTGTGACTGATGTGTACTGCTGCAATGTGCTTACCGCGCTTGAGCATATCGTTGAGCGCCTCTGATTCATGGAGGAACATGTATTCTAGACGGGCTTTGAGTTTCTGACGAGGGTTTAGCTATCCGTCTAGTCAGGGTCAGGGTAGCAATACTTGCGTTCCGCGTTTCTGCTTCCATAATACTAGGGATGCGGGAGTCGGGTGTGTGTCGTGCACGGCAGATGGGTCGTGGGTGTGGTTGTTCTGTGGCATGTAGGAGCGAAATGTTTCGAGTCGATTTTCATGCGGGAAGACAGTACCCTGGCACTAGACGGCAAGGATATAGCAAACAGAGTGGTAGGCAAGTAGCAAGGCGAGACGCGCAAGTGATGGTAAAGGTTCAATGACGGAGTGACAGGGTTTGTTGACCGAGTAACTCGGTTATGTAGGGTTACATGGTACGTGCATCTTGGTCACCTTGTCGCTTTACGTATCGTCCAGCCACGGGTCTTGCGCACAACACTTGATCGTAAAACAGTTACTCTCGCCAAACTTGCGTCATCATGGCCTCTGTGGCGTTTGCCTTTTGCCTTGTAAGTTGCATTTTAGGATTTGGTTCCCTACCTATTTTGCTGACCAAGATGCAGATGACGAGAGCGGTGACGATTATCAGGGAGCTGCACCCTGAATCGGCAGATAGCATATGCATGCAAATGGCATTCAACGGTATGTACTGTTGCGTACATGCTCTACCTCGAACTAAGACGCAAGTATGTAGCTCTCTACGCAAACGAGGAAGACAAAAAGACGCTCGACATGCTGTGGAACCCAAGACTCCATGCCTTGATGGCCGAGTATAGCACGCATCTGTTGCAACAATTCGAGAAAGAGACGGTTCGTACTTCTCTCCAGACGAATACTCCTCTCCCTAACGTGTAGGTGACAAAAGGACTTGGGTATAGCGGCTACCTCCTCGGATGCGGAGAATGCGAATGACATGCAGGAAGAAGGGGGAACCGAAAGAGGCAATGTAAGCTTATCCTGCCTCTGCAGGCGTTTCCGCGAGAGAGCCGGTAGCGCTAACCGGCTGGCTGTAGAACACGGCTCTTGCTGTGAATCAACCCAAGCCCAAGCTTGTTCGAGAGAACAACTACGAACCGCCGCATGTCCAAAGAATGAAAGCCCTGGGAGCCGACCTGAGCCCCAGGAAGGCCGTAGCAGTAAGTGGTTCGATCGTGATGATGGTTCCACCTGCTAACCAAGCTCGGAATAGAAAAGTCCTCGCGTGGAAGTAGGTACGCCGAAAAGCAGTGCTTAGCCTAGGCCTCCTATGCCAGCTTCTACAAGGAAAGGAGGGACGCTACTCACGGAAGCAGCAGGGATGCCGGCAGATGTGGCGTTCGGTAGGTGGATCCGGGCGTATGTTCTGGCATTTCAACCACGGCTGTGAGCGTGCGGGATACCGTCCTACCCGCACGCTTTGTCTTGGGCCGGCTCTGGTTAGGATCGCAAGCGCCGATTGGGGGAAGCTATTGGGTGAAGGCTATGAGAAAATACACTGTGTTGCACAGCTGAGCTCGGTTCGTCGTGCTGGGCGTGAAGACGGAACACGAGACTTGGGCACTGTACGCTGCATCTAGCGCTAGCCGTGCTGATACACCTGCCGGCTCGACCTGTGGGGGAAACCCAACGATAGAACACGAAACAGGCACGGCTTGTGCGCCTATCTGGGGAGCGCCAATAACATGATGTAGTTTTTTGACGTAGTAAGTAGAACCTAGTATGTAGGCACGTGACCAAGTTAGTAGAACAAAGCAAGTACCGCCGAGGTCAACACGCACCGCATGTTCACCTAGCCCTGCCGCAACGTCGCACTATCCAGCATTTACAACAGCACACCCGGTGCAGTCCAAACCATGGAAGAGCAACAGAAATCCAGCGGCAATCCAAGTGATTCGGCTCCGGACAGAAAAGACTATATTGTACTGCCCTCGCTCCGGGAGAAAACAAAGATCCCCACGGCACTTGTGGAGGATGCCGTTTGCTCCGTAAGTCTTGCCGTATTTGCTCGATGCTGGATTGACGAACGGGATTCAGATAACGAAGGGTGCTCATGAGTTGATGCGTATGTTTGGTGATGTCGACGGTTATATTGTCCGGTTTCTGCTTCGCAAGTGTGAGTACCAAATCCATTCGAGCTGGCACTTCTCATCGTACGACAGTTATGGAGATGGAAGACGAAACGCAAGGTTGGAAGGATATCGAAGCTCTCCCAGCGTTGTTGGAGGAGATGAGAGCAGAGGGGAAAAAAGCTGCAGAGATGGAACGTGTCCTCACGGCAGAGAGTAGGAGATGAATCTCTGGTCCTGCTTCTCAAGCACGTTGGTTACTTCTATGTGTTTCTCTTGCGGTCGGAAAGGGGTGGATGCTGGGATGCTCTGGCTGGGAAACGGTTAGGAGAGCGGGTTCAATTTGGAGTAGGCAACCACGGGGAGAATAGGACGATGCGCTGGACAGAAGAAGAATTGTATATGCTCTCCCGACCAGGGATCTCACTTTTATGGCAGTGGGTACTTGCCCATGGATGCATATTTGTCGTGTGAGAGGAGCCCATGTCCACTCCTAGACCCCAACGCACGATGTAAAGAGACGGCCAAGATACTTCATAGTTGTGTACCGTGGTAGGAGTATGCTGTGTCGCTGTCATAATCATCTCCCAACTGTTCACCGTAGCATGGCCATGCCAAACTGCCGTCATACTCTCGGTCCGTGCTGCGAACGTATTGCCCAGGGGCGAACATCCACCATAGCGCTGCGGCCTTTTCCTCGTTCCAGTCATCGAGTTCTTCTTCGTAGGTGCGGTGGCTGTAGGGCTCTGCAAAGGCCCAGTGCCATTCATCAATGCAGTCCTCATCAAGATCGTAGGCGGCCTTGAGCCATTCGCGTTCCAAAAGTTGAATACGTTCGGCGTCTTCTCGAGTTTGATGTATATGCAGTAGTTGAAGAAGCGGTGCTCGGTCTTCGTCTTGAGGATCGGAAGGGAAGGCTGTAGGTTCGTCCCAGAGCGCAAAGGGCGTGGCGCTCATGGCACTGGTCTGACCAGTGTAGTCGACGAGGCTGGTTGGTTTGGCAGCGTGTTTTTGATTTGACAGGATACAGCGCCGTTTCGGGTCTCGGCTTTCGGTTTGGCTGCAGTCTGCGATCGTGCTTGTGACTTCGTACAGGGCTGCGGGTGTTAAAGGAGCGGACGATGTACTTGGCCAAAATCAGGCCGCGCCTATTGGCTGCAGGGGTATCGTCAGCACGTGACCGTGCGTTACAGGTGGCAGGCCAGTGTCTATATACACATAAGGTAGACGATATGCTATACGCTTGCTACTTTCTACGTTTGTGTGTAGAAACGAAGAGAGCGTTTCTACTAGAACTGTAACGTAATGCAGTCGTGGCGAGAATAGACCCGTGGCGAGGACGCTGATGTATCTCCCTGGTACACCATTGGGCGAGACTAGTTACTTGCGTAGGTAAGTGTGCAGGTGAAAAAACATGGTCAAATAACCCATTTCCACAACGCCGCCACCCACTGCCTGACTTGCTGTATTTCAATACCCGCCTTGTTTACCCTCCTGCCTCTTCCGCACCCCCAGCCTCACAAGCTTGCGTCTACTTTCCACTTGTCCAACCATACCCTAGCAGCAGCAATGGGAGACGCGGAAAAGCACATGGATGAGCTTATAGAGGCTAGCAGAGCTGTAAGGAAGAGAAACAAGTCCACTCCATTTGGCTAGAACTGACCAAGGCCAGGTGTTCAAGACTTTCACCGCGCTACGCGAGGCACATGGTGGCAGTACCACTGCTGCCGTGCATGATGCCATCAAGTCAATTGTCCCCGGTACGATCTGAACGACCTTGTGTAGAGTCGAATATTGACAAGATCGCAGCAGACGCATCCACGGACCAGAAGCACGTAGTTGCGAAACTTCTTCTTTCAAGGGCCAAGGACTATGTCATGGATATAAAGACCCGTACGTACCTGGCTCTACCTCGATTTACACTCTCTAACTGGCTTGAAGAGGACATGAGCGATGATGATGGCTTGGGCGAAGAAGCTGAGAAGAGCGTCAAGTCTACCCCAACTACTGCCAAGCCAAAGACACCCAACCAGGCAGCTGAGGAGAGGGCCAAGTCAATGCAGGCTGGGCAATTGCTCCCGATACTTGAGTCGCCCAAGCGCCCTATGCCGAACTCTCCCGTTCGAATTTTACAGAGGCTGAAAAAGGAGAGGGGTTATGAGCAATTGTTTACGAAAAAGTGATTGCCTTGGTATGCACTTGGGCGTATCATGGAGAGGCATAGTAGGAAAGGAGCTTAGTTCGATGGTAGTCTACCCGGCCCTGTAGTGTAACGGCCACCGAGGAAAAGGGCAATGAATTCAAGCAGCCAATGCATACCACTCTTGGTCTTTGCATGTGACAAAGATGGGATTTTGTAGTGCATGTTGTCGTATTCGTCTATAGCCATGTTATGGCAGGCCGCTTCCTGCTGCCGTGATGTTAATCTAGCTACGCCTATAGGTGTCTACCGATCGGAAAGCTTGCGTTTACGTGGCGACTGCGGAAGGCAAAGCGTACTTTCTCCATCGCTGTCTTCGCCTTCCATCTCCCCTGCATCCTCGCCATCGACAAAGTCCGCGAGACAGAAGCCTTCTTGTTCCTCGAACTCGCGTATAACGGTATGCTCCTCTATGTTTACTATGCTAAACGCGGTGAAAAGATCAGAAACGGACTTTACGCGGGCAGTGTTGATCTCCTCCACCATCGGTTTGGCCAACGCTATGTGAGAGGCGACATATCTGCCAAACGGACGAATAAGCGGCAGGACGTCTTCCATTTGTTCGGAGAAGAGTTGCGAGTAGTGTTGCCATCGCTTTGCACCGATGCGGCCCATGCTGCGTTCTGTTAGAGGGGTTGTGTGCATGTGTAATAAAGATGGGCACTTACACCCGATAAGACCCAGTAGGCATCATGATGGCCATGCTCCACCCAAGGGTGACGACTGTGACGTATGTAGCATGCGCGTCTACACAGATACGTGACCAAGCTTTCTTGTCTGGTGCTATGCCGGCCTGCTCCTGCATGTAAGCGTAGATGGCGGTGCTTTGCTGGGACATCTTGGATTGGTAGCGGCTGTATGTTTGGCTGAACTTATCAAGGTTCAGCCGGCGAAGCATTTCCGGGTCCTCGTGACGGATCTTTCGCAAGAGCCAGTTCTTCGCCGATATGAACTGGAAAGCGGCAATCACCCTGAAGACGTGATAGAGACGCGAAGGTCTGGCGTACTCTTCGAAAAGCTCAGCCGCGCTTCGCATCATTTGGCCCATGACCAGGTTCTGTTCGTCTTCGGCCGCGTTTCTTAGCATAGCCGGCAATCCAGTATTTATGCGGTGGGCATCGTTCCAGCGTTTTATGCACTCTTTGATGGACTCGACGCCTGGTCCGTCAAAGGCGGTGAAGGTGTAGCGGATCATGTTGTCAAACTCTCCTTGCTTGAGCGGTGCCAGGCCCGAAGTTTCCGCAGTTGTTCTTGCTGCTCGAATAAAGTCCAACTGCTTCTGCTCCAACCAGGCTCTGTTGTAGGTGCTGTCAATGTCCAGGACGTGAGCGTGCAATACGGTTATCCCTTGCATCACGTCGGCGTTGTCGGCTGGAGCGAGGGCAGCAAACCGAAAACGTTGGCTTGGAAGCTCATCCGCTAGGTTGATTTGGTTGTCATCGGGCGGCTCGCTCTCTCCCAGCTCGCCGTCTAGGCTGCATTAGTATGAATGGTCTTGCAGCGAAAATGGAACGTTGTACCTTGTATTGGGTGGCCTAACTGGGCGGCAAATGATCTCGTATACACCTTCATCAAATTTACCTTTTGATCGCTATTATAGGGGTCTACTGATAGTTTCTTCAAGATTTCCGATATCTAGGTAGGGTTAGCGAAACGTTGCTAAGCGTTAGGGTTACAAGTTACCTTTTTGAAGGCCTCGTAGTCATGCGGTCCCATGTCATCCTTACTCAATTCTTCTTTTATGTGAGGATGGTCTCTATCCTCGGCGTCGCTATGCTGAGATTCATCATCCTCGACGTCGCTATGCTGAGATTCATCATCCTCGGCGTCGCTATGCTGAGATTCATCATCCTCGGCGTCGCTATGCTGAGATTCATCATCCTCGAAGTCAGAGTCGTCATCTGAGGAATGCTGACTGTTCTTGTCGTTTTCATTTGGTTGGTGGTGATGAGGTACGGCAGTTAGCGCCATTGTGTCGATGTATCCGTGGTGATGTTACTACCCAAAAAGGGTGCGGTTGTGATAGTCGCGAGTTAGGCTGGGTAGGACTGTGATTGGTATCCCCACGTATTGAATCGTGACCTAGTAATCAGACTTGGTATGTAAACCCTGTGTATGCTAGCGCCGATCTTCGGTGTTCTTTGTCACATGCTCTTATCGTCAAGCGATATCTGCAGATGACACAATCTAACAACTAGGCCCCGACACTATAAAAGTCTGTTTCCTGTGACCTAGGCCCCGACCACTCTTTCCACACCAGACTTTCCCTGCGCCTAGGCATACACAACATGGCTGCTACATCGCCGAGTTTCGATAGCGTAGGGTCAGCGAGTACACGGTCACGGTCCCCAGGTGTTTTCGATACAATGAATGTTTCAACGATCCCCTATCGTCCACAGCGCCCAGACGATCCAGACAGAGCAGAGAGTGAGGGTGAGGGCAGTGAGGATAAAGGGAGTGAGGGTGAGGGCAGTGAGGATAAAGGGAGTGAGGGTGAGGGCAGTGAGGATAAAGGGAGTGAGGGTAAAGACACTGAGAGGGAAGACACCGAGGACGAAGACATCGAGGATGAAGACACCGAGGACGAAGACATCGAGGACGAAGACATCGAGGACGAAGACACCAAGGGCGAAGACATCAAGGACGAAGACACCAAGGGCGAAGACATCAAAGAGAAAGACACCAAGGGCGAAGACATCAAGGACGAAGACACCAAGGGCGAAGACATCAAGAACGAAGACACCAAGGGCGAAGACATTAAAGAGGAAAACACCAAGGGCGAAGACCCGCCATCTAGTCTTATTGGCGATGTAAAAGTTATGCGGGATGGGGTCGTAGTATTACAAGAGATCAGTACGTTTGACAACGCACCTGTGGAGACGATAGGAATTTTAACCAAGGTAAAAGCTTCTCCTGCTATTGCACTTTGTCCCCAAGCTAAATTGAGTAGGGGTTAGAGGAGCTGCGTCTTAACGAAGACAAGTATCGCCAAGGGTCAAAGGAGATGATAACTATGACGTATACGATGATGGAAGTGTACCGGAACGAGTACCTTCGCCATAGAGGCTGTCTTGTTGACTATTACAAAGTAATTGCTCTCGCCAACAATCTGGATCAAATGACGGATGAAGAGCAGCTGGCTAGTTTACAAGCGCTCCTGGTAGATGCCGGCCACAAGAACCCGCGCGTCGTTTCCAAATTGGTCTCGAAACTTGCTGCTGCCCTTAGGACGGCCGGTGCAGAGCCGATTGACGTGGAGACGAGGCGCTCTTTTGCTGGCTTGGGAGAAAGGCCTGGTGAGATCAAGCAGCCGACCATGGCGCTGGATGACGGTAGCCACGGAAAGGAGTGGGTGTACGAGCAGGCGAAAGAGGTAGCGAAGCAGCTGGGCAAGGTCAAGTTCGCCATTACCAAGCTTGGGCATGACTTTGATATCGAGAGTCCTGTGCGCGGGGAGTGGGACACGGAGACGCTGGGGGTTGCGGTAAACCTGGTACTGGACATGCACGGAGACGCTGGAACGCGAGCGCTCGCTGCTGAGCTCCGACGGGTGGTTCAATACAACACCGAGGCCGCGTACAGCGTGATTCATCTTTCGCTCATGGCTGCTGGGCGGTACCGGCGGCACCCGGTGCTGTGCAAGACGTTTGCCGACCAGATTTTCGGCCCTGATCTCACCCGTTCGCTGGACCCGGCGACGGTTGTCAATGTGCTGGTCAACGTTTCTGCGGCGCGGCAGTATCTACTCTTTCAAAACATGGCGCAGCGGCTGCAGAAGAGAGAAGCCTGGCTGGAGCGGGCTGTAGCGCTGTCGCTGCCGCTTGGCGAGCGTATTACGGATCCGTGGGAGGCAGCGGTCCAGTTTCTGGCGCGAGAGGCGGGCAAGGAGGTGGCTACGCACCGGAAGCATCTTGAGCTGTGTTCGGTCTTTTATCTGATGTACCGCGAAGCCCCGTATCTGCTGCTCATGGTGGACGAGAGCATGCGGTTTCGGTATGTGGACACGTAGGTTGGGCACGGCAGAGGCTAACCACTTTGCAGGATACGTATGCTCGGGGCTGATCGCGTGAAGAACGCGTTGTTTGCGTTTCTCAAGCTCCTGCCGCAGTTTGGCGTGATTATGAGCGCGGCGGGCCGTCTCCTTACACGGGTCGAGTTCTTTATGAACCAGCGGTGGTACGACATGACGGTGGGGCCGTTGGCTCTCCAGTTCAACCTTGACCCTATCGTTGCTGGCTGCGTAACTAGCGAGGGTAAGGAAAACAGCCTGTCTGCTATCTTTGCTTCCATAGCTGTACAGCTGGACGCGGCTAGTAGGATAGCCTAGCGGTGTAGGTCTCTGTTTTGGAGAAGGTTATAGCGTAGGGCTGAAGCGATCTTGATCGTAGCAAGAGCTGTCCCTGCAGCTAGACTTGCTTGTGTGAGGACCTGGATGAGAGGAGGTATTCCTGCTAAGGATACCTTATCTAGAGTATATAAGCCTTGGAGTGCGCTACTATACTTGGTAGCGATCTGACTCTCTACGAGAGATAATATGATTCTTAATAACGTCGTATCTAGTACCTATCAGCTTATTATGTGGTAAGCCTGCGCCGCATACCTACGTAGAGTAGTTGGATAAGGGTTAGTAGAAGAGGTTAGTAGAAGAGATTTTTAGATATATTAGAGAGGTTAGTAGAGGAGGTTTTTAGATATATAAATAGAGAGGTTAGTAGAGAAGGTTTTTAGATATATAAATAGAGAGGTTAGTAGAAGAGGTTATTTAGATATAAAAGAGAAATAAAAAGAAAAAAAAGAAAAAAAAAGCTCTAGCTAGTATATAGAGTATAAGTTTAAATTTAAAATATCTTAAAATAAAAAGAAATAAATTAAAAATTGTAACTAGTTAGTAGTAGATTAGAAAGATATTAGATTCTTAAGAGATAATATAAATAATTTTATAGAATTATACACTAGAAAAAAAATAATAAAAGTTTTAAAATTTAGTTTTTTCTTCTCTAGCCTATATAGTAGTTAAGAGTAAGTTTAAGTAAAAGAGTAGCTTTAGTTAGCTAGCTTTAAGATAGTAGAGTTATATTTTTCTTTATTATTTTTTTATTTTTACTATAAATAGAGAGGTTCGTAGAAAGTAGTATAAGATCTCTAAATAGAGAGATTAGTAGAAAGAGTTTTAAGATATAGAAAGAAGAGAGGTTTATAGTAAGAGTTATAGGATCTAGAATTAGAGAGATAAGTAGATCTAGAAAGTAGAGAGATAAGTAGATATTTCTATATAAAGAATCTAGTAGAGCTTTGTATAAAAAAGATAAAAAAGTAGAGTTTTCTAGTCTAGTCTTTTCTCTAGCTTTCTATTTTTAAAGTATAAACTAGAATTTTTCTTTTATAATAGAGGTAGAAAAGTATAAGTAGAATAAAATTAGTATAGTATATAGTAAGGCTATAAAGTAAGTAGATTTAAAGATAGTTTCTTTTTTTTCTTTTTTTATAAGAAAGAAGTCTAAAAAAAGGATAGAGATTTAAGAGAAAGGTATTTAAAGTAGATAGAGATAGTTAAGAGAGCTTTCTTTATATAGTATAGAAAAGAGATTTCGATAGAGTTTGTATAAGTATTTAGAGAAAGAAGTAGAAGTATCGTTTTTAGAGAGAGTATTTTAAGCTAGTTATTCTAGTAGAGTAGTTAGAAAAGTGTATAGAGTATAGTAGAGGTAAGTATAGTTTCGTTTTTTAGCTAAGGTTTTTATGGTAAGTCGCCTAGTTTTCCAGACCCTAACCCTAACCCTAGTGGTCCGTGCACGCCCTAGCCTGTGTAACCACGCCCGCCTGCGTTTCCCAGACCCTAACCCTAGCGGCCCGTGCGCGCCAAGCCCGCGCCAAGCCCGCGTTAGGGTTAGG
>Ga0265780_10003747_pt1 | contig 19851 bp, 23 predicted proteins | sample P1T30metagenome_FD_192432 | JGI IMG/M metagenome (GOLD analysis project Ga0265780, IMG submission 192432) | Plant litter microbial communities from East Loma Ridge, Irvine, California - P1 T30 | ecosystem: Environmental > Terrestrial > Plant litter > Unclassified | place: USA: California...
GGTCAGAGTGTAGTGTGTTGGGCGCACAGATGTTCAAGAAGGACTGACTGTCAGTGCTAGTCTAGAAGAAAAGGTGGAGGTGACTTACAAGGAGAAGGAAGGTTCATTGGCCAATTGGCAGGAACCATAAACAGTCCTCCAACGTCCCAATCCAGGTCCATGTTGCCAACGACGTTGTTAGTAGCTCCGGCATACGTGTTGGTCGGAGCTGGCCAAGCTTGATCGAAGACCTCTTCAATCTGTGGTCCATTGAATGTAGTATTCCCTTGGAATTGATTCGATTGGACAAAGTTGTTTTGTGCTGGCATGGTATTGTCATTAAAGCTTGGTAGGCGGTATTCGTCCATCGTATTCTTGTATTGAGGTCCACTTTGGTCGGCAGAGATACTAGAGGCAGAAGTCGACGGTGTCGCCTGGGCTAATCGTCGTTCCAGCTCAGCTATACAGTCAGCTTCCGTACACGAGCAGTGTCACCTCAGCTCACCAATTTTGAGCTTGAGAACATCCCTCTCTTCCTCCAACTTCTTCTCTTTGGCCTTGGGTCCAGGTCCAGTACCAAGTACCCCGGTCTTGACACCCGTCACTGCCCTTTTGACCGCCTTCTTCTTGTCCCCACTATCCTTTCTCATAGGCGCATCGAGACCTTCATTACTGCTTTCATCGTCGCAGTCATCCGTATAGGTACAAGCGAGAGCGGGGACTGCAGTGCCATTCCTAGTCGCTGCCCTCACGGCGTGAGCGTGGGAACGAAGACATGGTGAACATGTTGGTTTGGTCTACAATTAGCCTTAAACATTGGTAAGTCAGAAAGGCATACAGCATCGCATTTGACTTTACGTTTCTTGCATTGTAAACATGCGTGATTCCGCTTCAGAGGCGCCAGAGTGTCGTCGTCGAGCATATCATAATGCTCTGTTTCCTCCATTTGGACCATTGGTTTCTACTTGGGTAGTGAGGGGAAGAAAGGAAGTTGGCGATGCTCCAGCGTTGTTATACGTGGAACGTGTTGTGCGCGATGCGGTCAGAGATCACCGAAGACCGAGGTGGGCAGAGCTTAGGTGATTACGGATCGATGTGATGACCAGATGACAGTCTCGATCCAAACCCTCGAGTCGAATAGCGATAGGGTAAGGTAAGCTTGAAGGTTCTTGCCTTTCAAGAATGTTCGGAGCCGATGAGATCAACAAATGGAGATAGCCGGAAGGCCGTAATTGTAACTGTAGTCGAGTTGTGCGAGATTTATAGAGCAACGTCGTCGTTCTTGAGGTAATGCAGCGATTTTGAAAGTGAAACGGGTCGCTCTTGAATAGTGAAAGGTAGTATTGATTGTTCTGTGCCGACTCAATAGCGCTTGGTGTCGATGGCGGCAGAAAGGCAGGGATTGGGTGTGCGAAAAAGATGGCCGTCGGCCATGGCAGATTAGCTCCCCTGCTTACTTCTATGAACATGAATTACTACTCTGGGATGCGGGAATCATCAGGCGCGGATCTGGCCCGCGGAACATCGCAACTCTAATGCTATCATGATTGATGCATGTGTTGGGCAGCAAGAGGGATTGAGGCTCTTATATGGGATCAATATACTGGCAAGGTTTGGGTGACAGACGTTTATTTCTTATGCGCAGGTCATTCGAAAGGATATCAGAGTGCAATATGAGCAATAATGACGCCAAGCCCGCGGATCATGTATCTAAAGTCATGATGTCAGCGTCTTCCGATTGACGTCTCCTTGTGTAATCCCGCCTCTGAATTGTAATCCTACATTGTAACAAGACCAACAATGCTCAAATCAATATTCGTACTCGCCCTGGCGGCCATCTCGTCAGCATCCCCATTCGTTTCTACCAGTCAATCGGTATTCAGTACAGCGACAAATGGGACCGATACGAAAGTCAATGTCACCCTCTATGTCATGTCTAGGTGCCCGGATGCTGTATGTCCTAGTCACAAGCGTAGGAAGATGCTGATGATAGCGCTTGTGTGAGAGTGTATTTGAAGATGTATTCCAGGCTAAAGGGATGACGAGCAAAGTCAATCTGAACATGGGATATATCGCACAGTACGTCCTCCATCGTTCCCAGCTGATTGAATAGGAAGAACGAGTCAGCCCCACTTGGCCTTCGATGTATGCACGGAACCCAAGAATGTCTCGGAAACGCCCATCAACTCTGTCTCCACGAACACCTCTCCTTACCCGACTTCTACGCAGTATTGAGCTGTATGAATTACCAAACCCCCTTTCCAAGCGATATTGGCAAAGTATCGCTGGCTCGACGATGTGCTCAGGCTGTTGGAGTGAAGTGGGAAGATAGCGGTGTTGCGAAGTGCATAGAAGGAAAGGAGGGGAAAAGGCAGGGACTGGCAAAGGAGGGATATGAACTGCTAAGGGAGAATGTGGAGCAGACGCTAGAGGCGAATGTCAGTAAAAGCTGTACAATCCATATCGATAGTACCATTGCGAAAGGCGGAGTGAGGATATGTCAGGTGGATGGTGGGGTTTGGACTGGATGTGATGTGAGTTCCTCACGACTGATGTGGGCAAGTGCTAATGCGCAGGACGGCCATGCAGCTAGTGACTTTGTAAGGGTGATCGAGGAAGAATGGAAGAAGCTACAGAAATAAGCAGCAGGACTGTCAAATGTAAGAGTAGTTCCCCTGTGATGTATCAGTATATCCCTTCTCAATCACGGTGATGGCTTTCCACGAGGCTGCGCAGAGGCTGATCAGCGTGATGCCAATCCCCAACGAAGCCACAAAGGAGGTGAAAGCATTCAAGAGTATAACAAGGCAGCTTTTACGCTATTATGTACTAAACTACGCACTTGACTAGAGGATGTCGACAAGTCCAGAACGCGATCTGATATCCCGATCCCGCGACTTTCGTCGTGACATGGTGAGCATCGTCGTCTGTCAAAGCTGATCATAGCTCACTCCATCCGGCGGATGGCTTCACGATGTTGTAGTCGGTGCATCTTCCGTAACAGGTCTATCGGACTATTTCCTCCTCGGTGTCATCTTTGTCGGCTCGTGGTGTTTCCTTCGCCTCGCCGAGAGGGAGATCGCCCTCATTCTAGGATTGGGCTTCGACCTCACAATTCCACTACAGCACTCTGGTGAGTCTGAAATATCGGGTAACGGGCTAACGATAGTCACGGCCAATGCTCGAGTGAAGGAAAGACACCGACACCATATGGAGCAGTACTGGCCGGTCTTCTTTACTGGTATGGCCATCGAATTTGCTTGTCTACTATTTGTCCATCCGACCATGTTCACTCTAGTAGTCTGTCTCAAGACTACAGTATGTACGGCAATGTGGTTCGTCCAGGGCCCGAGTGCAGCCACTCCCGTATCGACTATCACTCAACCTAAAGCGACCAGACCTGCGACGAACGAACCTCCGTCAAGAGGCGAGGTCCCCGTAAGCCGGTCTCCTGGATGTTGATATGGCTGATGAACTAGTCGGGCACCGGAGAACGCTCAGCAGAGGAAAAACAAAAGGCAGAAATAGTGAATAAAATGCGAGCAAAGGGCTACAAGAGCTCAACTGCGTGTAAAGTCATTGTGGATCGAATTATGAACCAGAAGGGTGCCACACCCGAACAGAAGAAAGCGTCGATCGACACACTCCTCAAAGCAAGTCCGGAGGAGAAGGAGGAACACGAGAAAGCAGCCAAGGAGTACAAGGAGAAGATGGACAAGGAGAGGAAGAAGAAGAAAAAGGGACAGTAGAAGCCAAAGAGTTACCCGACGACTCAGCCGTGAAGCTTTGTATTGAAAGGCCATTGTCGATGCGAGCATTATCTGCACTGCAGACATCTGAGTCTTTGCTCGCAAGACAGCTCTCTGTGATGAGGTCCCGCTGAAAGATCTACCTGTTGATGCTATTTAGGTGCGCGTAGCACATACAGGACCAGGAAGGGGCCTTCGGCAATACACAACAGGAGTCGGCAGGGGATCTAACCTTAAGCTTCGATTGACCAGAGTGGTCGCCGGGTAGGCAGCAGCAAACGCGCCGGAGACAGTGCACAAGCCGGAGGTTGTGTTCCAGACTTGTCCGTTCAGGACTCGACATCGAAGCGCCACGTTTTGTACCTGGAAGGAATAACTTCTTCATCCGGCAGAACTCAGAATCCGGAGATTTCAACGTCTAGAATAACGCAAATCAACCTCGAGACACAGTCCAGGGGAAGCAGACGTAATATCAAGGTGATGGCGGTTTGTCAAGCTGCATAGAGACTAGCGCGTTGCATCGTACCTGTTTACTGCCAGGTGGCGCGATTACAAGTCAAATGAGCACCGCGTCACTTGTACCGCATTCTGGTAATTTCGTTGCATGCATGCTATGTCGGGTGATCAGTCGTAGATCAGCTCATTGTTCTGTACATCTACTCATCGACAACGACGTAGCATCACAAGTGAAACAAATCTCTTCGACACAGCACTACGCTTATCTCCGGCAGATCGTCCGAGGTAATTAGTCAGGACGCTAGGCATCAATTAACCTTTTTCCAAAAAGCTCTACCAACCGATTCGTCTACTTTGGTGTGCTTGACGATTCTTGACTCGAATCGTATCGCATCGCCAGTGATTTGAGCCTCCCGAGCTTTGATCGAACCCTACACACAACGTCAAGCGCGGCGGTACAGGCTTCGACCCCGGCCAGTAATTCCGCCTCCACCTTCAACTTGTCCAACAAACGCTGTCGTTCCCACTCTACACCTTTCAACCCCCCCACTCGACATCTGCAAATTCACTCGCAAATCGCGAGTTGATCGGACGATCGAATCGAACGCTCGGACGTCGGGCAGTGAGGAACGAAAGGAAGCCTCGAGGCTCGGAAAGGAGGATCAGGAGGGGACGTCTTACAGGTACACATCTATCCCCGTAGAACTAGTGGATTTTAGTCAGACTCGTAATACACACATCCCCTCCACCATCGAACGATCTTATCTTTACTCTAGAAGCAGCTACTCCGGAAGAAAGGGCATTCGCCTTAGGCTTCGTCATCAACTATCACCTCAACACGACGACAACCACAACTGCTCATGACCAACCCCTAAATCAATTAAATGGCAACCGCGCTCGTCTATAATCCCCAACAATACTCGACAATGCCGAGAAACACAGAAGTCGACACGGGACAGGAATGGCCGTCGCGCAATCCCAGATTCTCACATCCAATCCAGAACCAAAGTCCATACGCGCATCAAGATGGATATCCTACACCCATTACTGGGTCGAATATGGTGTTCCCGCCAAGTTCACAGGCTGGACCGTCGCGGAATAGGAAAGCTGCAGCGATGCAGATGGAGATTGATGGTATGGAGAATAAGGCCAGGGAAATGTCTATCAGTGAACCCACGGATGGAAGGGTAGGGGTGGAGAAGCCTTGTGCGTATATTCTCGACCTGTTGTGATACTGTGCTGACCACTCTTCCCTCTTCGTTTTCGACCTATCCTACCTACCTATCTAAACAACCGACACGCGACACATCTGCATGATCAACCAACAGACGCCGAAAGAGACTACACCGAAATCAGGGAACTAGGAGACGGATCATTCGGAACAGTATTCCTCTGTGACTGGCACTCGCCAATCAAGCCCGATCACATGCTGTCAGCAATGCAGAGTGGAGCAGGAGCAAGACCAGAGTGGACAGGTAAACGACTGGTCGCGTTGAAAAGGATGAAGCGCGCTTGGGAAGGTGGTTGGGATAGCGCCAAAACACTCCAGGAACTGGCCGTACGTATTGTCATAATCTCATGGCGTGTACTAATGGTAGTCACTGCGTAAAATACCCTTTCATCCAGCAGTCATTCCACTATATGACGCATACATCTCGCCATCCACTAAACAACTTCATTTCGTCTTTGAACCAATGGAGGGAAATCTCTACCAACTCACCAAAGCGCGTAATCGCCGTCCACTGGCTGCCGGACTCGTCGCCAGTTGTTTTCATCAGATCGTCGGAGGATTACACCACGTCCACTCGTACGGGTACTTTCATCGAGACATGAAACCAGAGAACCTACTCGTCACCACGATCGGACTTGCAGATTACCTCACTCCCGAAGCTTTACGGCTTATAAACGCCAGCCGAGGTAGTTCCAGCGGTTCCGAAGGTCCACTACCCGTCACGCCAAATGGCGACATGGCAGGAAGGACTGAAACAGACGTTAGCGTTATCGTCAAGCTCGCCGATTTTGGATTGGCCAGAGAAACAAGATCGAAACCACCCTATACCGTCTACGTATCGACAAGATGGTATCGAGCGCCAGAAATCCTACTGAGGTCTGACGACTATAATGCCGCTGTCGACATGTGGGCCTTGGGAACGATTTTGGCCGAGATTACAACACTGAAACCTCTGTTCCCGGGTGTATCAGAGATTGATCAGGTACACAAGATTGCAAAGACTTTGGGTGACCCAAATCCCGCTTATGGGGTGGATGACAGGGGCAAGACCATTGGAGGAGGGGTATGGAATACTGGTGTCAAGCTTGCCAAGGCTGTCAACTTTAGGTTTCCCCAAGTGAGTGACCTGTTCCGGGGTCATTTGATCGCCACTGACCAACAGTACGTACCGATCAACTTCCGCGCTCTATTCGACTCTCGTGTCCCACAATCGCTTGTCGACTGTATTGCCGATCTCCTACGGTGGAATCCCGCGGCCCGCTTGACCTCGGAACAATGTATAGACCATCCATATTTCCACGAAACCATCCCTCATCTCCAGCGGACCCCTCCTCTTCCTCGAATTCCATTCTCTCAAGGTCAGCCACAGGTCGTACCTCAAATGGAACGACCTGCCCCGCTCGATGCTCCACCTCGCTCGGTTCCACCATCTCACTCACATTATGCTGGATCCAGAACGGCTTTCGGAAATGGCGAGACTCGGGTCCTACCACCGCCAGTGGCTACGCCAGAGAACATGAACCGGATTTTCCTACCTCCTGGTCATTATCGACCGGATGCATCCGCTGCTTCGGCCTTGGTCAATCAATTACGAGAGCTCGACCTTCCCACAGCGGAATTGGCAAGTTATGGAACACGTCAACCCGCTCGAGCGGACGAGACATTTGGAAGACCCGCACCCCGTGCCCAGTACCTCGAGGAACCTCAGCGTCGTCATCCTTCCGGATCCGCATATGATGGATCCGTATATGGAGGATCTAATCAATCCGTCCAACATATTCAGTCTCCCCATGCGCACTCTACCGCAAGCTTCCACCAGCAACGTGCGCATCATTCTCCTTCGCCTCACCCGGAACAACACCCCAACCGGTCCTCGCTACCTTCGCACGTCACTGCCTATGTTCAGCAGCAACAGCAGATGGTACTCGATACACCTCAGGAGGCCTATGCACCACCACCTATTGAGCAATCTCCTGGGGATGCTCGTCCTCCCCCAGCTATCGGTAAAAAGAAGAAATGGGGTTTGTCGTCGGTGTTTGGTGGAGGAGACAAGTCGGCTTCCACAGCCAGCATTGCCGCATCTTCCGCCAATCTTTTGGCTGCCACCACACTCAAGCGAACTCAGTCCGGTCAGCATACCTCTGATCGCTCGCCTGTGGATGCTGCTCCGCCGCCAATCAGCGATGATCCCAAGAAGGCCAAGAAGGAAGCTGCTGCTCGAGCCAAGGAATTGGCGATGGCACAACGAGAAGCCACTGCTCGAGCACAGCAAGAGAGGGCACGGGCCGTCATGCAGAAGCGAAACCAGATTGTCGGCGATCGAGTCCACGGTAAATCAAAGGCCAATCTCGAATTCGGTCGAGCTACAAGTGGAACAAGTGGACCGACACCCGATCCTGGGGGTTCGATTGAACAAGCCGCGCTATCCGCTGCGTCCTTGCATGGGCGGTATGCCGCCTCGGGATCGAGCTCTCGATTGGCCCCAGGTCCAGGTGGGGCCAATTTGGGCGCTACTGCTTCCACTCCCAATTTCCCAACCCAGCGCACCTATGCGTCAATGCCTCCCTCTGCTTCGCTCAGCTCGATCCGATCGCTCGATTCTGGTCAATCTCAATCTGGGGCGAACCAATTATCTGCCGAGACGTTATCAAAGTACGATGGTGGATCGAGGAGCAAGGCGAGAAGGAGGAATGACGATTATGATCATTCCGAGAGTGATCATGCTTCGTTGTTCAATAGAAGTGTTCTGTCTATTGGTACGGTTGATAGCGAGTGAGTTAACCTATACAGTTCACGATCTATGCTGATCATAGTCCCGGACCTAGAAGATCTCGAGATGTCCACCCTGATCCAATGATAGCTGCCGCTGAAGCTCGTCGGAGACCTTCTGCGTCCAACTTGAACCGACACCGATCCCCATCAAGGCTAATGTCTGGATCGAACCCTTCTCTCGAATCTCAACTGGCACATGATTTCCAACGACATGCTCCTTTCGCCGCATCTAGCTCTGCCACTTCGCTCGGTCGACACGGCGCTTCCCACCTATCTCTACATGACAGTATGCCGCCTGTACCGCCTGTGCCTTCTATCCACCAGCATGGACTGGGTAGTGCACCGCCGAGTCCATATGGTCATCCTAAAGCTGCTGCAGTGGCTCATGGTGCCGGGCTAGGTAGGCAAGTACTACCCAGTATCTCGCAATGGGATGATGATGTCAATCCCATGTTTAGAGTCGTGAGTCCCCAACCTGGTTCTGGAGTACGATTGCTGACGTCTAGCCACCCGCTCAACAAGGTGGGAATGGTACTACACTCCCTCCTTTCTCGGCCATTGCTCAAGTGGCCGATAATAGTCCTTCTCACTCGAGACATGGTCTTCCTCGTCCTCAATAATCCCCCTGCCAGCGCTCTCGCCCATCATATCCCCGAAACCACCTCCCATCCTAATTATTCGCTTGTTAATTGATATCAACCGCTTATTCTCTCATTAATCGCACCCTATACAATAGGTCCCTTATTTGTAGCTTCATGCATAGTTATCATGATCTCAATTCTTTTTTATTGCAAGATCTAATTCATACATTGACACAAGATATCTACAGAACCACGATCACGGAACCTATGCGGCGCTAGCCTTACCAAGACCCATTCGGATGCTTGCGACGGAACCGTACTGAGCCTCGACCTCGTCCTGGACCTTTTCGATGGACTTGAAGTACTTGACGGTCTTGACCCTCAGCTCGTTTGTGGCGTCCTCACTATAAAGTCAGCCTGCATCTTTGAATTGCGGCGAACAAGACGTACTCGGCAACGACAAGAGACCAAGGATGAGTCTGTAAAGCCGAAGCGGTGACCATATGGTTGACACCACCCTCAATCATCTGACTTAAAGCAAGAGCCTTGTTCTGACCAGTGACGACCAGTACCACCTCCCTGGCGTCCATGACTGTCTGAACACCTACGGTGAGAGCCATTCGGGGAACTGCCTCAAGGTCGTTGTTGAAGAATCGGCAGTTGTCTAGGATAGTCTCGTAAGCGAGGGTCTTGATTCTGGTTCGGGATTTCAAAGAGGATCCAGGCTCGTTGAATGCGATATGTCCATCTGATCGTCAGCCCTACTCTTGCAAATGAGAAAGAGACTTGCCTGCTCCGATACCTCCTAGGAAGAGATCAATACCGCCAACGGAGACAATTGCGTTCTCGTAATCTTCACATTCCTTGTACAGGTCCTCTGCGTTTCCATTCAGGATATGTGTGTTCTTGGGGCTGGGGGGTTAAATCATTGCCTCTGTACAACCGAGAAAGGCTTACTCGACATCGACGAGAGAGAAGAAGTTCTTGAACATGAAGGTGTGGTATGATTCTGGGTGGTCTCGGGGAATTCCAACGTATTCATCCTACTGATTAGCCTTGACCCAGATGTGAAGAAGGGTTACTTACCATGTTGACTGTAAAAAGGAAAAGAGCGGTTAGTGCCAGCTCATCTAGAGCATTTCTGAGGACTTACAAGTGATGACATCCTTGAAGCTGACTTTTCCCTCCTTGTATAGCTCGACCAGTCTCTGATAGACTGGCAGAGGGCTCGAACCGGTTGGTAGACCAAGAACGAAATGGGTTTTCTCAGCCGATGGCTTGAAAAGTGAGACTCTTCGGGCAATGTACTCGGCAATCTACAGGTCGAAAGAGTTTATCAAGAAGAAACGTGCGAGTTCAGAGGGGGAGGAAATGGTAAGCTTGCAGCCCAACACTTCTGAGATGTGTTACTCACGTAGTTTCCTACTTGCTGCTTGTTGTCTCGGATAGTTAATCTCATGCTGGGTGATTCGGGTTTGTGGGTTTGGAATTGGGTAGAATATGTACAGAGGTAATCAAGCTAGAGTGGTGGGATATTCGACAGGTAGACAAGTTAGAGTGGAGCTATAAAACAAAGGACACAAATCAAAGGTTTAAATCTAAGTAAATATTCACAATTCTGTCTAGTGTAGTATGAGTTGATACGTACTTGTTAGACAAGGATGTGATATCGGCCTCTTAATCAGCCACCCACCAGCAAGATGTGGGATAGAGGAGATGTTCCTACTTTCTCGTAATGCCCGTACATGTTCGCCGCTTTTACCGATTTCTCCGAATATGCCTGTGATGGCCCTGGAAGGACGGAGGAGTGGGGTTCGTTTATCCGAGTGTCCCATCCCGGGTACAATCACGTGCAGCTGCGATACTTGGCTTAGCGGTCTGCAGAGAGTGTGGCTAGGACGTGTATGCATCCAGCAGAAGCGATACTTGAGACTGTCTATCTGTACATACATGATCATATTTACAGTATCTTTGGAGCTAATCAAATTCGACCCTCGCGAGGCCTTTTGCGCCCTCTCCACCTGGATCACCAACAACTAAAACCTCTTTGAAATCTATCCCATCCTTTCTCAACTTATCCAAAAACAGTTTCCTGTATCCTAATGAATTCCATAGTCCGCCTCCAAGCGACAAAGCACTATGCCTAGGATCTACTACAATTCTATCGCCTAGCAATTCGGTTGTGAGCTCGACCATTGGTTCCACTGATTTGGTCGCGAGTCGGAGAGCCTCTTTACGACTCTCCTGATATAGGTCGAGCCCTGACGCAGAGTCCGAGTCTAGTGACATTGGTGGTGATGGGGGCGAAATGATGTTGTCGTCAGGGAAAGCGTATTTGAATACGACCTTGGCGGCTCCTGCCATCAGAGCATTTCGTTTCGCGACAGCCTCGCCGACTGATAGGCCTTCGACATAGGGTCCAGAGAGTGATGTCACGTCGATCAAGCCCATTGGGCCGTCGCAGCCGAAATAGGTGAGGAGGTCGTCGTGGAGTGGTAATCGGCCTGGAGTAGATGAGGAGTGGATAGAAGTGGATGCGAGTCGGTCCGCGTAAAAGAGGAGAGAACGGATTGCCAATCGCCCGAGCCAGAATGCTGAACCTTCGTCACATAGTCTGTTTGTCAGCTGTGTCATGACAGTGTGAATGTGGGCGTACAGATATCCCCAACCTCTTGCTACTGCTACGTCCTCGAGGGGTAGTTGCCGTAACTTGCCAACCCCTTTCGTCTTATCGACACCCTCTAGACTAGGTGATGATTCAGCAGATTGGATTTTGTCGATCCTGATCGTTCGGCCGACGGTCCCAGTGCCACAGACTACAGCTACGACATGATCCACCCCTGGGATGTCAAGAGCGGGAGCAGCTAGTATGTTTACATCTGATGATCAGCTCGGCCACCGATTCGCGTTACTGTATGGAGCTTACCATTCGTGATCTTGATCCTCGCTTCGCTGACACACAGATCCCTCTGGACAAGAGCTGCGAAAGCTTTCGAATCGGCAGGTGTCGAGATACCAGCAAGCCCACACCAGACATATTGGAAGATGGGAACATTGATAGCCGACAATTTCGTCCTTGTAGGCGAACCTGGCCTAGACGCATAGGGCGAAGCCAGATCGGCTTGGTTCACGAGATGATGTCTGACGGCGGTCGGCCTTGCTAGTGGCGAAGAGGGGGCGTGGACGGGCGTAGAATGACCATTCGTCGAGGTGGGGTCCAAGAGTGGGGGAATAATGAGTTCGGGATGAAGGTGTGATGCGGGGAGCTGCGAGAGCGCTCGGTAGGTCGCTAATAGGATCTGTTTGATTGCATTGTGATGCCCTACACTCAGACTACACATCAGCTCATGAAAGGCAGGATGCGAGTAAGCTGACATACACGTTACATGGTCCGGCTGTTCCCCTTACTTCCAACCCGTCTTCGCTCCTTATTACTACGCAGACTTTTGATCCACCTCCATCGGCGCAAAGGACCAGAGCAGGCGGAGAGCCAGGAGGCGTGGGTAATCTAGCAGGCATTGTGTCCAAAGTTGAAGCAGGCTACGGATCTCGCGCGTGATGTTGGCAAAGCAAAGGTGACGCGTGGGGGAACAAAGGAAGAGAAACCAATTCCGGCTTTTCGTGTGTCTCAGACAGGCGTAGTCTGTGCACAGTCGAGTGAATGGAATATCCTTATGACCTGGCGACAAAGTTCTCCTAGACAGGCGGTAGATATTATACAAGCGAATAGACAGTGGTAAAATGACAATGATCACATGGATCCGAGCTCGACGCAAGTCGTAAGCTGTCACTCAGGTAGAAGCGTAGGGGGCCGATCAATAATCCCACCAGCCGGTACAATGACGGTTAAATCGGCGCTGTAAGTTTTACCAGGGGGTGGCGGTCACGGAGAGGGGAATCCCCCAGGTGTAGCCAAGGTTTAAAGGCGGCATACATTTGCGGAGATTATCCTGAAAAAGATCGGCAAATTCGGCGAGATTCAAGGGACCTAGTTTACAAGCTGAAAGTCAATCCGCCGAACTCGGAGTCCATGGACGAGCATGACCTGGCGGAGATTGTGCGTCGTGTGATAAAGTTGAATGCTTTGTTGAGAGCCAAGGAACCCTTGTGAACATACTAAACCGAGGAGTCGACTGTGAATAGGCTACTACAAAGGATCGACCGAATAGTGTAATCCAGTGGAGCTAGACGAAGCCCTCCTCGACCTCAATTGCTTTCACTATCATCACATACCTTCTCCCTACTTCCCAAGCATGTCGGACGTCATACGATTCACCAACGGCTATCTGGCCATGTCTGATGGACAGGTAAGTCACCTCATCAATCCTGTGTTCCTGCCAGCTGAGACGTCAGGCCATCAAAGCAGACCTGTTTGTTTCCCCCTCATCAGGCCAGATTATTTCCGGTCAATCTTCGTTCTTCTCCTCAAGACGCCCACCAGCTCGTATAATTGATCTTGGCGGAAACATCCTATCGCCAGGTTTGATCGATGTCCAGATTAATGGCGCATATGGAATTGATTTCAGCGAAATTGATTTGAATGACCCAGGAGCCGAGGAGAAATATACGGAAGGACTCGATGAGGTCGCTAGGCGGTTGGTGGAGATGGGGACTACGAGTTTTGTGCCTACAGTCATCACACAGGAAGAAAGGCTTTATAGGCGGGTGAGTGGTCCGCAATCAATTGAGACATGAACTGATCAGTAGTTATTACGCTTACTGAAACCACGTTCCAGAGCCGGACACGCCCATATCCTTGGATACCACGCCGAAGGACCGTTCCTACATCCTCACCGAAGAGGCGCACACTCGCAAGCTCTACTCATGACCGCTACCAGCACACCGCCGATCCAAACATTTGAGCAGGTATACGGAGCAGAAGGGCTGGACCAGGAGGGAGTCAAGTTGATCACGTTGGCCCCGGACGTCGAGGGTGTGATGGGCTGCGTGGAGGAACTGACCAGGAGAGGAGTCACCGTCTCGATCGGGCACTCGTAAGTCGTCAGTCAGTGTAATAGGTCTTGTGCTGATAGTAGTGATGCGTCACTACAAGTGGCTTCCGAAGCAGTGGACAAGGGAGCTAGGATGATTACCCATTTGTTCAAGTACGCCTTATCTAGATAATAAATGAAGCAATACTGACAAATAGCGCAATGCCACCTATCCATCATCGTGATCCGGGAGTCATCGGCCTTCTTGGAGATCCAGCTCGATCACCATACTATGGTATCATTGTCGATGGGCTCCACTCGCACCCAAATACAGTCCGCATAGCTTACGGAGCCAAGAAGGATGGATGTATCTTGGTAACTGATGGTAAGCTTTACCTATATAAATATCCACCAAAAAGCTGACATCTAGCCCAATCACCTATGGACCCAAACTTGCCTGATGGAGAGCATCAATGGGGCACTAGACCAGGCGCGACATTCCGTAAAGAAGGTCACGCAGTCTACGTGGGTGGAACAACGACATTAGCCGGATCTTGTTGTCCTCTCAACGAATGTCTGCGCAACCTGTCGAACTACGCGTCTATCCCGTTACCAGAAGCTATCCTCACCACTACTCTGCGTCCTGCTCAAATGCTTGGACCGAGTATTAGCGAACATAAAGGCAAATTGGAGGAAGGCTTTGATGCGGATCTGTGTATCTTGGGGTGGGATGGAAGTGTGAAAAGCACTTGGATCATGGGGCAAGAGGTGTGGAGGGCAGAAGAGCTTGGAGATGTTGGAGAGGGCGATTATCTTGGCTCCGTCTCTGCTGACAAGAAAGGCTTGGTCAATGGTCATTAGAAGTAGAGGGCATGTTTGCATTGCATTGTATGTATGTAACTGTTCTACTGTTACAATTTCATTGGTGATTTTTACCTTCTATATACTCAAAACCCAAAAACAACATGAGGTGGGACATTGACAACGGCAACGACGTGATATAATGGTGACAGCGTACGGAAAGTTGATGGAAAAGACCCGAGAACGATTTCCGTGGTTTACGTCCTGTGCTCGATTCGATCTGCGTAATCCTGGATGAGATCCGCAGTCATGCTCCAAGTAAGGCCACCTGTCTCGCCATGTCGTTCATTGAACTTATCAGCGAGTAGATCCATCGTTATGCGGACTGTCGTCATTAGTACCTGTTTCGAGCCAAGAGTAAATCAAGCTCACAATGCTGGAGATCCAGTGGTCTCTGTCCATCTCCAATGGGCTCTCCCTCCGCAGGACAGCCAGTCTCTAGCATGAAGCCTGTCACAGCACTGATCAACTGATATGTCAGCTGCTACACCTGGCTTACGAGTAGTGAGACTGACATTCAAGTCATAAGAGGGCATAGCTGCAAATTCCCTCGGGGTCCATTCTAGACACCTTTCGCAAAAGTCAAGCGAAGCAACAATAGCTTTCGACAGACTGGATTGCCTGAATGGTTCCGTAGCCTGTTGACCAGGTTCCAATTTCTCCACGCTATGGGCATTGACTAATACCCTGGCGAAATCGTAGAACAGAGTCAACTGCCTAGACTGATCCCTGGAGACTGTCGCAAACGAATCAAAATCCTCCTTCCATTCATCAAGACGGGCATTGGTGGCATTTGCCATTTTCTTGAGATCGTATTCAGCGTTCGGTCCCTTATTCCATAGGTTAGACGACTTTCGATACCATCCTTTGAGAAGTTCAACTAGTTTAGCGCGGTAGACCAAGATGACGTCGTAAGACGAGGTGAGTGTCCGAGAAACTCCATCAGGAATGAGCTGCTCGCAGTAGAAGTCGGGGTCGTGGCCGACTGGAGGAGCGAGCTGTCGATTTCGGACGGTGACGAGTTGTTGAGTTCCCTGGATCACCTGAAGCATTAGTAGTCTGAAAGCCCTGTATTGTGTCAAGTGACCCACATAGCATAATAGCCAGACTCTAGACATGTCCAGTAGGTCCGCTTTTCTCTCTTCGGGAACAATGCCAAGATTCTCTGCAAACGACCACCTCGGAGCACCAGAGAGTAGCTACGTTGTTAGCTCAGCCAAGACAGGTTGATTGAGCTCACTTTGATCCATCCCCTAGCCCAACTGAAGGCCATCTCGGCAATAGCAGCGGGCAAAGACGGCTCATCAGCCCTCATGTAGGCCGCCATGATGCAAGCTCCAACAATCTCCTCTGGACCTATTCCCAACTCCGGATCGAGTTTATCGATAGTCTCGTCGGTATTATATTCGGCTTTGGACATTGCAAAGTTCTGCCAACTCTCGGCTGGCGATTCGTCCAACAGCTTGTGGACGTAGACCTTGAGGCTTTCATAGTGCGAATTCGACTCGGGCACGCGCTCGGACGAGAGCATACACATGATACCCATGATGAAGGGAGTGAGGGAGACGAGACCTTCTTTGAGAAAGGGGAAACGACCAATTTCGAGCTGATAGCCAAACATAAATGGGGCGAGATTTGCTTGGAAACTGTCTCTGTCAGCTCGAAGCGTATTATTTGTGCGATGAACGTACTACTGGATCAATGATGTGGCCTCGAGATTGCTGATGGACCCTTTCTTGACGAGATTCTGACGTCCATCGGTAGATCCGATGATCGGGTTCCCATCATTATCATATTCTGGTAACTTGACCGCAGCGATTGGTTCAATCAACTCATCGACCGTGGGTTCAGAGATGATATCCATTTCGAGAGCTTGGATGGGCATAGGGGGGACAGGCATTGAGCCCGAAATAGCTTGAGACAGCCCATTACCGAGTATGGGCGGAGTGAGGTGATTCGACGAGATGCTGTTTGGTGTGGCATTTCGAATACTGGGAGATGGATGGATGATAGCTTGACCTGGCATCTGTGGAAGTGGAGCCGATCGTACGTTGGAAATCATGGCCGATGGCGAAGGAGCCAATGGAGGGTATGGGAACGCCGAGCCAGCTCTACCCATGTCCATATCAGGTCGTGGAGGCAGGTCAAGTTCTGATGTGGGAGTGAGCGAGACCTGACCAGGATGACCAGGTGCCCTGTAGGGGGGAAGCCTGTGCATACCGGCCGAGCCAATGTCGGGAGAGAGGTGTGCCCAGCCGCTGCTAGACGGTATTTGACCCATGTTCATGTGCTGTGGTGGCGGTACATGCATCATGGGTGGGACCATCGTGTGAGGGGCCATCTCGTATCGGAAATCTTCATCGTCCTCATCTTCGTCCGCCCGCCCCTTACGTTTCGGCTTTTTCACACTGTCTTCTCGAGACTTTTCGGCGTTCCACCCCTGTAACACCGTCATATCTCGATCAGGTACTTCGTATTGCGGGATTCCATGTGGAAAATCCATAGGAGGTAGAGGCGGCATCATGTTGTGAGTGACCAAGTGATTGACCATGTGACTCATGGCAAGTGATACGCTCCGAAGTTGTCCTAGTGCCGAGTATACATCCTGCGTGATGGTCTGCTGCCAATCTTCATCCTGCAGATCAGCTTTGTTCACAGTCTAGATCAAGAGGACGTACGTGACTACGAGGGAAGAATACACATCGCTCCGATCTTGATTTACATCTGACACATTCACTCTCGCCATCGTTGAGTATACACTTCAACTTTGCTCTTCGGCAATTACTACATGCTTTCTATCCGGTCAGCTCCATGATACGCCTCGAGCTAACTAGCCTACCTGTTTCTTCTCCCTGACCAGTACGGACGGTGCAGCTTTACCATCGGATCCAGAGTCGGGCTTGGACTGTTTCGAAGTAGAGGGTCTTCCTGGCGGCGATTTATCGGCATCCCTACTAGAAAGCGATAATTCCCTCGGGCGTTTCTTCTTGCCCTCCCCATTACTGTCCGGCGCAGGTCCATGCCCATTCTGTTCACCATAGCCAGGCGGATGACCGTACGTTCTTGCATGGGGATCGGAAGGGGGTTGGAAGTAGCTCCGCTCGTGACCTGGAGGTGGGGGCGGATGAACAACTGGACCGCCGTACATCCCGGGCGACTGGGGGATTGGGTACGAGTTGTGCCGCTCGTATGGCGGCTGCGGGCGTGGATAGGGTGGGTATACGAATCCTCTTTCATCTGGAGGAGTCTCGCCAGGCCGCTGGGGTAATTGACGAGGCGTAGACATCATGGATGTGGGCATCAAAGCTGGAGGTTCGTTTCTTGTATGTTGTATGCTCCGATAAGATCTGTGTGTTGTATGTATGGTTTATAGCGGTCACGAGACTATCTCAGAAGCCATGAGAACACTCTGAATGTCGAGACGCGACGAAGAAAACAATCGGACGATGTTATGCGTGTGAACAAATGGCGAGGTCGAGGCTGATTAGACAAGACACGACCCTCCTTTTCCCAAGTCTTCTGCCGGCTATGAAGGATCGCTTGAGTCCGAATTGGGGTGATAGAGATCGGTTGCAAAAGGGACAGCGCTGTCCTGCTGGATGGTGTCTCCGCTGATGTTTGGGGTATAGTAGAGTACGATATATGGAAATGAAGGATATACGATACCATATGGTGACAACTCAGGGTCAATCTTAGATAGGGTCAAACGGCGAAGGGCGGAGACAGGGACTCCAGAAAGAACAAGTGTGGCACCCCAGCCCCGCCCTGACTCGAAACTGCTTATATGAGGGTAATATAGGACAGTCTGTGTTCAACCGGACCCGATCACCGGTGCATCGGCAAGTGGACAGGCGTGTGACCAAGACTCGAAACTTAGATACAAGAAGAATAGTCCGTATACATCACCCTAAACAGACTTGACAATTGATTCTAACCCCCTATATCGGCTCATTGCCCTATCATCTAAACGCCCTGAGTGTACACTTCCTGCTCCTTCTTGTCCTCGACGACCCTGTTTCCGAAGGTAGAAGGATCATCATGAAGGTGATGTCCGGTAGGAACAGCAGCGCCATGCATCTGAGCCTTGTCGACGTCTTCTGCGTGAATGACACCTTCAACATCGTAATTGGTGTCCCTAACGCTCCAGAGGACGTAACCGCACAGAGGGAGAGAGATGACGAGCATGAGCCATGAGACTAGGTGCTCGGTGAGGTAAGGGGTCTGTTTATATTAGCTATGGCACACATCAACTGTTGGTGGGGCTCACCTTGACAGCGTCCATTCCAAATGATACTGCTGCTCCGGCGGATTGGATACCTTTGTAGTAACCAGCCATTCGCGCGAGCTTGAAGGGGTCTGAAGGATCAGCGTGATACATGGAGACTATGGTGGACGTACCGTTGGTCAAAGCAGACATGGTGTAGTAAGCGAGTCCCTGGTAGGTAGCATCGGCGATGTAGTCTGGACATTAGCCCAAATCAAAAATTCAGCTCATCGAACTCACAAGCCATAAGCAGAGTGATAGGTCCTCCGGCAGCAGATGACATCTTGAGATCCCAAGGCAAAGGCTCTCCCTTGAAGATTGTACCAAGAGCGACGTTGTTCCTGTTGAACTGAACTTGGAATCCAAGACCGGCTCCCCAGACGGCGGCAGTGAGGAGGAAGACAATCAAACAAGAGACGACGGCTCGGTTCCTTCGCTTGAATGGTAACTTGTCGGTGAGTAGACCAATGACGATAGATCCAGTGATGGATCCGAGACCGGTAAGTAGTGAGACAAGGGCTCGTGTTCGACCATTGAAGAGGACAGAGGTGATGGATCCTTGGTATGCGTAGACTGAAATCAGCAAGAGCCGATGGTGCGTAAGCAGAGACCTACAGTAGTTGGAGGAGAAGAACATGGGGAATAAAAGGAGCATTCGAATGTCCTTGAACATGTACAAGAACTCTTTGAATTCCTGCTTGGGACCAATAGCTCGCTCGAGCTCGACAACGGTACCGTCACCTCGGATGACTTGGTCTGGTTTTATCAGCTTTTGTCCTGACCTCTAGGATAAAAGACATACTAGGAGGAAGGAGTAGCCAGGAAGTAGCGATAGATGTCTGTCAAATTAGCAAGGTACTACAGACGAAGGGAGTGTCGTACAAGCATGATGATGAGGAAAGCCTGAATGTCAGCAAGGGTCGGACGGTCACGGAAGAGGCTTACGATGTAAACAGAGGTCGAGACACCGGGTAAGGTAGAGTTGTACTGAATACCGAGAGCGATAGCAGCACCGACAAGTGTACCC
>Ga0265780_10003748_pt1 | contig 19850 bp, 14 predicted proteins | sample P1T30metagenome_FD_192432 | JGI IMG/M metagenome (GOLD analysis project Ga0265780, IMG submission 192432) | Plant litter microbial communities from East Loma Ridge, Irvine, California - P1 T30 | ecosystem: Environmental > Terrestrial > Plant litter > Unclassified | place: USA: California...
GCCGCCAACATGCTGGTCTCGACCGCCTACGTCACGGCGCACGAGGTCAAGCTCGACCCGCTCCTGATCCTGGCGGTGATGGCGATCGAATCGGGCCTGAACCCGTTCGCGGAAAGCCCGATGGGCGCCAAGGGCCTGATGCAGGTGATGGCCAAGGTCCACCACGACAAGTTCCAGGAAGTGGGCGGCGCCCAGGCCGCGCTGAACCCGGTCGCCAACATCCGTGTCGGCGCCCAGATCCTGAAGGATTACGTGAAGCGCACCGGCTCGGTGGAAGGCGGCCTGAAAACCTATGTGGGCGCGGCCGACTTCGAATCCGACTCGGGCTATGGCGCCCGCGTGCTGGCCGAGTGGAACCGCCTGAAGCAGGTGGCGCACGGCCACAAGGTGCCGACCCGCACCCCGGCCGCCCCGGCGCAAATGGTGGTCAAGCGCGCCCAGCCCGAAGCACCTGCCGCAACGCAGGCCCCGGCCCCGGCGCCAAAGGCCGAAGAGGTTGCGCCAGCGGACACCCATGCCGCCACGCTGGCGAACCTGTAAGCCTCTCTATATATAGATACTCGTCAAGGCCACCGCTTGCGGTGGCTTTTTTTCGCCGGCTTCTAAGTACTCGACCGGAAATAAATGTGAGTTTTGGCAAACAGAACCGGATGCGGTGCAAGGCGGCGAGCGCGCCGCAGTGCGAGCACTGCAAGCGCGAGCCAACGCAGCAACGCGCCGGTTATGGCAGCCAAAAACACATTTATTTATGGGCGAGTACTTAAAACTGCAGGTCGCGGTCCTGGAACGGCACCGCCGGCCCCCGGCCCAGGATGCGGTGCAGGACCGAGTTCATCGTGTTCGGATCGTTGTCGAAGCCGCCGTGGGTATCGCTTTTCGCGATCGCCCCCACCGGTCCTGCGACGCCGGACACGACGATGCCCGGCAAGCCGTCCGGATGCATTGCCAGCAGGCTCCCGAGCGCGGCATCGGCATGCAGGAACTTCTGCATGCCCAGCAAGGGCACTTCACGCTCGCCCTCCAGCGCATTGCTCACCAAATACAGCAGGGACTTGCCGTAGGGGCCAACGTCGTCGTCGAGTTCGCCGACGTCGCTGAGGATGTACAGCGTCGGCCGCGGACACTTGTCCTGCTCTATCGCGGCGAGCATGTGTTCCTTGAACAGGTCGATGCGGATCGCCGGCGCAATCAGTTGCAGGCTGCGCCAGTGCACACCCAGGCCGGCCAGGGCCGGCAGCGCATAGGCCGTGAAGATGGCGCCGGCGCTGTGCGCCACCACGTGCAGCTCCCAGTCGCGCCCGCCGTCCGTGCCGGCGATGGCCTTCCGGGCCAGGGCGGCGTACTTGGCGATCAGCTGCATGGCGCCGCTCTGGCGCTGCGACGCCAGGCGCGCGTTCTCCTTCATTTCTCCCCACAGCTTGCCGGCCGGGCGCGCCAGCGTCAGCTCGAAGACGCGGTCGCGCGCTTCGCGCAGGTGGTCGAGGAAGCGGCCCTGGGCGCGTTCGTCGGCGCGCGAGGAACTGTCTTCGATGATGTTGCGGGTCGAGGTCAGCCAGTCGCTTTCCCACATGATGTGGAGCGGATAGATTTCGTTCTTCAGGCAGACGTCGCGGTAGGCCAGGATGCGCTTGGCCGCGTCCTTTTCCCCGTTCAGCCCGCCATGGATGAAGAGCATCACGCGGCGCTTGCTCCAGCCCTCGGTACGCTGCGGGATGGTTTCCATGAACAGGCGCCGCAGGTCATCCTCGGTGGTCCAGTAATCGCCGCAATCCGACAGGTCGCCATTGTTGCCGACGTCGATCACATAGGGGCGGATGTCGGCCAGCGAAATCGCCTGGCCCGCGCGAAACTGCCCGCTGGTGGTGTCGGCGGCGCCATGGCGCCAGAGGTCGGCGCTCACTGGCACGCCCAGCTGCGCCACCCAGACGTCGGTCGCGTGCAGCATGAAGTCTTCGTAGGGCAGCAATGCGAAGCCGCCCGCGCCCCAACCGGTGCCCCAGGAATTCTGGACCACGAAGCCCTGCTCGGTGTAGCCGACCAGGGCCACCGCATGGCCGCCGTCGGCGCGGTCGCAGCGCTCGATCACCGGCAGCGTCATGCGCTCGCGGCCGTCGCCGCCCACCTGCACCGTGGTCGGCCCGGGCTCGCCCCAGCCGGCATGGATCATCAGGCTGGCGTACACGATCCCGACCTCGTTCAGGGCGGCATGCACTTGGCGCACCTGGCGGAAGTCGACCCGGTAATAGGCGCCACCCGGGGTCTTCATGCTCTTCTCGGCCAGCGCCTGGGTCAGGTGATGGGCCCCGTACATGATGTCGGACCAGTCGCTCGGCCCGCACACGCCGTGCCGCTCCCAGGCCTTCATGGCCCCGCGCGCGGACGAGCCCTCGTAGTTTTCGCCGGGCCATTCGTCATAGCGGCGCGCCAGCTCGTAGAGCATGCGCGGACTCACCGTGCGCCGCGCGCCGCGCTGGGCCAGCAGGTAATTGATGACGGCCGCCAGCGCGAAACCGGTGCAGGCGCCCTCGCGGCCCTGATCGAGGATCTCGGGCACCCGGTTGATGTTGACCAGCGTATCCGGCAAGGCGCGCAGGCTGGGCTGGTAGGGCCAGTCGTGGGTATCGATCCGGTCGGGGAAACTGTCGAGCTTGCGGCCCAGGCGCTGCGCCGTGCTCAGGGTCTCGGGCAGCTCGCGCCGCGAGGGCGAGTCCGGGCGCGTGGTCTTTGGTGCGGATTCCGCGGCGACGGCCTCGGCACTTGTTTCAGGGCTGGTTGCAACATCATCGTTTGCCATGTTCAGTTCCCCTCCCGGAGCCGCCCCGGCTCGCTGGCCGGCTCTCGGAGATGTGATGGAGGCGCGAGCCGTCGATCACTGCAGGCCGGTCAGCGGAAGGTGAAAAGCTGCCGGTTTGGACTTATCGAAATGCGCAATACGGACTCTTCAGAAATCGAGTATAGGCAGGCCCGGCGGGAAGTAAAGGCGGTTCTTGCCGCCGGCCGCAAGTCATGCAGGCGGCATGAAATAGGCAATGAAAAGGCGCTGTCACCGTTAGCTATGGATGAGGATTGAACTGCTGAGCTCTTTCGCGGTCCAAGCCGTATCGCCTTCGATATGGGTCAACCATGAAAGCACCTTGCTTCACGGAGTGGTTTGCAGCCTTGCCTGCACTAAACCAGCCCCAGCGGCTACAAGTCCTCGATGCCTTGCGGCCGGCGGCCGGACTGCACGAAGTACTCGCGCTGATCGAACAATGCCGGTCCCCGGGCCGACGGTGCCCTCATTGCCGGTGCGAGCGTTGGCACCGGCAGGGCCACGCGAACGACCTGCAGCGCTACCGCTGCTTCTCGTGCCGGCGCACCTTCAACGATTTGACCGGCACCCCATTGGCACGTCTGCGACTGAAAGGGAAATGGCTCGATTACCTCGAGACGCTGCGCGCGTCGCGCCCGGTGCGCGCAGCGGCAGACGAGGTCAAAGTGCACCGCAACACCGCTTTTCGCTGGCGCCATCGCTTCCTGGATCGGGTCAAGGAGGACCGGCCGGCGCGCCTGAGTGGTATCGCCGAGGCCGACGAAATGTTCATCCTGGAATCCCAGAAAGGGTCGCGCAAGCTGGACCGGCCTGCACGCAAACGTGGGGGAACGGCCAGCAGGCGCGGCATTTCACGCGAGCTCGACTGTATCCTGGTGGCACGCGACCGTAGCCGACAGACCGTCGACGCCGTCACTGGCCGCGGCCCCGTCAGCAAAGTCCAGTTGGAGCGCCACCTGCTGCCCTTCCTGGACCGGGATGTCTTGCTCGTAACGGATGCGAACGCAGCCTATCGCGCTTTTGCCCGCGCACACGGCATTGCGCACCAGGCCGTGAATGCCAGCGCCGGCGAGCGTCTCCGCCTCGGTCCGCAGGGCCCCATCCACGTACAAAACGTGAACGCCTATCACGGGCGCTTGCGCGAATGGTTGATGCCTTTTCACGGCGTCGCATCGCGCTACCTGCCGAACTACCTGGGCTGGCGCCGGATGCTCGACGGCGGAAAAATCACATCTGCCGATCAATTATTCCGCCTTGCAGTCGGGCACATCCACAGCAGACGATGACAGCGCCAATGAAAAAGCCACCGCGCCGCGAGGCAACGGTGGCTTTCGAGCCGGTGCTACTAATATATATAGTAGCGGTCGGTTTTAACGGCGCGCGTCGGCCGCTACTTCGTCCGGACGCAGCTTGCCGGCCAGCTTGTCGAGCACGCCGTTCACGTACTTGTGGCCGTCGATACCGCCGAACGACTTGGTCAGCTCGACCGCTTCGTTGATCACGACGCGGTAAGGAATGTCCGGCTGGTTCTTCAGCTCGTAGGCGCCGAGCAGCAGCACGCCGTGCTCGATCGGCGACAGTTCGGCGATGCTGCGGTCGATCAGCGGAGCGATCGCTTCGCGCAGTTCGAGCGAGGTGCTGATGGTGCCGTTGAGCAGGCTGGCGAAGTATTCGCCGTCGGCCTTGTCGAAACCATGCGCCTGGCGGATATTCTTCGCCACGGTGCTCGATGGCTCATTGTTCAGCAGCCATTGGTACAGGCCCTGCAGCGCGAACTCGCGCGCGCGGTGGCGCGGGGTGCGGTTCTTGCTCGGATTGGCGTGGGTGGTGTTCTCGTTCATCGTGTTCCTTCTGTTTACTCTTCTTCTTCCGGATGCAGCTCTTCGAGCGCCATCAGGAGATTCGCCATCTCGACGGCCACCTTGGCGGCGTCGCTGCCCTTCTCGGCCATGCGCGCTTCGGCTTGCGCATCGTTTTCGGTGGTGAGGATGGCGTTCGCGATCGGGATGCCGTAGTCCAGGCCGATGCGGGTGATGCCGGCGCCCGACTCGTTCGAGACCAGCTCGAAGTGGTAGGTCTCGCCGCGGATCACCGCGCCCAGTGCGATCAGGGCGTCGAACTGCTGGGTCTCGGCCATCTTGGCCAGCGCCAGCGGCACTTCCAGCGCACCCGGCACGGTCACGTGCAGGATGTCTTCGTCGGCCACGCCCAGGCGCTTCAGCTCGGCCAGGCAGGACGACAGCAGGCCGTGCCCGACGTCGGCGTTGAAGCGCGCCTGCACGATTCCGATGCGCAGGTCTTCGCCCGTCATGTTGCTTTCATAAGTTCCTACGGTCATGGCTGCCCTCTTCTTGTTTGTCGTATTAATAGATAGTGAAAGTGTACCGCCTCAGGCGCCAGGATTCGCAATGTAGCCGGTGACTTCCAGGTCGAACCCGGTCATCGACGGCATCTTGCGCGGATTCGCCAGCAGCTTCATCTTGCCCACGCCGAGTTCCTTCAGGATCTGGGCGCCGATACCATAGGTGCGCAGGTCCATCGTGGCGGCGCGGCCGCTCGGGCGCGCGCCCGGGGCGTCGATCGAGGTGAATTGCGAGAACAGCTGCTCGGCGGTTTCGCCGCAGTTCAACAGCACCAGCACGCCGCTGTCGTTCTTCTTGATCGCTTCCATCGCCGAGGCCATGGTCCAGGAGTGGGTGGTCGCCTTGTGTTCCAGGATGTCGAGGATCGACACCGGCTGGTGCACGCGCACCAGGGTTTCCACGTCGCGGTCGATGTCGCCGTGGACCATCGCCAGGTGGGCGCAGCCGCTCGGCTTGTCGCGCCAGGCGATCAGCTTGAACTCGCCGTGCGCCGTGTTCAGGGTGCGCTCGGCAACGCGCTCGACCAGGCTTTCGTTCTGGCTGCGGTAGTGGATCAGGTCGGCAATGGTGCCGATCTTTAGGTTGTGTTCTTTCGCGAACTCGATCAGGTCCGGCAGGCGCGACATGGTGCCGTCTTCCTTGATGATCTCGCAGATCACCGAGGCCGGGGTCAGGCCCGCCATTTCGGTCAGGTCGCAGCCGGCTTCGGTATGGCCCGCGCGCATCAGCACGCCGCCCTTGACCGCGCGCAGCGGGAAGATATGGCCCGGCTGCACCAGGTCGTCGGGCTGCGCGTTCTTCGCCACCGCCACCTGGATGGTGCGGGCGCGGTCGGCCGCCGAGATGCCGGTGGTCACGCCTTCGGCCGCTTCGATCGAGACCGTGAAGTTGGTGCCGAACGAGGTGCCGTTGCGGCTGGTCATCATCGGCAGCGCCAGGCGGTCGCAGATTTCTTCCGCCAAGGTCAGGCAGACCAAGCCGCGCGCGTGGCGGATCATGAAGTTGATCGCTTCCGGCGTGACGAAATCGGCCGCCAGCACCAGGTCGCCCTCATTCTCGCGGTCTTCTTCATCGACCAGAATGACCATGCGCCCTGCGCGCAATTCGGCAACGATTTCCTGGGTGCTGGAGATAGACATGTGGATTCCTTGAGAACGGTAACGGATGCGGGTGACGGATGCGGATGGCAAATACGGCGAATGCACGGGTGACGCGTCGTGCGTAATCCGCTATTTTAAAGGATTTGGCGGCATCCGGCCGCCTCTCCCGGCGATCCGGGCCCGACAATCCCGCACACCCGCCATTCCATTCGCATAAGCTCGTTGCACTACCACAACAAAATAGTAATTGTTCAAATACAATTGTTAAACGTTATGTCTTAGAATGCAACTTCGTGGTGTTTGCGACATCGGCTGGATTATGATAATCCGGTCTAACGCGTCGGCGTGCTGCCGCCGGCGTATTCTTGGAGTAGTCATGCTGGTACTGCCATTCGACCGTCAGTTCACCGCCGCAGCCCGGGAGAATAACTGATGGCCACCATCCTCATCGTCGACGACCGGCCGAGCAACCGCGCCTACCTGCTGGCCCTGCTCGGCTTCACCGAACACCGCCTGCTCGAGGCGGACGACGGCGCCACCGCGCTCGACCTGGTGCGCGCCCACCGTCCCGACCTGATCATCACCGACATCCTGATGCCGAAGATGGACGGCTACGAGTTCGTGCAGCGCCTGCGCGCCGACCGCGACCTGGCCGCCACCCGCGTCATCTTCTATTCCGCCGTCTACGCCGAGCGCGAGACCCTGGCCATGGCGCGCAGCTGCGGCGTCGAGCGCGTGCTGAGTAAACCATCCGACGCCGACGCCATCATGGAAGCCGTGAACGCCGAACTGGTGCTGGCCGGCGCGCTGCCGAGCGCCCCGCCGAAGGCAGCGGCGCCGGCGCCGTCCTCTCCGGCCTCCCCCGCCCCCGCCAGGCAGGAGATCCCGGACAGCTGCGCCGCGCCCGAGGGCCAGCTCAACGCCCGCCTGGCCGCGCTCGAAGCGATGTGCCTGCAGCTGGTGGGCGAGCGCGAGGTCGAGGGCCTGGGCGCCTGCTTCCTGCAGGCCGCCGGCCGCATCCTGTGCGCCGACGCGCTGGCGCTGTGCCTGTTCGAACGCGACGAGCGCAGCGTGCGTCACCTGGGCGTACAGGGCTTCGACTGCAGCCTGCTGGCGCAGCACGCCGCCAACGACCTGCGCCTGCCGGGCGCGCTGGTGCATGCGCGCGAGGCCCTGCTGCTGCACGGCGGCGAGCCGCTGCTGGCCACCCTGCCGGCCCAGCACCCGCGTCCCGGTGCCTTCCTCGGCCTGGCGGTGCGCGACCTGCACCACCTGCACGGCTGGATGTACTTCGTGCGCGCGCCCGGCGCCGCCCCCTTTGGCGAGGAAGACCTGCGCTGGGCCTCGGCCCTCGGCGCCCACCTGGCGGTGGCCTACGAAAACCTGAATCTGTACGGGGTCGTGCAGCGCCACGCCGCCCAGCTGCAGCTGGAAGCGACCGCGCGCGCCAGGGCCGACGCCGCCCTGCGCGACAGCGAGCACCGGCTCGAACTGGCGCGCCAGGTGTTCGACAGCACCCAGGAAGCGATCATGATGACCGACGCCTGCGCCAACATCGTGGCCGTGAATCCCGCGTTCGAGCGGATCACCGGCTACAGCGAGGCCGAGGCGATGGGCAAGAACCCGCGCTTCCTGCGCTCGGGGCGCCAGGACGCCGGCTTCTACCGCGCCATGTGGGACAGCCTGGAGCAGTACGGCCAGTGGCGCGGCGAGCTCTGGAACCGGCGCAAGAACGGCGAGATCTTCCCCGAGCACACCAGCATCAGCGCGGTGCGCGACGACGCCGGCAAGCTCACCGCCTACGTCTCGGTGTCGAGCGACCTGTCGGCCCTGAAGGCCGCCCACAACCAGCTCGACTTCCTCACCAACCACGACGCGCTGACCCAGCTGCCGAACCGCTCGCTGTTCCACGACCGCCTGCAGCAGTCGATCGCCGCGGCGCGCAGCAGCGGACGCCAGCTGGCCGTGCTGATGGTGAACGTCGACCGCCTTTCTCGCATCAACGACAGCCTGGGCCACGCCGCCGGCGACGCCCTGCTGCGCGAAGTGGCGCGCCGCGCCCTGGACATCGCCGGGCCGCTCGACACGGTGGCGCGCCTCTCGGGCGACGAATTCGTGCTGCTCCTGTCGGGCTGCGACGACACCGAGGACATCATCTTCTCGGCGCGGCGCCTGATCGACGCCATCGCCCAGCCGCACCCGGTGGGCGGGCACGACGTGGTGGTCACCGGCAGCGTCGGCATCAGCGTCTTCCCGCGCGACGGCGACGCCCCCGGCGACTTGCTGAAGGCGGCCGACGCCGCGCTGGCGCACCAGAAGGAGGCCGGCCGCAACGGCTTCCGCTTCTTCAAGGGCGAGATGAACGACCAGGCGCTGCGCTGGCTGGCCCTGGAAACGCACCTGCGCCGGGCAATCGGCCGCGCCGAACTGGCGCTGCACTTCCAGCCGCAGGTGGCCACCAGCGACGGCCGCGTGCTCGGCATGGAAGCCCTGCTGCGCTGGCACAGCCCGGAACTGGGCCGCATCTCCCCGGCCGACTTCATCCCGCTGGCCGAGGACACCGGCCTGATCCTGCCGATCGGCGACTGGGTGATCCGCCAGGCCTGCCTGCAGAACAAGGCCTGGCAGGATGCCGGCCTGGCGCGCGTGCCGGTGGCGGTGAACGTCTCGGCGCACCAGTTCAAGGCCGGCACCGTGCCCGCCGTGGTGCGCGCCGCGCTGCAGGAGTCCGGACTGGAGGCGCGCTACCTCGAAGTCGAACTGACCGAAAGCGTGATGCTGGGCGATACCACCGCTGCCGAAGCCCAATTGGCCGAGCTGCGCGCGATGGGCGTCTCGCTGTCGCTGGACGACTTCGGCACCGGCTATTCCTCGCTCGGCTATTTGTCGCGCTTCTCGCTCGACAAGCTGAAGATCGACCAGGCGTTCGTGCGCAACATCACCCTCGACGCACGCAGCGCGGCCATCGCCCAGGCTACCATCGCCCTGGCCGAAGGCCTGTCCCTGCGCGTGGTGGCCGAGGGCGTCGAGACCCTGGCCCAGCGCGACTTCCTGGGCCGCATCGGCTGCGAGGTGCTGCAGGGCTACCTGTACAGCCCAGCGCTGCCGGCGCGCGAGATGGGGGTGCTGCTGCAAACGGGCCGCGTCGCGCTCCGCCAGGCGTGAACCACACCAGGCCTTAGAATAGCGCTTCGACGCCTGTTTACCGATCCTCGTCACGGAATCCCGATGCTCATCCAATTCGTCCGTAGCACCTGTCTTGCTGTCCTGCTGGTCCATCCCTTTGTCCATGCCGCCCCTGCATCTGCTCCTGCAAACCAGAAGCGCCCGTCCACGCCGCCCCAGCCCGCGGCAGCCGTCAAGCTCGACGCGCCGATCCCGGTCGGCCCGCAGGTGAAGGTCGGCAAGCTGGCGAACGGCCTCACGTATTACATCCAGAAGAACGCGCGCCCCGAGCGCCGCGTGGAACTGCGCCTGGTGGTAAAAGCCGGCTCCATCCTCGAAGACGACGACCAGCAAGGCCTGGCGCACTTCGTCGAGCACATGGCCTTCAACGGCACCGCCAACTTCAAGAAGCACGAGCTGGTCGACTATTTGCAATCGATCGGCGTGAAGTTCGGCGCGGACCTGAACGCCTACACTTCGTTCGACGAAACCGTCTACATCCTGCCTATCCCCACCGACAAGCCGGAGAACCTGACGCGCGCCTTCCAGGTGCTCGAAGACTGGGCCCACGGCCTGAGTTTCGAGGACGCCGAAGTCGACAAGGAACGCGGCATCGTGCTGGAGGAACTCCGGCTCGGCAAGGGCGCGGGCGACCGCATCGGCAAGAAGCTGTATCCGAAGATGTTCAATGGCTCGCGCTATGCCGAGCGCCTGCCGATCGGTAAGGAGGAAGTGCTGCGCAACTTCCAGCCCGAGACCCTGCGCCGCTTCTACCGCGACTGGTACCGCCCCGATTTGATGGCGGTGGTGGCGGTGGGCGACATCGAGCCGGCCCAGGCCGAGAAGCTGATCCGCGCCCACTTCGGCAAGCTGACCAACCCGAGCCCGGCCCGCAAGCGCGAGTACGCCGAGATTCCGCGCCGCGACGATACCGAAGCCCTGGTCGTCACCGACAAGGAAGCCGGCGGCAACAGCATCCTGATTCGCTATCCGGTGATGCCGGTGCGCGAGCCCGACACCGTGCGCGGCTACCGCGAGCAGCTGGTCGAGAGCCTGTTCACCGGCATGCTGAACGGGCGCCTGGTGGAACTGACGCAGCAGGCCGAGCCGCCCTTCCTGCGCGGCGGCAGCGCCCTCGGCAAGCTGACGCCCTTCTACAAAGCCTACAACTCCAGCGCCGTCATCGGCCCGGGCGGCGCGCCGAAAGCCATCGACGCCCTGGTGCGCGAGAACGAACGCGCACGCCAGTACGGCTTTTCTGCCGCGGAACTGGATCGCGCGAAGAAGGACATGATGCGCAGCTTCGAGCGCAGCTACAACGAGCGCGACAAGACCGATTCCGGTTCCTACGTGGGCGAGTACATGCGCAACTTCCTGCAGCAGGAACCGATCCCCGGCATCGCCGCCGAATACGGCTATGCGCAAACGCTGCTGCCCGGCGTGACGCTCGACGAAATGAACGCCTACGCGCGCCGCACGATTCCCGCGGACTCGGGCAAGCTGGTGGTCTACACCGGCATTGCGCGCCCGGACATGCCGCCGCCCGAAGGCGACGCCCTGCTCGCGGCCCTGGCCACGGCCGAAAAGGCGCAGGTCGCACCGCGTGAGGAAAAGCCGCTCGGCTCGACCCTGATGGCGCAGCCGCCAAAGGCCGGCAGCATCGTCAAGGAAACCCAGGACAAGGCGCTCGGCCTGACGGAACTCACCTTCTCGAACGGCGTGAAAGCGATCCTGAAATCGACCGACTTCCGCAACGACCAGGTGGTGATGAGCGCGGCGCGCTTCGGCGGCCAGAGCCTGTACGGCGACGCCGACATCCTGAATGCGCGCTACGCCAACGCGATCGTCGCCAGCATGGGCCTGCAGGAGTATTCGCCGCTCGACCTGTCGCGCGTATTGGCCGGCAAGGCGGCGGCGGTGACCATGGGCCTGTCGGGCTACAGCGAGATCGTCGGCGCTTCGTCGGGCGCGACCGACATCGAGACCATGCTGCAGATGCTGTGGCTGCGCTTCGATGCCGTGCGCCGCGACGAAGACCTGTTCAAGTCCTTCATCGGCAAGCAGGTGGAAGCGGCGCGCAACCGCCTGGCCCAGCCGGGCGCGCGTTTCGGCGACACCCTGGTCGCCACCCTGTACAACAACCACCCGCGCGCGCCGCGTGCGCTGCGTCCGGAAGAGTTCTCCCAGATCAGCCTGGACCGCAGCATCGCCATCTACCGCGAACGCTTCTCGAGCGCCAAGGACCTGACCTTCGTCATGGTCGGCAGCTTCGACATCGAGAAGATCAAGCCCTTGCTGGCCACTTATCTCGGCAGCCTGCCGACCCCGGACATCCCGACCGCCTACCGCGACGTCGGCCTGCGCCCGGTGAAAGGCGTGATCAAGCGCGCCGTCCACAGCGGCAGCGAACCGAAGAGCACGGTCTCGCTCACTTTCACCGGCGACGCCACGTTCTCCGACGCCGAGCAGATGCGCCTGCAGGCGCTGGTCGAGGTGCTGAACATCCGCATCATCGAAGTGCTGCGCGAGAAGCTGTCGCTGATCTACGGCGGCAGCGCCAGCGCCTCGCTGGGGCGGATTCCCTATGAAAGCTATTCGCTGTCGGTGACCCTGCCGACCGGGCCGGAGAACGTCGACAAGGTAATCGCCGCCACCTTCGAGGAATTCGAGCGCCTGAAACGCGAAGGCCCGGCGGCAGCCGATCTGGCCAAGGTCAAGCAGAACTGGATCCAGAACCACCGCCGCGCCCTGCGCGAGAACGGCTACTGGCTGGGCAGGCTGCAATCGGCGCTGCTGGACGGGACCGACCCGGCGGCGATCCTGACGCACGAACAGCGCGTGCAGGCGCTGCAAGCGAGCGAGGTGCAGGATGCGGCGAAGCGTTACCTGAACACGGGGAATTACGTGCAGGTGGTGCTGTATCCGGAAAAAGGCGTGGCGCCGGCAGCAACGGAAGCGTCGGCGAAAGCTGAAGCGGCGGCACCGCCAAACTGATTGTGACCCGTTGGCTGACCGTACGGTGGGGTCTTTGAGGCCGGGGGCCTCAAAGACGAAGTGCCCACGCGGTTACGTGCGTTTGATGTTGGCCACGTGCGGCGATAATTCGCTCGCCAACATGTCCAAGAACCGATACATCAACGGTCCGACTTTTTGCGAGCGATACGGGGCGAGACATCACAGCCAACGCGAACGGGATACGCACGTAACCGCGTGGGCACGGAGTGCCCACCGTACGGTCACCGCCGCCACGCCATCACACGTTGCGCAAGCACGGGCGCAGCACGCCCGCATCCACGCTCACTGCTTCAAATACTTCTCGAACCACTCCACCGTCCGCCTGCGCTGGTCCAGCTGGTGCTCCGGCTTGCGAATCGCGTGCCCTTCCCCGTCGTAGATCACCAGCGCCGTCGGTACCCCCATCGCGCGCAGGCCGTGCCAGAACTCCATCGACTGCACCGCCGGCGTCTCGACGTCGCGCTCGCCCACATAGACCAGGGTCGGCGTCTTCGCCTGCTTGATGGATTCGATCGGCGAGGCCTTGCGGTACACCGCCGGATCGTCGTACATGGTGGCGCCGAAGAAGGGCACCATCCACTGGTCGATGCCGTTCTGGCCGTAGTAGCTGATCCAGTTGGCGATGCCCGCCCCCGCCACCGCCGCCTTGAAGCGGGTGCTGTGGGTGACGCCCCACATGGTCATGAAACCGCCGTAGGAATGCCCCATCAGCCCCAGGCGCCCGCCGTCGATGGGCGCCTGCGCGATCGCCGCATCGACGCCGGCAAGGATGTCGCGCCAGTCGCCGCCGCCGAAGTCGCGCCGGTTGGCGGAGGTAAACGCCAGGCCCTGGCCATAGCTGCCGCGCGGGTTCGGCTGGAACACGAAGTAGCCGCGCTCGACCAGTTCGCGCACCAACGGATTGGCCGAATCGCCGGCGCCGACGTAACGCGGCGTGGCCGCCGATGCCGGGCCGCCGTGCACGATCACCACCATCGGGTGCTTGCGCCCGGCCTGCGGCTGGCGCGGCCCGACCAGCCAGCCCTGGCTGCGGTAGCCCTCGTTGGTCCAGCTGATACTGCGCGCCGCCACCTGGGGCGCGGCGCCATCGTTGTCGCGCGTGAGCTTGACCAGCGCGTTCACGCGGCCGGCGGCGATGTAGGGCGCCTGCTCGTAAGTCTCGAACACCGACACCGCCGCGTTGCCGTCCGCGCTGAACACGATGCGGCCGTCGCGCGAGCCGTTGGCCGTAACCGCGCGCGCGAACAGGCGGCGCGTGCTGCGCGCCTGCGGGTCGACCGCGACCACCGTCATCTGGTCGCCCTGCAGGCTGGAGGCGACCAGCCCGGTCCCTTTCCAGGCCAGGCCGTTGAACGAGCCGGCAAAGCCGGGCGTGACATCGACCGGCTCGCCGCCCGCCAGCGGCACCGTGAAGATGTCGCCGCCGACCGAGCCGAAGTCGCTCATCAGGCCACCGACAAAGGCCACGGTGCGTCCATCCGGCGACACGTGCGGCAGGCTGACCTGCATCTTCGGCGCGGCGACGATGCGCAGCGCGCCGCTGGCGGCATCGATGTGGCCGAGCGTGGCCACCCACCAGTTGTTGTCGCCGTTGCCCTGCGCGCTGGTGGCGATGAAACCCTTGCCGTCGGGCGTCCAATCGTATTCGTAGACGTAGGTGCCGGCTGGCGAGACCATGCGCGCCTCGCCGCCCTCGCCACCCTTGCCGCTCTCGCCCGGCACGACAGCGATGCGCTGGGCATCCTCGCTGACGCCAATCTCGCCGACCAGGCGCTCGCCCGCTTCGACGGCGCCGGTCTGCTTCTTCGCGCCGACAGTAGCCAGGAAGGCGATGCGGCCGCCGTCCGGCGACCAGCGCGCGGTGTTGGCCACACCCTGGATGGTGGCTGCGGCTGCGGCCTGGCCGCCGCGCACCACCCACAGCGTGGCCATGCCGGCCTGGGCATCGGCGGCGATGAAGGCCAGGCTGCGGCGGTCCGGCGACCAGCTCGGAAAATCGTAGGAACAGCTGGCGCACGGGTCGTATTCGGCCGTCACCTTGCCGCTCGCGGCGTCGCGCACGACGATGCGTCCGTGGGGCCGCTGGCCAGGTGCGCCGGCGTCGGATTCGATGGCGGCGATGCGCTCGCCATGTGCCGTGATCGCGACCGAACGGTAGTCGCGCAGCGCGGTGGCGGTGGAAGCTGCGGTGGAAACCACGGCGGAAGCCGCGGTGGCAGCCGCGGTGGCGGCCAGGCTCGTGCCCACCAGGGCGCCGGCCGTCACGGCCCCGGCAAGGGCTTTGCTTACTTTCATTGGTCTCCTCCTCGTTGGCCGCCCTGGGCACGGGATATGCGCGGGCTGGCTCGTCCTTGTTTGACCTGGCGCAGTCTACGCGACATCTCCTGAGTTCGACGCGCAACAAATTTTATGCTGGACGCATTATTTTGCTGTGAAGCAAGAAAATATCATGATGGCTTCTTGCCCCGCCGCTACACTTCCCGGGTGAACCGAGCCGGAGACGAACATGATCTACAAAGACACCGATAACAAGGACGCGGTCCTCGCGATCCTGGAAAAGATGCTGGCCCTGGCCGGCCCGGACAAGAAGACGCTGATCGAGCGCGAGCTGCGCATCATGCGCGCCGGCGTGAAGGGCGAGCGCGAATCGGCCTACCTGATCGACTTCCACCTGAAGGATTCGACCCGCACCGCCGTCGTGCACGACCTGCGCCTGGTGCTCGACGATGGCCGCGTGGCCCAGATCGACCACCTGCTGATCCACCGCACGCGCCGCATCTACATCCTCGAGACCAAGCATTTCGCGCATGGCGTGAAGATCACCGAACAGGGCGAATTCTTGCGCTGGAACGACTGGAAGAAGACCTACGAAGGCATGTCCTCGCCGCTGGCCCAGAACGAGCGCCATGCCCTGGTGCTGCGCAAGGTGCTGGAGTCGATCGGCCTGGGCGAGTCGCCGATCGAGACCCTGGTACTGGTGGCGCCCGAGGCGCGCATCGACCGGCCGCGCAAGTTCGACACCTCGCAGGTGGTCAAGGCCGACCAGTTCATGGAAAGGCTGCACAAGTCGCTGGAAGGCGCGCCAGTTTTGAGCGTGCTCAGCGGCCTGCTGAAGAACACGGTATCGGATTCGATCGGCGACATCGCGAAGAAACTGGTGGCGCTGCACCGGCCCTCGACCTCGGACTACATGGCGCGCTTCGGGGTGCAGCGCGACGCCCTGCTGCAGGCGGCGCCGGCGCCGGCGAGGGCCGACCCGGCGCCGCCACGTCCCGCCGCGCCGTCCGCCGGCATGGAGCGGGAACCGGCACTGGCAACGGCGGCGCCGGCCCACGCCGGGCCGCGCGTCGTGATCCTGCCGCAGGGGAGCGCCGCCCGGCCATCGGCGCACGGCGCCGCCACCCCGGCTTCCGCGCACGCTGCCGCTCCGGCGGCGCCGGAACCGGATGCCCAGCCGCACGCCTGCCGCAGCTGCGGCGGCGCGGCCCTGTCCATCGTCTGGGGAAAATACGGTTACTACTTCAAGTGCGGCGAGTGCAGCGGCAACACGCCATTCAGCGTGGGCTGCGGCGGCGCCGACCACAAGGAACGCATCCGCAAGGACGGGCGCCAGTTCTACCGCGAGTGCGCGGATTGCGGCACCAGCTCGCTCTACTTCACCAATCCGCAGTAGGCGCCGGCGCCGCGGACTGGCTCAGGGCCTCAGACCTTCGAGGCCGACAGCATGCGCTCGACGTAGCGCGCGATCAGGTCGATCTCCAGGTTCACCTGGCTGCCTGCACGCAGGTGCTTCAGGGTCGTCACTTCGATGGTGTGCGGGATCAGGTTGATCGAGAAACGGCAGACCTTGGCGCCGTTCGCTTCCAGATCCTCCACGCGGTTGACGGTCAGCGACACGCCATTCACCACCACCGAGCCTTTATAGGCCAGGAACTTGGCCAGTTCCTGCGGTGCGTCGATCACCAGTTCCTGCGACTCGCCGACCGGCGCGAAGCTGTGCACCGTGCCCAGGCCGTCGACATGGCCCGACACCAGGTGGCCGCCCAGGCGCTCGGCCAGGGTCAAGGCCTTTTCCAAGTTGACTTCGCCGGCGCCGTCCAGGCCCGCGGTCTTGCTCAGGCTTTCGCGCGAGACGTCGACGGCGAAGCTGCTGTCGGTCTTGGCGACCACGGTCATGCAGGCGCCGTTGATGGCGATCGAGTCGCCCAGGATGACGTCGCCCAGCGGCAGGCTGCCGGCGTCGATTTCCAGGCGCACGCCCGCGTCATGTCCACCCGCCAGCGGCGAGACCGAAGTGATATTGCCGACAGCGGCGACGATTCCAGTAAACATACAGCCTTATTCCTCAGGTTTGTTTTCAGTTTGATGTGTGCGCGCTTGCTTGCTTGATTCAAAGCGGGCCAGGATGCGCAGGTCGGCGCCGACCTGGCTCACGCCGTGGAAGCGCAGTGCGTATTGATCAGCCAGCCGGGCCAGCGGAGGCAGCGCGAACATGCCCTGCCCTGCGCCGATCAGGCTGGGCGCCAGGTAGACCAGCAGCTCGTCGACGCAGCCTTCGCGCACCAGCGAAGCGTTCAATTTGGAGCCGGCTTCGACGTGGACTTCGTTGATTTCGCGCCGGCCCAGTTCGCGCATCAGGGCCGGTAAATCGACCTTGCCGCTGCTGCTGTTGCTACCAGGCAGCAGGATGACGTCGTGGCCAAGCGCGCGCAGCTGCTGCGCCTTGTCGCCCTCGTCGGCGGCGGCCACGATCCAGCACGGCTCGCCCTGCAGGATGCGCGCACCGAGGTCGATCTCGAGCCGGCTGTCGACGATCACGCGGCGCGGCTGGCGCGTATTGGCGCTATCCGTGCCGATCCCGCGCACCGTCAGTTGCGGATCGTCCGCCTTCACCGTGCCGATGCCGGTCAGGATGACGCAGGCGCGGGCGCGCCAGGCATGGCCGTCGGCGCGGGCTTCCGGGCCGGTAATCCACTGGCTCTCGCCATTCTCCAGCGCCGTGAAACCGTCCAGGCTGGCGGCGGTCTTCAGACGTACCCAAGGCAAGCCCTGGCGCATGCGCTTGAAGAAGCCGATGTTCAGTTCATGGGCCTGGTCCGCCAGTTCGCCCATCGCCACCGCGATGCCGGCCGCTTCCAGCTGGGCCATGCCGCGGCCCGCCACCAGCGGGTTCGGGTCGCCCATCGCCGCCACCACGCGTCCCAGCCCGGCCTCGACAAGCGCCTTCGAGCAGGGCGGCGTGCGGCCGTAGTGGCTGCATGGCTCCAGCGTGACATAGGCAGTGGCGCCGCGCACATCGTTGCCGCGTGCAGCGGCGTCGCGCAGGGCCTGGATCTCGGCATGGGCCTGGCCGGCCGGCTGGGTGTGGCCGGCACCAATGACTTCGCCGTCGCGCACGATCACGCAGCCGATGTGCGGGTTCGGCGCGGTGATGAACATGCCCTTCGCGGCCCATTCCAGGGCCAGCGCCATGCCTTCGGTATCGGTCTTGATCTGCACTGTGTTCAATGTGATTGGTTCAGGAAGGCGCCTCGGCTCCTTCGCAGTTGGTGTCGCGCTGCGGGTCGCACACGCGGGCGCGGCCCAGCATGTTGATTTTAATACGCCGGATCGCATTGCCATAGAACAGCGACAGCGTGCCCCAGCGCGCCGATGCGCTGCTGGTGTCGCTGCAACTGCGCCCGGCGCCATTGTAGGCGATGTAATACGGCGCTGCAGGACTGGTGAAGGCAAACACCGACGCCACGCCGCTCGGCAGCGGCCCGTGCACGGCGATGATGTCATCAAGCGGGCCGGGTTCGCCATCGCCGTCGCGGTCGGCGAACACGGTCCAGCCGCGCGCCCATTGCGTGCCCTCGGGGTCGCGCGGCACCATCTTCACGCGCTCGTTGCGGGCGATGGCCTGCGCACGCGCCAGGTTGATGGCGCCGAACAGATCGTTGGTGGCGCTGCGCACCTGCTGGGCGTGCACCAGCGCCTGCAGGTTGGGCAGGCCGACGGCGAGCAGGGTCGCCGCAATGGCGGTCACGATGATGAGTTCGGGCAGCGTCATGCCGCGCTGTGGCTGCCCCCTCATGGCCAGCAGCGTGCCGAGGTGCCGCTGGCGCCCTGCTCGCCCGTGCTGCGCATGCTGAGCGTGCCGCATGCGCTGTCGCGGTAGCTGGCGTCGACGTTGGCGGTGCCGGGCGTGGCGACAATTTCGACGCAGTCGCGCAGCGCGCTGTCCGGGCAGGCGCGTGCCTCGAGTTCGTAGGCGCTCTCCTGCGCCCGGCTGCCCGACCACCAGCGCTGGCCCTCGACCGGGGCCGCCGCCGAGAACGCGACATAGCTGTGGTGCAGCGAATGATGGCGTTCCTGCTGCTGCATGGCGTCGATCAGCGCCACCTGCCCTTCGATGCGGCGCATCGTCGCCAGGTGCTCGGTATAGCCGGGATAGGCGATCGCCGCCAGGATGGACAGGATCAGCAGCACGACCATCGTTTCGATCAGGGTGAAGCCGGGACTGCGGTACATCGTCGTTCTCCTTGGGTGGATGGATGTCAGAGGGTGGCGGCATGCAGCTCGGGCCAGTTGGCGACTTCGCGCCAGCCCAGGCGCCGCGCGGGCGTGGTGGCGCTGGCGCGGCGGTAGTGGCCCTGCAGGACCACGCGCGTGGCCTCGCCGGCGCCGAAGCCGATGGCGGTGATGCGGTAGACGGGATCGGCTGTGGGGTAATCCAGCAGTTCGACGATGTAGCGCGGCGGCCGGGCCGGCAGCAGGCCGGCGCCGGTGGGCATCGTGGCGCCGGTAAAGCGGCCGTATTCCACGGACGACGGTCCCGCGAGATCGGCCGCCTGCCATGCCGGCATGCCCGGCGCCGGGACGAGACGGCACAGGCCCGCGTGCTCGGCGGTGCCCGCACATCCAGCGACAAAGGCGCTCGCATTCACCGCGACGAAGAGCGCGGTGCGCGGCGAGGCCGGACCTGCCGCGCCGGCGATATCGCGCTCGGCATCGATCAGCGCCGCCTGCGCCGACTGGTGCGCAACATGGCGGTCGCGCTCATGGCGTGCCGACTTGACGGCAGCCAGCGAGGCGCGCGTGCTGGAGACGGACATCATCAGCACGGCCAGCATCAGGAACAGGACGGTGACAAGCGCCGCGCCGCGCTCGCGTTGAATCAGGTGCTTGCGCATCGCAGCCTCAGGGAACGGTGGCGCCGGTTGCATACACGGCCGTGAACAGGCGGCGCAGCGGTTGCTTGGGTGTGCCCTCGCTGCCAGCCAGCTCGGCTTGCGCCAGCCTCACACCCGGGTCACCCGTTGCGTGCGCGTCGCTGTACTCCTGCCCGAACAAGTCGTAGCCGGCCGGCGCCGCGATGGAAGACGGCCGCTCGCCCCGCAGCAGCAAGGCCAC
>Ga0265780_10003749_pt1 | contig 19850 bp, 17 predicted proteins | sample P1T30metagenome_FD_192432 | JGI IMG/M metagenome (GOLD analysis project Ga0265780, IMG submission 192432) | Plant litter microbial communities from East Loma Ridge, Irvine, California - P1 T30 | ecosystem: Environmental > Terrestrial > Plant litter > Unclassified | place: USA: California...
CAGATGACGACTTCGCGGCCCTCGGCCTGCAGCTCTTGCAGATGCGGCAGGAAGACTTCCATGAAGCGGAACTTGGCCAGCTGGCGCTCGGGCGACGAGGAGCCGGACGGGCAGTAGACCGAGATGATGGTGAGGTTGCCGAAGTCGCAGCGCGTGTAGCGGCCTTCGGCGTCGAACTCCAGGCACCCGAAGCCGATACGGTGCTGATCGGGTTCGGTGCGGCTGTACACGCCGGTGCCCGAGTAGCCTTTTTTCTCGGCGTAGTGAAAGCGGCCGTGGTAGCCATGCGGGCGCAGGAAATCTTCGGTCATGTCGGCTTCCTGGGCCTTGAGCTCTTGCACGCAGATATAGTCGGCGTCTTGCGTGGCCAGCCACTCGAAGAAGCCCTTCTTGTGGGCGGAACGGATACCGTTGAGGTTTGCGGAGATAATTCGTGGCATGTAATCGTCAGGCAGGTCAAGGAGGGGCAAGTCCGCGTCGGGACCCGGCAACAGTCGGGCAGTGTAGCGCGTTTTGCACCCCCTCGTCAGGCCGCGGGCCTGTTGCTTTTCGGGGCGGGGCGCTGATGGACGGCAACGATCTGCTACACTACCGGCTCCCCTGTGCCCGATGGCTTGCCGCATTTCCTTCTTTCCGAGTCCATGAATCCTGACCAACCGCTCTCAGCGGGCATCGTCGCTTCCAGCATGCGCCAGCAAGATGACGCCACGGCCGCCGAGCTGTACGACTTCGTGGAAAACGCGGTCGAGGGGCTGCACCGCGTCGGCCCGGACGGCACCATCTTGTGGGCCAACCGCGCCGAATTGCAGATGCTCGGCTACGGCTGGGAAGAGTACGTCGGGCGTCACATCGCCGACTTCCACGAGGATCCGGCCACGATCGGCTACATCCTCACCACGCTGCTGGCCGGCGGCGCGTTGTACGACCAGCCGGCGCGCCTGCGCTGCAAGGATGGCTCGATCAAACATGTGCTCATTCACTCGAACGGGCACTTCGTCGATGGCCAGCTGCGCTACACGCGCTGCTTCACGCGCGATGCGTCCGAGCGCCATGAGCGCGATCAGGCGCTGGCCCAGCGCGACGCCATGCTGATGGGCGCGCCGGTGGCTGCGGCCTTGTTGATGGGCCCCGAGCTGCGCTTCCGGCTGGTGAACAACCGCTACCGCGATCTGATCGACACCAGCGACATGATCGGCCAGACCTTCGACGAAGCCTTCCCGCACCTGGGTGGCGCCGGCGTGGCGTCGGCGATTGCCCGCGTGTACGCCAGCGGCGCCTCGTACCAGGAAGACGAACTGCCCGTCACGCGGCTGGATGCGCAAGGACAGACGGTCGAGCACTTCTTCAAGTTCAGCCTGGAGCCGTTGATGGACCTGGACGGCCGGCCAGAAGGCGTGATCGTCGTCGCTGTCGACGTGACCGAGCACGTACGCAGCCGCCTGGCGATCGAGCAGGCGGCGCGCGAGCGCGAGCAGTTGCTGGTTGATCTGGGTGCTGCCAGCCAGGCCAAGGATGAATTCTTGGCGATGCTGGGCCACGAGTTGCGCAATCCGCTGTCGCCGATCGTCACTGCGCTGCAGCTGATGCGCATGCGCAAGGACAGCTCGTACGGCCGCGAGGGCGAGATCATTCAGCGCCAGGTCGACCATCTGGTGCGGCTGGTGGACGACCTGCTCGACGTCTCCCGGGTCACGCGCGGCAAGATCGAACTGCAGTTCGAGCGCGTCGAGCTGGGGCCGGTGACGGATCGCGCGCTGGAAATGGCGAGCCTGCTGATCGAGCAGCGGCGTCACCATCTCGAGGTCGACGTCGAACCGGGCCTGATGTGGGAAGGCGATCCGGCTCGGCTGGTGCAGGTGGTGTCGAACCTGCTCACGAATGCCGCGCGCTATACCGAACCGGGTGGCCGGATCTGGCTGCGCGCGCGGCAGGACGGCGCAGACGCGGTCGAGATCAGCGTGCGCGACACCGGCATTGGCCTCGCGCCCGAGATGCGCGAGCAGGTGTTCGAGCTGTTCTTCCAGGGCAAACGCAGCATCGACCGCGCCGAGGGCGGGCTCGGGATTGGGCTGGCGCTGGTCAGGAACATCGTCGAACTGCATGGCGGCAGCGTGCAGGCGCGCAGTGAGGGGCGGGGTCTGGGTAGCGAATTCGTGGTGCGCTTGCCGCTGCACGGCCTGGCGGAAATGGCCGTGCCGGTCGCCGTCGCGGCTGCACCGGCGATGGACAGCGCGCCGCAGCGCGTGCTGGTAGTGGACGACAATGCCGACGGCGCCGACACGCTGGCGCATCTGTTGAAGGCGCACGGCCACACGGTTGAAGTGTATTACGACCCGGTGACGGCGCTGGCCGCGATCGAACGCTTCAGGCCCGAGGTCGCGCTGCTCGACATCGGCCTGCCGGTGCTGGACGGCTATCAGCTTGCGGCCCGCATCCGTGCGCTGCCGGCCGGGCGGTCGTGCCGCCTGGTAGCGCTCACCGGCTACGGCCAGGCCGCGGACCGTGCGCGCAGCCAGGCCAGCGGGTTCGCCGCGCACCTGGTCAAGCCGATCAACGGGGCCGAAGCGATACGGGTCGTCGCCGGCATGGCCTCGAGCGATTAAAATAGCCGCTTTCGACATTCAGGGAGAAGTGCATGACTGATCTGCGCCAGCAATTCATCGGGTTTTCGGTCGAGGCCGAAGTATTGAAGTTCGGCCAATTCACGACCAAGGCCGGGCGCCTGTCGCCATACTTCTTCAACGCCGGCCTGTTCCACGACGGCGCCACGCTGGGCAAGCTCGCCCAGTTCTACGCGCAGACGCTGCTCGACTCGGGCGTCGAGTTCGACATGCTGTTCGGCCCGGCCTACAAGGGCATCACGCTGGCGTCGGCGACGGCCGTGGCCCTGGCAGCAAAAGGCCGCGACACGTCATACGCGTACAACCGCAAGGAAGCGAAAGACCACGGCGAAGGCGGCACGATCGTCGGCGCCAAGCTGCAGGGCAAGGTCGTGATCATCGACGACGTGATCAGCGCCGGCACCTCGGTGCGCGAATCGGTCGCCATGATCCGCGCCGCCGGCGCCGAACCCGCCGCCGTGCTGATCGCACTGGACCGGATGGAGCGCTCGGGCACGGACGACGCCTTGTCGGAACTGTCCGCCGTACAAGAAGTCTCGCGCGAATTCAACATCCCGGTCATCTCGATCGCCAACCTCGCCGACCTCTTCACCTACCTCGACACCCACACCGCCGACGCCCGCCTGGCGCAACACAAAGACGCCGTCTCCGCCTACCGCACCCGCTACGGCATCCAAAAGCAATAGCCCAACAATTAGGGTCAGAGTAGCTTTATTGGGCAATTACCTAAAGTTGTCAAACAATTCGACTCCGACCCCAATTTAGATTGGTGGAAATTCTTGCAAATTAATTAGGGTCGGAGTCGACTTATTGGGCAATTCTCTAGAGTTGTCAAACAAGTCGACTCCGACCCTCATTGTTTAAGTGCGGGTAGGCACCGGTTTATTTGCTACTCAGAATATCTCTAGGCGATTCACTGACTAGACTAGGAATCCGCCTCAATTTTCCTGCCTCACCGACAGTTTCGACCGCCCGCTCCAATGGGGTCAGTGTCGAATTGTTGAGCAATTTCTCACGGTAGGAAGATAAGTGGGGACAGAGTGCCCGGAATGGGCAATTACTTTAACTAAAAAGTAATGAGGGTCGGAGTCGAATTGCCGGCAATTGTGGGAAATTGCTCAACAATTCTACTCTGACCCTAATTGTGCTTTGATGGTGGATGCGGGAATTAGCTGGCCAGCTTCTGCTTCAGCAGTTCGGTTACTTGCGCCGGGTTGGCCTTGCCTTTCGAGGCTTTCATTGCCTGCCCGATCAGCGCGTTGATCGCGGCCTCTTTGCCAGCGCGGTATTGTTCAACGGATTTGGCATTCGCGGCCAGCACCTCGTCGACGATCGCTTCCAGCGCGCCCGTATCCGAGATCTGCTTCAGGCCTTTTTCGTCGATCACCTTGTCGGCCAACGCTTCCTCGTCGGATTTCGCGTCCCACATCGCGCTGAAGACTTCTTTCGCTGCCTTGTTCGAGATTGTGCCATCGGCAATGCGCTTCAATAGCAGCGCGAGTTGTGCTGCGCTTACCGGCGACGCCTGCAGCTCGACGCCCTCGCGATTGAGCGTCGACGATACATCGCCCATCATCCAGTTCGCCGCCGACTTCGCGTTTTCCTTGCCGGCTTTCGCCACCACAGCTTCGTAGTAGGTCGCCATCGTCTGCGATGACGTGAGCACCAGGCTGTCGTATTCCGGCAGCCCGTATTCGCCCGTGAAGCGCGCGCGCATCGCGCCCGGCAGTTCGGGCATCTCGGCTTTCACGCGGTCGATCCAGTCCTGGCCGATCGCCAGCGGCGGAAGGTCGGGGTCGGGGAAGTAGCGGTAATCCTGCGCGTCTTCCTTCGTGCGCATCGAACGCGTCTCTTTGCGGTCCGGGTCCCACAGGCGCGTGGCCTGGATGACCTTGCCGCCGTCTTCGATCAGTTCGATCTGGCGCCGCACTTCGTAATGGATCGCTTCTTCCATGAAGCGGAACGAGTTCAGGTTCTTGATCTCGCAGCGCGTGCCGAATTCTTGCTGGCCCACCGGGCGCACCGAGACGTTGACGTCGCAGCGGAACGAACCTTCTTGCATATTGCCGTCGCAAACGCCCAGCCACATCACCAGCGAGTGCATCGCCTTCGCGTACGCCACTGCTTCAGCGGCGCTGCGCATTTCAGGCTCGGACACGATCTCGAGCAGCGGCGTGCCGGCGCGATTGAGGTCGATGCCGCTCATGCCCGCATAGTCTTCGTGCAGCGACTTGCCGGCGTCTTCCTCGAGGTGGGCGCGGGTCAGGTTGACCGTCTTCATCTCAAGCTTGCCGTCTTTTTCATAGGCGAAGGACAGCGTGCCGCCCTGGACCACCGGATCGGCGAATTGGCTGATCTGGTAACCCTTCGGCAGGTCGGGATAAAAGTAGTTCTTGCGCGCGAAGACCGACTCCGGCGCGATGGTGCCGCCGACCGCCAGGCCGAAACGGATCGCGCGTTCGACCGCGCCGCGGTTCAGCACAGGCAGCACGCCAGGCAGCGCCAGGTCGATCGGGCTGGCTTGCGTGTTTGGCTCGGCGCCGAAGCGGATCGCGCTGCCGCTGAAGATTTTCGATTGGGTCGTGAGCTGCACGTGGTTCTCAAGACCGATGACGACTTCCCATTGCATAGTGTTCTCTCTGTTTGCTGTGCGTGCGCTGGTTCCGGTATATGGTCCGGCAGCGCGGATGTCCGTTGAACGCGTCGGCGGCATAGCCGCCAACCCTACGCGGCGCGAATCAAACGCCGTCCGGCGTGCGCGTATGCCAATCGGTCGCGAGCTGGTATTGGTGCGCGATGTTCAGCAGCTTGGCTTCGGCGAAGTAGTTACCGATGATTTGCAGGCCGACCGGACGCTTGCCGTTCTTCTCGCCGGCGCCGAAGCCGCACGGGATCGACATGCCGGGCAGGCCGGCCAGGCTCGTCGAGAGCGTGTAGATGTCGGCCAGGTAGTTCGCCACCGGGTCGTTCGACTTGGCGCCCAGGTCCCACGCCACGGTCGGCGCAACCGGTCCCATGATCACGTCGCACTTGTCGGCAAACGCGGCCTGGAAGTCGTCGGCGATCAGGCGCCGAATCTTCTGCGCCTGCACGTAGTAGGCGTCGTAGTAGCCGTGGCACAGCACATAGGTGCCCACCAGGATGCGGCGCTTGACCTCCGTGCCGAAACCTTCGGCGCGGGTTTTGCGGTACATGTCTTGCAGATCCTTGTACTCGCTGGCGCGGTGGCCGTAGCGCACACCGTCGAAGCGCGACAGGTTCGACGACGCTTCGGCCGGCGCGATGATGTAATAGGTCGGGATCGACAGCGCGGTCTTCGGCAGCGAGATATCCACCAGCGTCGCGCCCAGTTTCACGAACTGCTCGAGCGCCGCGCGTACGGCGCCTTCGACGTCGCTTGCCAGGCCTTCGCCGAAGTATTCAGCCGGCACGCCAATACGCAGGCCGGTCAACGGCTGGTTCAACGAGCGCGTGTAATCCTCGGCGACGTTGCCCTGTTCAACCGTGAGGCTGGTCGAATCGCGCTCGTCGAAGCCGATCATTTCGTTCAGCAGCAGCGCGCAATCTTCTGCGCTCTGGGCGATCGGGCCGCCCTGGTCGAGCGACGAGGCGAACGCAATCATGCCGAAGCGCGACACGCGGCCGTACGTCGGCTTGATGCCGGTGACGCCGCAGAACGCGGCCGGCTGGCGGATCGAGCCGCCAGTGTCGGTGGCGGTGGCCGCCGGCGCCAGGCGTGCGGCAATCGCCGCCGCCGAGCCGCCCGACGAGCCGCCCGGCACCGCGGTCGTATCCCACGGATTGGTCACCGCGCCGTAGGCCGAGTTTTCATTGGCCGAACCCATCGCGAATTCATCGAGATTGACCTTGCCGAGGGTGACCATGCCGGCGCTGCGGAAGCGTTCGACCACGGTGGCGTCGAACGGGCTGACGTACCCCTTGAGCATCTTCGAGCCGGCCGTCGTGCGCCAGTCGCGCGTGACGAAGATGTCCTTGTGCGCGATCGGCACGCCGGTCAGCGGGCCTGCCGTGCCGGCGGCCAGGCGCGCGTCGGCGTCGGCCGCCTGCGCCAGCGACAGCGCGTGGTCCACGTGCAGGAAGGCGTTATGCCCGCTCGCGTCGATGCGGCCGAGGTAATGGCGCGTCAGTTCGGTGCTCGAGATCTGCTTCGAGTGCAGGAGCGCGGACAGCTCCTTGAGGGTCTTGTTGTGCATGGTTTGTTCGATTCGTAAGCTGTTCTAGGGCGGCGGATTACTCGATGACCTTCGGCACCAGGTACAAGCCGTCCTGCGCTTTCGGCGCCGGCGCCTGGTAATCGTCGCGGCGGTTTTCTTCGGTGATCACGTCGTCGCGCAGGCGCAGCGGCAGGGCGAGGATCGCCGACAGCGGCTGGGCCAGCGGCGCCACGCCGGTGGTGTCGACCGCCTGCATCTGCTCGGCCAGCGCGAAAATGCCGTTCAGCTCGGCCAGTGCGACTTCGGCATGTGCATCATCCATCTCGAGCTGGGCCAGGTTGGCAATGCGTTTTACGTCAGATAGGGTCAGGGACATGGCAATATGGCGCGGCCCGGGCCGCGCGAAATGTGATTGGGCGAATAATGAATGTTAGCAAGTTGTCAGCGAACGGCATTTTAAAGTTGATAAAACCCTGCAAATACCGCGCAAACCGCTTGCAATTCGGTGGGGAAATCCACCTGTATTGAGCATGTAAACGACAAATTATAAGGTAGAATGGCGGGCTAATGCGTTGTCGTACCGAAAGCTATGGTTACCGCGCAATTAAAGTCCGCGGTGCCCTCGATTGGCAGGTGCGGCACAGAATCCCCGATCAATGTTTAGGCGCACATTGATGCGCATCAGGACACTCATGTTTGGTTTTTTACGCAGCTATTTTTCGAACGACCTGGCCATTGACCTCGGTACCGCCAATACGCTGATCTATGTGCGCGGTCTGGGCATCGTCCTGGACGAGCCGTCGGTGGTCGCGATCCGCCAGCAGGGTGGGCCAAACGGCAAGAAAACGATCCAGGCGGTCGGCAAGGAAGCCAAGCAGATGCTGGGCAAGGTGCCGGGCAATATCGAGGCGATCCGCCCGATGAAAGACGGCGTGATCGCCGATTTCACCGTCACCGAACAGATGCTCAAGCAGTTCATCCGCATGGTGCACGAGTCCAAATTCTTCCGCCCTTCGCCGCGCATCATCATTTGCGTGCCATGCGGTTCGACCCAGGTCGAGCGCCGCGCTATCCGTGAATCGGCGCTTGGCGCCGGCGCGTCGCAGGTGTACCTGATCGAAGAGCCGATGGCCGCAGCCATCGGCGCCGGCTTGCCGGTCTCGGAAGCGACCGGCTCGATGGTCGTCGACATTGGCGGCGGCACCACCGAAGTGGGCATCATCTCGCTGGGCGGCATGGTCTACAAAGGTTCGGTGCGCGTGGGTGGCGACAAATTCGACGAAGCCATCGTCAACTACATCCGCCGCAACTACGGCATGCTGATCGGCGAACAGACCGCCGAAGCGATCAAGAAGGCGATCGGCTCGGCGTTCCCGGGATCCGAAGTCAAGGAAATGGAAGTCAAGGGCCGCAACCTGTCCGAAGGCATTCCGCGCTCGTTCACCATTTCGAGCAACGAGATCCTCGAAGCGCTGACCGACCCGCTGAACCAGATCGTCTCGGCCGTGAAGAACGCGCTTGAACAGGCCCCGCCGGAGCTGGGCGCCGACATCGCCGAAAAGGGCATGATGCTCACCGGCGGCGGCGCGCTGCTGCGCGACCTGGATCGCCTGCTGATGGAAGAAACCGGCCTGCCGGTGCTGGTGGCCGAAGATCCGCTCACTTGCGTGGTGCGCGGTTCGGGCATGGCGCTGGAACGGATGGACAAACTCGGTTCGATCTTCTCGTACGAATAAGACACGCGTTGTCTTCCAGGACGGGCAGGGCGTGCAGTCACAAGCTGCGCGCATCTGCCCGTCTTGATATGAACTCCCGCGTTATCACCACCAGAGCTCATGGAATATAGTCCTCCGCCGCTGTTCAAACAAGGCGCGCCAGCGCGTGTCAAGGTGACGGTGTTCGCGCTGATCGCGATCGTTCTACTGGTGGTCGACGCCCGCATGGGGCTCCTGGCGGGCGTGCGCACGGTGGCGGCCACCGTGCTGTACCCGATGCAGATGGCGGCCATGCTGCCGCGCGAGGCGGTGGGCAATATGGGCGACTACTTCTCGTCGGTCTCCACGCTGCAAAAGCAGGTGCAGGTGCTCAAGAACCACGAGCTGGCCCAGGCCCGCCTCCTGCAGCAGGCGCAATTCCAGATGGCCGAGAACATCCACCTGCGGCGCCTGATGGACGGCAAGCAGCAACTGCCCGTGCAGTCGCAGATGGCCGAGATCCTGTACGACGCGCGCGATCCATCGACGCGCCGCATCGTCATCAACCGCGGTTCGCGCGACGACGTCACCCCCGGCCTGCCGGTGATCGACCATGCCGGCGTGGTCGGCCAGGTCACGCGCGTGTTCCCGTTCACGTCCGAGGTCACGCTTCTCACCGACAAGGACCAGGCCATTCCGGTGCAGGTGCTGCGCAGCGGCTTGCGCAGCATCGTCTACGGCCGCGGCAACTCGGGCCAGCTCGACCTGCGCTTCGTGGCCCAGGATGCCGACATCCTGGTTGGCGACGTGCTGGTCACGTCGGGCCTGGACGGCATGTACCCGGCCGGCCTGGCCGTGGCGCGCGTGACGCAGGTCGAAAAAGCGACCGGCTCGTTCGGCCGCGTGGTCGGCTTGCCGCTGGCCGGCATCGACCGCAATCGCCAGGTGCTGGTGATCATGTCGAACCACGCCTTGCCGGCGCGTCCGCCGCACGAAACGCCGCCAAGCGGCAACCGCCGCAAGCTGCCGGCGATGGAGCCGGTACCGACGCCGCCGTTGCCGGCAACGCCGTTGCCAGCTGCCGGCACGCCGGCCGCCGTACAGTCGCCGGTTGCCCCTGGCGCCGCGCCACGCACGACGCCCGCTGCTCCGACACCCGCAGCACCGACGCCGGCCGCACCTTCGCTGGCCGCACCTGTGCCGGTCGCACCATCTTCAACCCGATAAGCCGCCATGCCAGGTAACCGCCCGCATTACATCCTGCTGCCCGTCAGCCCGCTGTTCATCACGTTCAGCCTGGTGTGCGCCTTCATGCTCAACCTGATGCCGTGGGGCCGCTGGCTCGGCGCGCCCGACTTCGTCGCGCTGGTGCTGGTCTTCTGGGGCATCCACCAGCCGCGCAAGGTCGGCATCGGCGTTGCCTTCTGCATGGGCCTGTTGATGGACGTGCACGACGCCAGCCTGCTCGGTGAAAACGCGCTGGCCTACACGCTGCTGTCGTACTTCGCCATCATGATCCACCGCCGCGTGCTGTGGTTCCCGACGCTCACCCAGGCCATGCACGTATTCCCGCTGCTGCTGATGGCGCAGGCGATCCAGCTGGTGGTGCACTTCGTGGTCTCTGGCCGTTTCCCGGGGTTGTTGCAGTTCATCGAAAGCGTGGTAGCGGTGATCCTGTGGCCGGTGATCACCTGGCTGTTGCTGGCGCCGCAGCGCCGCGCGGTCGACCGCGACCACACCCGCCCGATCTGACCGACCTGAATCGACACGAATCGACCAATAAGCGCATGACCGAATTCAAAGACAGCGATCGCGAGATCCACCAGTTCCGGATGCGCCTGACGGTGCTGATCGGCCTGGTCTTCATTTGCTTTGGCCTCCTGGTCGCGCGCGTCGTCTGGCTGCAGGTGCTGCACCACGACCAGTACGCGGCCCAGGCCGAGGACAACCGCATCGCGCTGGTGCCGATCGTGCCCAATCGCGGCCTGATTGTCGACCGCAACGGCGTGGTCCTGGCCCGCAACTACTCGGCCTACACGCTCGAACTGACGCCATCCAAATTGCAGGCGAATATGGAATCGGTGATCGACGAACTGGCCAAGCTGGTGCAGATCGAGCCGCGCGACCGGCGCCGCTTCAAGCGCTTGCTGGAAGAGTCGCGCAGCTTTGCCAGCGTGCCGCTGCGCACGCGCCTGACCGATGACGAAGTGGCGCGCTTTACCGCCCAGCGCTTCCGCTTTCCCGGCGTCGAAGTGCAGGCGCGCCTGTTCCGCCAGTATCCGATGGGCGAAGCGGCCTCGCACGTGATCGGCTACATCGGCCGCATCAACCAGAAAGAGTCGGACGCACTCGAAGAGAGCGACGACGCCGCCAACTACAACGGCACCGACCATATCGGCAAGGAAGGCGTCGAAAAGCGCTACGAGCGCCAGCTGCACGGCCAGACCGGCTACGAGCAGGTCGAGCGTTCGGCCGGCGGCCGGGCCATCCGCACGCTGCGCCGCACGGCGCCGACCCCGGGCAGCAACCTGATACTGTCGATCGACATCGAGCTGCAAAAGATCGCTGAAGAAGCCTTCGGCGACCAGCGCGGCGCCCTGGTGGCGATCGAGCCGGCCACCGGCGACGTGCTGGCGTACGTCTCGCGCCCCGGGTTCGATCCGAACCTGTTCGTCGACGGCATCGATACCCAGAGCTGGAACGAACTCAATACCTCGCTCGACAAGCCGCTGATGAACCGTCCGCTGTCGGGCACCTACCCGCCCGGCTCGACCTTCAAGCCGTTCATGTCACTGGCCGCGCTCGAGATGGGTTTCCGCCGGCCGCAGGATGCGATCCGCGACCCGGGTTTCTTCATGCTGGGCGGGCACCGCTTCAACGACGACAAGCCGGGCGGCCATGGCATCGTCAATATGTACCACTCGATCGCCCACTCGTGCGACACCTATTACTACCAGCTGTCGAACGAGATGGGGATCGATAACATCTCGAAGTTCATGCGCGAATTCGGCTTCGGCCAGCCGACTGGCATCGACCTCGATCACGAAAAGACCGGCGTGCTGCCTTCCAAGGAGTGGAAGGCCGAACGCTTCAAGCGCAACCGCGCCGCCCAGAAGTGGGTCGGCGGCGACACCATTTCGGTCTCGATCGGGCAGGGCTTCAACAACTACACGATGCTGCAACTGGCACATGCCACCGCCATCCTGGCCAATAACGGCGTGGTGATGAAGCCGCACCTGGTCAAGATGATCGAGGACGGCGCCACCCGCGAGCGCACCTTGACCGTGCCGAAAGAAACCCGGCGCCTGGCCATGAAGCCCGAGCACATCGCCTTCATCAAGGATGCGATGGCGGGCGTGATCCGCGAAGGCACCGGCCAGAAAGCCTTTGCCGGCGCCCTGTACACGGCCGGCGGCAAGACCGGCACCGCCCAGGTGATCGGCCTGCGCGGCAAGAAGTACAACGCCAACGCGATCGATGAACGCCATCGCGACAATGCGCTGTTTACCGTGTTCGCGCCGGCCGAGCAGCCGCGCATCGCGCTGGCGATGGTGGTCGAGAATGCCGGCTTCGGCGGGGCCGTGGCCGCGCCGATCGCGCGCAAGGTGCTCGACTACGCCATCCTGGGCAAGCGCCCGGCGCCGCCGCCCGAACCCAAAAATGGCGCGCGCCCCGTCACCGTCAAGAAGGCCGCACCGGCGCCTGCGCCAGCAGCACCAGCACCAGCGCCGCTCCAGACGGCCAGCGCCGCCGTCACCCGAACCGAGTAACCTATGGCCCATATCCCAGAACGGCGTTCGCTGCGGCGGCGCCTGCGCCCGTATTTCACGGTGTTCGACCTGCCGCTCACGCTGATCCTGGCGGTGCTCGTCACGATCAGCATGGTCACCATGTCGTCGGCCGGCGCCGATTTCCCGGACCGGGTCGAGCACCAGATCCGCAACTTCCTGCTGTCGTTCGCAGTGATGTGGATTGCCGCGAACATCGCGCCGCAAACGCTGATGCGCCTGGCCGTGCCGATCTACACGATCGGCGTGGCGCTGCTGCTCGCCGTGGCCATGTTTGGCCTGATCAAGAAGGGCGCGCGGCGCTGGCTGCACATCGGCGTGATCGACATCCAGCCGTCCGAGATCATGAAGATCGGGGTGCCCCTGATGCTGGCCTGGTACTTCCAGACCAGGGCCCAGGTGGCGGGCTGGAAGAACTACTTCGTGGCGGCAGCGCTGTTGATGATCCCGGTGGCGTTCATCATGAAGCAGCCCGACCTGGGCACGTCGCTGCTGGTGGCGTCGTCGGGCCTGTACGTGATTTTTCTGGCCGGCCTGTCGTGGAAGGCCATCGCCGCCGTGACGGTGGTCGGCCTGGCGGGCCTGCCGGTGGGCTGGTCGATGATGCACGATTATCAGCGCGAGCGCGTGATGACGCTGATCGATCCGACCTCCGACCCGCTGGGCAAGGGCTTTCACATCATCCAGTCGGTCATCGCGATCGGTTCGGGCGGCGTGACCGGCAAGGGCTATATGAAGGGCACCCAGGGCTACCTGGAATTCGTCCCCGAGCGCACGACCGACTTCGTGTTCTCGGTGTATTCGGAAGAATTCGGCCTGATCGGCAACCTGTTCCTGCTGTTCGTGTACCTGCTCCTGATCGGGCGCGGCCTGATGATCGCCGCCAATGCAGCCAATACCTTCGGGCGCCTGCTGGCCGGCGCGATCTCGATGATTTTCTTCACCTATGCCTTTGTCAATATGGGCATGGTGGCGGGCATCCTGCCCGTGGTCGGGGTGCCGCTACCGTTCATGAGCTACGGTGGCACGGCGTTTATCACACTCGGCCTTGGCGCCGGCATATTGATGAGTATTCAAAGACATCGTAAACTGGTCAAGACTTAACTAGCAGGAGGACTGCCGATGGGCGTTCGTACCAACATCCCGGCGGTCGTAGCGGTTGCCTTTCTTGTCACGGCATGCAGCAGTACCGGCGAACACAAACGCTTGACACCATTCCCGTGGCCGAACAAGCCGACCGCCAAGCATGGCGCGGCGCCCAAGCTGCCGGCGGCCAATTCGGGGCGCGGCGGTTACTACAAGGACGACGGCCCGGGAGAGAATCCGCCCGACGGCCTGCTCGAGACGCCCGACGCGGTGGTCGTGGCCGAACCGTACAACAAGTGGACGAGCCGGCCCTACACGGTGCTGGGAAAGACCTACACGCCGCTGGACAACGATGCGCCGCTGACGCAGCGCGGCATCAGCACCTGGTATGGCAAGAAATTCCATGGCCAGCGCACCGCGTCCGGTGAGCTCTACGACATGTACAAGATGACGGGCGCGCATCCGACGCTGCCGATCCCTTCGTACGTGCGCGTGACGAACCTGGACAATGGGCAGTCGGTGGTCGTGCGCATCAACGATCGCGGCCCGTTCCACTCCACCCGCATCATCGACGTGTCGTACACGGCCGCGCTCAAACTGGGCCTGCTCGGCAAAGGCAGCCACGAGGTCGAGATCGAGCGGCTGTTCCCGGGTGACCCCATCGTCAATCCGGCGCAGATCGCCGCGGCGCGCCGTGAAGCGACCTCGCAGGCGCAATCGGCGCCGCCCGAGATCGCGGCATTGATGCTCGAAGACCGCGTGCAGTCCGACAGCGGCGCCGTCGTGCGCCTCACCGAGCCGGCCACACCGGCAGCACCCGCCGCCACCGGCGAGTACTACATCCAGCTCGGCGCCTACGGCCAGGCTGGCACCGCCGAAGCGGTGAGCGAAAAGGTCACGCGCGCCGGCGCCGACGTGGGCACGCTCGACGTGGTGAAGGTGGGTTCGCTCAACCGTCTGTACGGCGGGCCGTTTCCGACGCGCGCCGAGGCGCTCGAGGCGATGCAGGCGCTGCCGGCATCGCTGGGACTCAAGCCGATCGTGGTGCGGCGCTGATTGCAGCCACCACTGTACGGCGCCTCTCCCACGCGCAACTCTACCTGTAAACGGAAACAGGCCACCGTGGTGTACGGCGGCCTGTCCATTCTGCACGCGCAATCGCGCGGTGCGGACGCTGCGTTATGCCTTCGACTGCTTGCTGCGGCGACGCACGGCGCCCAGGCCGGCCAGACCGGCGAGCGCCAGCAGGATGCTCGATGGCTCAGGCACTTCGGCGGCCGGGATGACTTTCGTGTAGTCGAGCATCAGCTGCGAACCGGTCAGAAGCAGGTCGCCCGTGACCTTCAGGTTCAACGTCAGCTGGTCATTGCGCAGCAGTTCGTCGATGATCGACTTGTCCGAGATGATGCCGCTGATGGTGAAAGCGCCGGTGTAGTCGCGGCTCACGGTCGTGGTCTCGGTCTCGCTCTTCGTGTAGTAGTCATAGCACGGACCGAAGCCCCACCAGTCGCATCCCCGGCCATCGTACTTCGCGGTAAGCGGGCCGGTGGTAGTCTGGCTTGACTCGGTCCACGTCGTGCTGCCCGAGCCGAGTGTCACGCCGCCGATCGACAGGCGAGCGCTTTCCTGGTCGCTTGTGCGTTGCACCGTCTCAAAGAAGGTTTGATAGCGGGCCCGGCTGCTCGACGTATGGTAGCCATAATCTGACAAGCCGCTGCTGCCATTCGAGACCGGCGCCGACGTCGTCCAGTTGTCCTTGCCGTCGTCGAGGAATGTGAACGAGAACGACAGGCTGTTGACCGTGTAATCGGTCGGCAGGAAAGACTTGCCGCTGAACACGGCGCTATAGGTATTGTCAGACAGGCTGCCCGACGCAAACGAACCGGTCATCGCAACTGGCGTGGCCAGTGCAGCGGTCGAGATGGTGCACAGTGCGGTCAGCAGAGCGGTGGTGATCAGTTTTTTCATGGCAAACCCCTATGTTTTGAATTTAAGAAACTATGGTTTGTATATAGCAATACTTGTGCCATCAGAGCAAGTACTTGATTATAAACAAGTTAGATTTCTTTGAAGTAAGTGAGTGTAAAGAAAACCGACAGATTTTTGCGAATTCGCATTACGTATCGTCGAAAAAAAGCGCACCCCCAGGTGCGCCGTTGTGTGATGACGACGAATTCAGCGACAGCTGGTCACCGCAACATCGCTGTAATCGTCGGCAATTGCCGTCACGCGGTCGCGCAGGGCCGGTTTGATCGCCCGGTATTGATAACCGGCGCGCGTGACTTGTGGCCCGCGCGGCAGGATGCGCACGCCGCGCACGCCTTGGCGCTGCAGGTCGGCCACCAGCTTTTGCGCCGCGCCGTCCGATTTGAAGACGCCCAGCGAGATTGCGTAACGCAGCGGCGACGTCTCGTTCTGCATGATGAAGTAGCTGGTCACGCCACGTTCCTTCAGATCGGCGATGCGGCGCTGCGCACCTTCCCGGCCGCCATTCGGCGGCAGGTAGACCAGGCGGCTGGTCACTTCCTGGAATGGCATCTCGATGCGCGACTGCTGCGGCGCCAAGCCAAGCCGGGCGACGCGTGCCTCGAAACGGCGCGCGTCGGCCGTGCTGAACGGGCCGGCCTGGACGCAGGCGACCAGCGCCTGTGTAACTGGCGCCGGCGCCGGCGCCGGCACGGGTGCGGTGGCGGGCACGTCGGCCTCCGGCGCCGGCGCAACGCTCTCTGCGGCTTGTCTGGCTTGCGTCGGCGTGAGCTGCTGCATGCGTTCCGGCGCGAGCTGGTTCTTCAGGCGTGCCGGTTCGTGCGCCTCGTCGGCCGACTGGCCGAGCAGGCCCTGGCCATACGCCAGCAAGACGCCATTCGCGCCCAGCAGCGCCCAGAATACGAATTTCAACACCGCGTCTCTCCCGTCGATCCGGCGGCTGCCGCATGCAGGCCGACCAGTACGATGTTATCGACCACCTGGTGGGGAATCTTGAGGGCTGGCGCGATATGGGGCGCCGCGCCGCCCGAGACGATGCAGGTGGCGGCGCCCAGACCCGCCACCGCGCGCTCGATGGCGCCGGCCTGCGCCGACAGCACGCCGGACAGGATGGCATCGTTGGTATTGTCGCCGAACAGCGGTGGCAGCGTCCCAGCGTCGACCTGCGGCAGTTGCGCCGTATTGCGCGCCAGGCTTGACGCCATCAGGGCCAGGCCGGGCAGGATCATGCCGCCGATGAAGCGGCCATCCGCGCGCACCGCGTCCACCGTGGTCGCCGTGCCGCAGGTGGCCACGACCAGGGTCTGGCCTGGCGCCAGCGCGCGCGCGCCGATCGCGGCGGCGAAGCGGTCGCACCCGAGGCGCGCCGGTTCGCGGTAGCCGTTCGTCAAACCCGCGCGTTGCGGCGTGGAGGCGAACCACTCGACCTGCGCGCCGGCTGGCAGCAGCGCCGCGATGCGTTCGGCCACTACGGGCCCCGCCACGTTCGAGACCAGCACCCGTGTGCCGTCCGCCCAAGCGGCGCGCACGATATCCAGTTCGGCATGCGATGCGGCGCCGACTGCCGACCATGCGCCAAGCGCCGCGCCGTCTTCCACCAGCGCCCACTTGACGCGGGAATTGCCGGCATCGATCAACAGCATCATGCTTTCACCCGCAGCGACACGTCGCCGGCCATGATGGCGATGCGGCCCTCGCTGGTGTCGAGCAGCAAGCGCCCACTATCGTCGACACCGGCCGCGCGGCCTTCATGCAAAACGACGCCCTGGTCCAGCAGCACCACGGTTTCACCTTGCCATGCATGGCGCAGGTTCCAGCGCGCACTGAAGGCGGCAAACCCGCGCGCGGTAAATTCGCGCAGGCACCCGGCCAGGCCGTCGAGCAGCGCCGCCATCAACGCGTCGCGCTCCATTCGCGCCAGCCACGGCATGCCGGCGGCGCTGCGGCCCAACTGCGCTTCCATCTCGTCGGGCATCAACAGGTTCAGGCCGATGCCGATCACGGTCCAGGTGCCCCCGCCAGGGGCGGCCTGGGTTTCGATCAGGATGCCAGCCAGCTTGTCGCCATCCTTGAGCACATCGTTCGGCCACTTCAGGTGCACTTGCTGGCCCAGCGCGCCGAGCGTATCGGCCAGCGCCACACCCACGGCCAGCGGCAGGCCAAGCAGCGCCTGGGGGCCGCCGTCAAAACGCCAGGCCAGCGAAAATGTCAGCGACCCTTCGGGCGACGACAGCCAGCTGCGGCCGGCGCGGCCGCGCCCGGCGCTTTGGTGTTCGGCCACCAGCAGCAGCGGGCCGGATAGCGCGCTCGCGCGCGCCAGCAGGTCGGCATTGGTCGATCCCGTTTGCGCGACGACTTCGATGGCGACGCCGGCGCGCGAGAGAGCGGCGATGGCGGCGGCGTTCATGGCTGCTCTCCGCGCGGCTTGGTCGGCGCGCGCGCAAACACACGGTCGAACAGGGCGTTGGGCATCAGGCGCAGCAGCTTGGCGACGACGCCCATCTGCCACGGCAGCACACGGTAGCTGTCGCCGCGGGCGATCGCCGCGACAGCTTGCGTGGCGAAGCGGTCGGCTTGCATCAGGAAAGGCATGGGAAAGCGGTTCACGCGGGTCATGGGAGTGTCGATATAGCCGGGCGCGATGGTCACCACGCGGATGTTCGAAGGGCGCAGCTCCACGCGCAGCGCTTCGCAATAACTGTGCAGCGCAGCCTTGCTGGCGCAGTAGGCGCCGGCGCCGCGCATGCCGCGAATGCCGGCTACGCTGCCAATGCCGACCAGGCGGCATGGCGTCGATTGGGTCTTCATGGTGGCGATGAACGGTGCGAACGTGGCCACCGTGGCATTCACATTGGTGGCGAACACGGCGTCGAACACGGCCAGGTCATGCGCTTGTTCGGTGAGGGTGCCTTGCGAGATGCCGGCGCAGGCGACAACGATGTCGGCGCCGCCGTTCACGGCGATGAAATGCCGCGCCGCGCCGGCAAGGGCCGCGCGATCGCGCACATCGACCGCGTAGACCTGATGGCGCGCAGGATCGGGTAGCGCACCGGGCAGCGCAGCGGGCAGCGCATCGCGCAGCTGTTCGAGCGCGTCACGGCGCCGGCCCAGCAGGCCCAGCGTGGCGCCGCGCGCGGCGTATTCGCGTGCCAGCGCGGCGCCGATGCCGCTCGAGGCGCCGGTGATGAAGACGCGTTCGGCCGGCAGCGGCATGGCGTGCTAGCGCTGGTTGCGCACGATGGCGACGTCGATGCCGCTGTCGAGCAGCTTGGCGCGCGCGCGGTTGACGGCTTCGACCTGCGTGTACGGGCCGACGCGCACGCGGTGCAGCACGCCGCTGTCGGTGCTGCGGTCGGTGATCGCGGCCTCGAAGCCGAGCAGGGCCAGCTTGGCGCGGGTGTTTTCGGCGTCCGACATTTCGCGGAAGGCGCCGGCCTGCAGGTAATAGATATAGCCGTCGGTGACGGCGGCTGCCGGCGCTGCCGCGACGGTATTGGCCGGCGCCGGCGCCGGTGCTGGCGCTGCGGCGCGGCGCGGCTCTTGCATGCCGGCGATGGCGGCGCCCAGCGGATCGGCGTCCGCCGCTGCTGCAGGCGCGGCCGCCGGCGCAACGGGCGCTGCAGCCGGTGCGCTCGGCGCCGGCTTGGGCGTCTCGCGCACCGGTGCGCGGGCGCCGTACAGCGGCTTGTTCGGATCGTTTGCCTGGCTCGGCTCGAGGTCGGCCGGGCGCCCCATCTTGTTGGAGCGCTCGGTGAACGGCGAGGCGCCCTTGGTGATCACGAGAGCGACCGCCACCGCGATACCCAGGCCGATGATCAGGCCGATGATGATGCCGGTCAGGGTGCTGCCACGCTGGCGGAGGGGCGAGAAGGATCGAATGGCGGTCATGACGCTTTCTGGTTGGGCAGTGAAATACGAGCTTACATTTTGTCAGGGGCCGACACGCCGATCAGCGCGAGGCCGTTGCGCAGCACCTGGCGCGTGGCGGCGGCCAGCGCGAGGCGGGCCAGCTTGAGCGGCTCGTCGTCGTCGAGCAGCCACTTGTGCGCGAAGTAATAGCTGTGCAGGTCGCCGGCCAGTTCGCGCAGGTAGAACGCGACCTGGTGCGGGCCCAGTTCGGCCAGCGCGCGCTCGAGCACTTCAGGGTACGACGCCAGCTTGGCCAGCAGTTCGAACTCTTTCGGCGTGGTGAGCGGCGCCAGGTCGACCGTGGCGAGCGAGGCGACATCGCCGCCCCAGTTGGCCAGCGCCGAGCAGATGCGTGCGTGGGCATACTGGACGTAGTACACCGGGTTCTCGTCACTGGTCTCGAGCGCGACGTTCACGTCGAACACGAACTCGGTGTCGGCCTTGCGCGAGATGAGGAAGAAGCGCACCGCATCGCGCCCGCGCGTGACGTCGCCCGCGCCCGACCAGTCGATCAGGTCGCGCACGGTGACGTACGAACCGGCGCGCTTGGAGATCTTGACCTCTTCGCCGTCCTTCATCACGGTGACCATC
>Ga0265780_10003750_pt1 | contig 19847 bp, 18 predicted proteins | sample P1T30metagenome_FD_192432 | JGI IMG/M metagenome (GOLD analysis project Ga0265780, IMG submission 192432) | Plant litter microbial communities from East Loma Ridge, Irvine, California - P1 T30 | ecosystem: Environmental > Terrestrial > Plant litter > Unclassified | place: USA: California...
GGCTCTGGGGACTTCTGGGCTGGTGCTGGAGCGTTAGGGTGTGCCTGCGTCCGCACCATGTCGAGGAGGGCAGCCATCGGAGACTCGCTCGAAGCCTTAGACGGCTGCAAATAGAGAGGAGCGGTCTTGATGTGACCATCAACCGGAGACTCGTTCGTAGCTTCCGACGGCTTCACCCAGAAAGGTGGGACCTTGGTGTGGTACATTGTACAATCTTTGTCTGGCCAGGGGTGTGGTTCTCCGCAAGTAAAACAGTAGTCCTGAGGAAGCCCTTTTTCGCGACGAGTTGCCTGGGTCTCGATGGGCTCTCTCGCTCGCCTCTCGCGCTTCGAAGCGTGGCAAGGTGGTGGATGAGTGCGTCTGCAGGCGTTGCACCTCTTCCGGCCTTCAGCCACCCACTGTATGTAAGCTTGATCAGAGTCCTGGAGTGTGGGGTCTGGAGCGGGTAAGTTAGCTGCTGAGTCGAGGGAAGGGGCGTCCTCGTGCCACTAGAACAGGGATACAGAAGTGCTTACCGTTGAGGTGAGTGGGCTGCGTGTTACTGTGAGAAACATGAGCGGCATCCTCGGAGGGTCGAGCTAAAAATCTTCCAGACTCCTGGCCGGCGAGAGCGTAAGCGCCTCCAGCTGAAATCGCTCTGGGCTTCTGGATGCCGTTCGTGCCAGCTCCGCCAGGTTGATATATATCAGTTCTTTGATGTGGGCGTCGGTGACGATTGGATGGTGGTGGCCTCGACGGTGCCATGGTTGCTGCGTGTTTGATGAAACGGAGAGGGAAGTATTGAAGTGATCGAGAAGGAACTGAACCTGGTGCGACTTCACGGCCGCAACGCTGCAGTGGACCGTCCCGGCGCTAGCGCGGCCGAAGTGAATGGGTTTCAGCTACCATCCTGTGATGGAAGGAAGGGTGGAGAAGTAGAATGACCGGCAAGCTCCTTGCAGCTCACTACGTTTGCAGAGGCGCAAATGACGCGGACAAAAGGTCTCACATTTTGTTGTTCGTTGTTCATTGTTCATTGTACGTAGCACGATTTTGTCGTGGAGTTCGTCTTGGCCGACTCCAGAGAGTCATTTCGCCTCAGCACCGCGTCGAGGTGTGAATCCATCGCTGGGGTGGGTTTTTTACGAGGTTTGCCTTACCTCGGCTTAAGTTCTTACTCAAGGCCTTCTCGAGACTCATTCTCATGGGGAGTCTGGGAAGCATAGGCTCCGTAGATGCTGCGGCGGTTTCGTGTTGCGCGGTTCGCACGAGGCAGACGTCGACCAGCTTAGCCACGAGGGTGAGGGTTAGTGCTTTGTACACCATAACTTGACCAGTCGTCCTGGTCGTCCTGGTTGAACCAACCGTCCTGGGTTGACCAGTCGCCGTGGGTCCAAGCGTCGTCGTGAGTCGACCAATCGCCCTCGTTTGACGAAGGTGCAGTAGCCGTCAGGGGTTGGGCCTCAGAGCCTTGAGTCTGAGCCTGCAAGTCAAACATGCCGAAGAAAGCATCAGTGCGTGCCCGACCGGCTGGTATTCGAGCTAGATCGGCAAGAGCTTGCGCGCGGGACTCAGGCGTCGCGATTACCTGATCCCACAAAAGCCTGGGCGTAGGTGAGGGATGCATCGTGACCGGAGCTGCTTGAGCTGATGCCCTGTAACCCCTGGGAAACGCTCTACAACGCATTGACGCCCTGTTCATTGAGCCCTCGGCCGGCTCTTCTGCCTGTCTCTTGCGTCGGGAAGGAGCGCTGCAGGGAGGGCGGGGGCCTCTTTTCATATGTAGGACAGAAAGGCTTTCCATCTGCTGTCCACTGTTCATATTCAGCATCAGACGCCCGAGCCATCTTCCTGTTCTTCTTCTTCTTGGGGTACTGTGGGTCCCAATGCTGGTAGAAAGGGAAGGGTGGCGTGCTGAGCCCGATACCTTCCTCAGAACACTCCACCACCCTGAGGTCGATTCTCTGAAGCCAGGTATCATCCTCATCTCTTTCAACCTCTGCTCCGATATCTACAGCGTCAGCAAAACTTGGGTTGCTGAAGCGAGTGGGCTTGGGGCCACTTAGGGAAGGGGTAAGACTAGCGGTGTTTGCACCACTGAAGCTGGCAGTTTTGACGCCGCTGTTTGAACCGCAAGTGGTGTCCTTATGACCGCTTAAAGCAAGCTCAGGGCAGTGTACACTCTGGTTGGCAGTTTCTGAACCGCTGAAGAGGCAGGGTGTTGAGCCGCTGGCCGTGATTGCACAGCTCTGGCAAGTGTGCTTTGGCCCACTCACATTTGTGTTGCTCACAGATGGACCTCCGCCTACGGCTCCGCATCCACTGTGGTTCTCATGTTGAGATGAGTGACCCATGCACGCAAGTACGTATTGCAGCGCAGCGGTAAATGAACAACGATAATTGTTGCTCTTGTTCAGGAAGAAGAGGCGGCGCGACACGACCCTCGCGAGCAACTGGGGTCGGCGATTGATGCAGGCGCTCGGGCTTTCGGCGTCTGGCGTGCGCAATTATAGGGTTAGTGTTGGTGTACAATTGGACAACGAGGGTGATGTCTGTCGAGAATATCGCAATGCCACTGAGATACAGTGACTCCTAAACAAGCCTCCGCAGCAGCTGAGCAGTTTGCTGAAAATTTAGCGGCTCGATGACACATTTCTGGCAGAGTGTGTGATCAAGCCTGTCTATTACAGATCACGCTGTGAGACGCTGGATTGTCGGCTCGGTCGAGATCAAACAGTGTATTGAAGGTCATCGATTGCTAGCATTAGAGTCGGCTTCTCGTACATGTAGGCTTGCACTTGATAGGGTAGATTAATAGAAGCGTAATGTGTTTCAATCGTTGAATGCTTCTGTTTCCGCCCGTAAAAAGGGCTGAGGGCTTTGAAAGGGAACAACAGTAATCGAAACCAGCATCGTGAAACATTATCTCTATCATTATAAAAGGGAAGAGAGAACGCCTCTACCTCTACTGCTATCTACTCCTTCACAGCCCAGAATCCAGGGTCCCGTAAACGTTCTGAGTCTTATCACTCTGGTACTTCTTGTAGTTGTTGCAGAGCCGGTCGAAATCTTGCCTCTCGGGGAAATGGCACTGACCAGGCGATTCGACGAACTGTAGGCCCAGGCCTTCGGAGATGTGTATTGCGATGTGGCACTAAGAGAGATAGTTAGCGGACGGTGACCATATTGGGCGGAAAATCACCAATTCCCTTGGTTTTTTTTGGTTTGGGACCACGCACATGCCTGTAAATTGGTTAGCGAACAGTCATCAATTGAGCAGAAGGATTAAGCTTACATCAACCATACTCCTGCGTTATCTGAGCGAAAGGCGAGTGCTAGCCAACCTCCTGCCGGCAAGGTGGCTACATCTCGACGCACAGGATTTTTCCAATTGAGATTGGCAGACCCTTCGTTGTAAGGCCCGTATCCCTGGCCAACGACGAAGAAGTCGTGTCCATGCAAGTGGATCGGGTGGTCAAGGCCGTAGGTGTTCCCGTCAGTATAGACAAGCCAGTAGTTCCAGCTGCCCTCGCTGTTTAGGTCAAGCACATTGTAAGTTTTCGGGTAGCTCGTGTTGCCGTCCATTAAGTACTGCATAGTCGGATTGGCGTAGTCGACCCATATAGGCTTGTTTAGTGCCCATACCACCATGCTGTTGCCGTCGGGAGTTACAACTGCGTTGGTGATTTTCGTATCGAGGGTGTTTTGGAATGAAGCGGCTGGCACAGGCTGCTTCCAGTACGGCGACATGCTCGGTTCCATGCAGTCGGAAGGCTCGGGGTAGGGATTGGTGTTGGGAGTACCTGAGCTCGTACCCGAGTAAGTCCAAATGGCCCGTCCTTGGTGGGCATTGGAGCTGAAGCAGCCGGTCTGCGATTCGGCGCGAAACCAGTAGTTTCCGATTATCTGGTTGGCGTAGATGACGACGTCGTACCGTTGACCGATGGCAAGTAAGAGCCACTGAGTCGTGAAGGGGTTGATGGGGACGAAATCCGCGGACATCACGGTCATGATGTGGTTGTCAAGGGAGACGCGGATATATGAGTCAATGCCACCGTTTATGAGGCGGAGACGATACTTCTTCCCTTTAGTGATCGTCACTTGATCGGGACTCCCTTGGCCATTCGCACTTTGCGCCGTTCCGTTGATGACGATGTTGCTGGCGGCAGGTGGTGGACTACCATTCTGCAGGGCTTGCTGTGCGAGTGCGTTCACTTGCCAAGTTGTTAGCCCAGTGTAGTCTTCGCCGAACAGGTAAGGGCCGAGATCAATGTCGTAGTTGGATGTTGTCGGGCCATCGAAGACGATTCCTCCAAAGATGCCATCTCCGTACTGCGCGGAAGTGTGAGAGTGGTACCTGGAGGGTTGTCCGTTAGCCTCATTGAGAGCAACTGGCTAGGTTGATGAACGTTACCATGACGAGCCGTATTGTGTTGCTTGAAAGGTGTACGTTTTCGAGTCGCCTGGCGCGATTGCGCAGCCAGTGATACCGTTAACTCCATCCTCTCCATTACTGTTGAACTGGCGGACGCCGTGCTGATGTCATGTCAGATAGATCGCGTTATTGACTTCCAAAGCATTTACTCACCCAGTGAAGTGAGGTTTCGTTATGCTGCATTTTATTGTTGACAGTAACGCTCACCATATCACCCCATGTCGCATGCAGGGTCGGTCCTGGAGAGACTCCATTGATGAAGAAGCAGACTTTCTCGCCACTACCCCCCCTGTTGCATGTTCCATTGGTGATATCCAAGGTGTAATACACAGTATTGCCAGTGGTGGGCCATTTCTATGATTCCGTGTTAGTGACCGACGTAGAGAATCTTAATCGAAACACTGACTTGATCGAAATCGGTTGCAGCGCTGGTTGACGAGTCAGCTTGTTCCAGTATTAAGCTCTCGTTCGAGCTCACCTGTAGCCATTGTTCCAGCACGCTCTTGTGAGTGGTCCATTGTGGCAGGCTGTGTCGCGTTCGACAAGTTCAGCATCCTGTGAAGGCACAGCAGCAGCCAGCACCAGTGGTGCCAAAGCAAAAAGACAGAGAGTTTTTAGTAGTGACGACATGGTGTGGTTGCACGATTGATGGTGTGATATCTTGTGCGTATGCGAATCGAGGCATACATTATAGATCAATCTCGCCACCAACGCTCATACCAACATTCATCGGGCACCTCCAATCCCGCAATCTGACATCAACACCGCACTACCCGCACAAAGGGAGTGCGGTCCATGATCCTGCGACTTGCAATCTGTGGATCTACACAAGCCTGGCTCACCCGGATGCTTTCGAGTGTACCTGTAAATCATACCGGCCGTAGCGTTCGGGGCATTTGAGGATCCAAGCAACAGCAAACTCTACGACATGTCAGAAGTACAGTCAGCAGCTCGGTATGGTTCAGAAAGTAGCTTCATAGCACGTTGTGTTGACATGACGTGGCGGACCGTTGCTTGTCACACTTACAATCCGAGTGAAGCTAGATCTGTAGTCAGAGGACACCACCTTCATTCTGGTGGCACAGAAGCCGCGTAGCAAATCCCCGTGCGTCGTCTTGCGAGAGGTTGACCCGAGTTCTCATCTTCGGCCAGTCTCAGCGTCGCAGTGAGCTCTATCGCCTTATCCATCTCGGTTATAGGGGGTGAAGACGACATAGGTGAGCCAGGTCGAGATATGGAAAGCCGCGAAGAACCGGGGCGCCGGCAAGGCTGAGTGTGTACGTCCAGTTCCAATGTTTGTCGGTCTAAACCGGTCTCCGAGTCCCCGACTTCGGGAATATCACATTAGCAGCCCAGTAAAGATGGTCGGGTTTGGTTGAGAGACTGCGTGGGTGCAGACAGTGACAATGTTTCTTCCCAAATAGAGGTGCGGCTGTTTGAGATGAGAGGACCAGCGCCACCCTAAAGTGTAGCGTGTTGTTTGGCTGAATAGGATCAAGCTTTCACCAAGCTTTCTAAGTTCATTTTTGCGCCAAGATCGGAAGTGACAGATCGGCGCGCCGGTAGAGTTGCCGGACGAAGATCCCTCTTCGTCCTTCCACTCTATCTTATCCAACAATCTGACTCAAATCGTCAACAAAACGGCCTGCGATTCCACTTCCATCAGTGATGTGTATAACATCGAATATTTGCCATCACCGCATCCGCCTCTTGTACTGAAAGCGATGCTGGCGCATTGGAAGCCCTAGAGCTCTCTGCGTCAATGTACAGGCAAAGCCCATACCTGGTCCTTCTTTGGCTAGAACTGATTTGTATCGCCGTTGGGATGCTTGCATAAGCGCTAACAACGGGCCTGAAGGAGATATTATCTTTCTTCTGCAACCAGGTCCACGCTTCGCCGATCTTCAAGAATAATTACATGCAAATCACCCGACGGAAGTCTAACAGGCGAGATCGTCAATTACTCACATCGCAAGAACCGGGATCTCCCATCTTCAGGGCGCTCTGCCGAAGCGCAAAGCAGTGAACATGCCCTCACTCGGTTTCGAGAAGCAGGGCGCCCGACTCCGTGTGCAGGTCATACCCGGCAATGGCGTAGACCCATGATGGCAGCCCTGGCGGCTGCATACTGCCGGCCGCGCCACCATAATACGCACCAACACCGTACTGCGATGATACCGTCAGCACTTAGGCCAAAATATCCAGACCTACAAAGGTATCTTCGAGCGTTGCAAACAGCCGTATCTCTTTCTCGCCGCTCTCATATTCATTTCTATTCAAGATGCATTCAATTGAATCCTGTCTCTTCGCCGGTCTCGTCACTTCAGTAGCAGCTTCGGGCTTGCTCGAAACGAGACAGGACGACCCCAATTCGACTTGTCTTGTTTATGGCATCGATTATGTGGATGGCGGCAGTTACTTCATCGATTCTAGCAGCACGGCGAACTTTACTGCAGTCCAGCAGTTCGACAATTGTAACAACGACTCTGCGTCTATTCTTCTTGTGCAGCTATCCACCGAGAACGAATACGAGTGTTCATCCGTTCCCACAGGTATGTCTGGAGTACCCAACATCCCAGATGCGCTGCAATATGTCACTGACCCGCCTGTCCCATCCAGTTCCCGACAACACCTCCCAGATGACAACATGTCCTATCGAGAAGGACCAAATGGCTTCTGGCGAATGGTCCATACTCGTGATTGGCAACAACGCTGATGGGAACCCCTTCGCTTATGAGCGTGACTTCAGTTTGACCGCTGGGTGTGACGGATCCCACACTTCGATACCTTTTGACTTTGCTAATCGTTTTTTGCCAGACCGCAGACCACCAAGACGATTGCGCCCACTGTGACTTACACGCTGTCTTCGACGCCCTTAGTGAACACGACTAGTAAGACATCTACTGGATGGAGGCAAGATGCAGCGCTAACTACAGACAGTCACATCTACGAAGACCTACACTTCGACCGTCAAAAATAGCCAGACCGTTACTGCGTCATCGAAAACGGACTGCGTTACTGTCGTCCCTCCACCAGTGAGAACAACCACGACGAAGACTATTCTGGCATCCACCGTTCGATGGCAATACACTCAGGACATCGTCACGGCTACTGTGACGCCATCGTGTACCATTGCCCCAAGACCCTCTTCTCCAGACCCACGGGCTACGTTCAGACCGACTATGATTCCGTTGCCTTCAGGTCTGAGCTGGAAGCGAGGCGAGACTCGTGCTGTTGGCCCTGAGCAGGCTCTCGCTAGACTTCGTAGACACCGGGCCCAGCGATCTTCAATGCAGAAAGCCAAACGCAGCGTGAACGCGCCAACTGTCACTTCCACGGCAAATACGGCTATCAACACAACCGTAACGCAACTCTTCCCGACTTCCACCCAGACATTCACTGTTTTCTCCTCGGCCATAACACTCTCGACACTTCCGCCTGCTACTGTCAAGCCGGGGACCAAGCACAACACCATTACTGCCCCGACCCCGACCCATACCATTACCACAGCGGTATGGTCGCGCACCACTATAACAAGCACACTCTCAATGGACTGGACGCGGACAATTACCAGCACGCCGAGCGCGGTCGCTGCCACGTGTAAAGTCGAAGGCGGCCATTTCGGCGACGTGGGATCAGGATCAGGACATGGAACTGGGCCAAAAAGCAGAAGTATCAGCAGAAAGGCATTGGGTTGGGCAGGTCTTTGGTGGTGAGACGAAGAGTATATGTCATGGCGGCGAGAATTGTATCCTTGGGCAGGAAAGCTTATTCCACTGTCAGGCCAGCAATCGCATCGTTTCGTTCACTACTCGCTTGCCAAAAAGTTGTGAGGTCCGGAACTCCGCTTCCTGACTAGTGAAAACGTTGAATGTAAATATATCGAGAGCTTGAAACGACTATGGTAACAAAGTGCCCAAGAGTCCGGGCACGAGGGGAACGATAGGGGAAACGTGCTCTGCACGGAGGACTGGCATCAACCCTAACCCTACACAAACAACTGGCTTCTTGATCGAAACCGACTTGGACTCCTTAAGTACCACCATCACTCATGCCACCGCGATTGTGCCTTGCACGGAACAAATATGTTGCGATCTCAACGCCTACAGATATGGGGCGAGTATATCTGTGACCATTTGACATCAGTATCACAGCACGTTCGAAGCAAGGCGTACATTACAGCCGTCGCGAAGACGCGTCGAGAAAACACGCTCCATCACATTCAGCTGCTGATTTCTATAGACGTAAGACTTGAACACACGCGCGAAGGTACCATCCTCCCGATGGCCAATCTTATCAAAAGGATTTGAGCATTTCTATCGCACATGCCTTTGATGCCACCCGCCGTTGAGAGAGCTACACACCGGCATAAACTTTGGCGAGTCAGACTCGCAATCCCTTCACCACAAACACATGGACTTCATGGCGTATGAAACCGCTATTCCATAAGAGGGCTGAACCGTTGCCTTGCCACTTGCTGGAAACATGACTGACTAGACTAGGTTGACATCTGACCTCTGGGTGGACCCCCGGACAATTCTCCATACTTGCTCGAACAGCCTCACAGGTCCATCATGGCACAATCAGTTCATTCTGCTGTAGCCCAGTGTTTCCGAATGCTTGGAGGAACTTAAGCTCCATGACCCCTTGAGCCCTGTTTTTCCAAACATGCGATAGTTTATATGGAAGCATGATGGGCATCTGTGTTTTGCCATCATTCTGCTCTCGCTATCCTTTCGTTCTCCTGCCGGGACATCTTCTTGGTCTACTCATCAGCCTAAATTTCACCTGTGAGCATACGAGATGAAGGTCCAGTCTCTTTACAACTTCGCTCTTACATCCGCTGCCTTTGTGCACGCTTCGGAAGACCATGCCACACCGAGCGACCGACCCAGAGCAATAGGTTCGAAATCGCAATACCCATCTTCACACCAAACGCGTCGCTGACTCCTTCCAGTTGCCCGTAGTCCCTTTGGACTAAACTTCGGATCCCTCACTTCAGTGTTGAAGGGATTCGGTGTTGGAGGAGGATCCGACCCACCGGCGACAAAGAGTGGTTTTGGGATCGATCTACCAATATCGGACATCGGGTTCAGCTTTGGAAATGGAGATTCGGCAACCGAGGAGCCGACGACTGAAGAGCCAGCACCGGAACCCAATACCTGCCCACAAGTCTGGTACGACATCAGCAGAGACCTCAAGCAAAGTTTCCAAGGATGCAACCAACTCGCAGCAAATGCGATCAGATTCGCATTCCACGACGCCGGTAAGCATGCTGGTTTCGCTTGCTCCGGGACAAGCCATAGCTGACAATGTCTTCCCAGCCGGATATTCCTCAAAGAACGACCCGTATCTCCCTGCTAGCGGTGGTGCAGATGGTTCCCTCCTTCTCAGCGACGACGAGAGTTCTCGCCAAATCAACGATCCGATGCAGAGGTTCCGCGATTTCCTCCTGCCCAAGTACCAGAAGTATGCGAGCGACGACGTCAGCGCAGCAGACTTTGTGCAAGCGGCAGGAAACATTGGTGTAGCCAGTTGCCCTGGTGGCCCGATCATAAAGACCGTAAGTGCGGTTTCGGAAGCTGTGGTCAAGCACAAGTATAGTCGATAAATGCTTACCCTCTCACAGGTCATCGGGCGTTCAGATTCGACAAAAGCGGCGCCTGAAGGAACTCTTCCTTTCTCCTTCGGACCGGGTTCTGACTACAACTCCCTCATTACGCTGTGGGAAGAAAAGGGCATCAACCCCAGAGAGCTTGCTGCGCTCATGGGTGCTCACTCGGTTTCGAGGTCGTTCACAAGACAGGAGAATGGCATTCCCAACGGAGGTGATTACCTTCCACCACTCACAGACAAGATGCGGAGATGCTGACACACGATATCCAGGACCACAAGACAGAACTCCGAGATCGTTGGACGTCTCATACTACTCGGTAACGCAGGCCAAGAAGGCGCCGAGCGGTGTATACCGATTTGACTCTGACGTCAACCTCGCCAACAAAACGACGACTTGCGGCGAGGCTTTCACTGAGTTCGCGAATGATAAAGGTACGCTGCGGCAATCCGGCAAGTGGGAGTTTCGTGACTGACTTTTTATTCAGTCGCTTGGGCGAAGGCCTTCCAAGATGCAATGTACAAGCTGAGTGTACTCGGGCTTTCCGACAAGAAAAAGAGTAGTCTGAAGGACTGCACTGCAATTTTGCAATAACAACTTTTGATGATCCTGTATTGTACCCGAGCCTTGCCAGAAGAGCTCCAAATTTCCCTTCTGTCTGATATGAACGATCAAGTTATGCACCCAGTCCAGCCACCGTTGAGCCCAGCTCATTGGCTCTGAACAGCCTCGATGTGTGGCGCCACCATGCACTCCCAGAGAGTATCCTTGTAATAGACGGTGTTCCCGTCTTGGTGAGTCTTCCCTGTCGACAGAGTGTCACCATACTGCCAGAACATGTCTCCGCCTGTACCCTTGGCCGCAAGCGCTGTAGTCTCCCATGCCAGCTCCACCGAGCAAGTGTTGGAGAGACCAAACTCTTCGAGGACACAAGGCTTGCCCAGCGCCTCACAGACCTTGGCATGATTCTCGATCCATTCATTCCCCCACTCCTCGGCACTCGCGTCAGTGCCCCAACTCTCAGGGTATAGATGGTAGACGCAGAAGTCGATGTTCGGATCCGCACAAGTGGCGTTGAAATCGCCGCCTTCGCCGAAGGTGTACGGGTACGAACCGTCGCCTTCCAGACCGAAGCCTTCTTCACCAGTCGTGACCATGTGCTCGCTGTCGAGAGATTTGACAAAGGCTGCAGAGGTAGCGACCCAATCGGCCATGACCTGGAGATCACAGCCATTGCATCGCGGCTCGTTGGCCAATTCCCAAGCGAAGATGGCTGGCGAGGAACTGTAGCGGCTCACAACAGCTTTGATGTATGCCTGGTATTGAGACTGGGCCTTCTCGCTCGTGTACCACTCTGCGTTGGACGTGATACCAGCGTACTCAAAGTAAGCTGCCATGCCGCCGTAGTCGGTCCAGTTGTTGACGAAGTTGATGATGAGCTTGACGCCGTTTGCTTCCGCACTCTTGACAACATAGTCGAGGCGCTCAAGACCATTGGCGCCGGTGTTGATCTTAGCCTCGCCGTTTACGAAGGATTGATAGTAGACTTGATCTGTTTCCGATGTGACATCGTTGAAACCCCAGACACGAAGGACTTTCATCCCGGAGCTTGCGATGTTCTTCATCACGAGGTCGACGTCGGCGTTGTTGGTCTGGAAGCCAATCCAGTATGTGTTTGTGCCGGCAAAGTACTGCTGCTTGCCATCGATCACGAAGCTTGTCCCAGATGTTGATGGGAAGGCCGAAGCTTGACGGTATGCGAGGGAGGAAGAGGAGTCCCTAGCATCATCGGACCGTCTGATGGTGGGAATGGCGCATGCTGCGCTTGCCAAAGAGGCAATGGTGATGAGGTATTTCATCGCAAGAGGTAGAGAGCTCGGAGAAGTTGTCCACCGGAGACTCTTTTTGATGTCGGAGTGCTGACGATGGAGAAAAAAACAAAGTCAAGGGTGTTGTTTAAGACTTGAGATCAGACCTTGAGTGAAGTCATCCATGCCCATTTATGGGAGCTATGAGGAGTGATCATTTGGTTTCGTTCAGAAGGGGTGCGAACATGTTCCACCAGTAGTCTGCCCTGCACCCATCATTGTCTCCAGTAGATTAGGGCAGGGTTGACAGTGACTATACATCTCGTGAGAGCATCTCGCGCGCTTGAAGCCCTACCTCAAATCGCATTGTATGCGTATAAAAACCCTAGCATCAGCTATACGGACGCTACAGTCCGTTATGTCGGAGAAGGAAAGATGGCATGTCGCTCAATTGTCTTTCCGGAATCGTTGCGGAGATGTGCACTGGTGCGACACACAAGGCTCCTCGCTTAGCAATCTGATGTCTAGGGCTTGACTCTATCAAGCTGTAGACTGACGATCAAGATGGTTCATCACCGGAGAGAAAATTCCGGACTTTGTTAGGAGTTCAAGAAAGGAGGATGCACCTCGCGAGGTGACCTTTCAAGATGCCAAGCACCACACGTTGGATTGCACAAAGCTTTGGAACTCCGCCCTCCCATTTTGCCATCCACAAACTCCTCGTACCACAACCCGTTTTCATGGATAAGTGCGGCCCGCCACGACAGTCCTTTGTGCTAGAGGGCTGGAGTGGAGTTGTTCCTCCGACTTGACTGGTGCTCCGATCTTACATACGGCAACATACCGCATTGTCGACTCGACCTGACAATGCACAGAGCGACGTTTCGGCAATCAACTAGATTCGTTTGCCATTGAGACATGATCATCATGTGGACCCACTGAGTTAAAGGCCTGATGGTATTCTATTTCTCTACCGGTCCTACGCTCTTGCAAATCTTTTCATCTTATCAAACTGAGTTTGTCGGCGCCTGGCGGTCTACCAGCTATTGCCGCATGCCAAACACAATAGCATCTTTCTAGTGTGACCCAAGCCTGTTTCTTCGACTTGCTGGAGATCGATAGGGAGGTTTTCCGGTCCCGTTCTTGTGATTCCCGGGCGCTAGGAACAAGTGATTGACAGAGTTCGTCGCTCCATCTCGCCTTGTGCAGGAAGAGGCTACCGAATGTCTTGGAACACTCGCAATGCGGCAGTCGACTCTCGTAATTTGATCTTGAAGCCGAGAGACTCACAAGCACTGCGAGTAGTAATCGTTGTCCATCTGCTTCTTGCAAGTCCAGGGCTCCGCACACTCAGTCGGACCCTTGTAGTCCTTGCCACCACATTGTCCATAGTGGGTCTGAACAGCACCGTCAGGCTTCGTTGCGCTGGGATCTTCCAGACATTGCGAGTAATAGTCATTCACTTCCTTGCAGATGAAAGGCTTCTCGCATTTAGTGCGTCCGGTGTAGTCTTGGCCGCCGCATTGGCCGTATAGGGTCTGTGTAGGACCGTATGCAGGAACTCTGCGATCAGGCTGAGATGGTGCCTTGCAAGTTGTCCCGATGGGCTCGTCAGCGGCCATGCCGAAAGTTGCCGAGGCCAGGAAGAGGGCTATGATCGATGTGAAGCGCATGATGGCGGGTAATGTGTGCAGACCGAATCGCTGGTAGTACGGAGATGTCGTGGAGTTTGGAGATTGAGGATTGGTGTTGCGAGATTGTTGCTGAGGAAGGTCTGAGATTTCTGAAGACCATCAGTACCTGGGATGGTCAGTCCCGTTTTGTAAGCAGAGCAATTGTGGCAACCACCAATCCACAATCGCTTGGGATTGCATCCGCAGGACTCTGATATGAGTCCGGTCATCACCTAACGGCTCCGGTTCAAGTGCTTTCGGTCGAGATCGCTCGACCGGGTAACTGGGCCCCACGAACCCTGAGCCCATGAGTCGTTGATGCCTTCGAAGACTCTCATGATATCCAGGCCGTCATCCGCAGTGCGTGAAAACCCTTCGTCAAGATGGTGAGAGCAAATGTCAAAGTTGTCGGGAAAAGAACTGTGTACAGGCTCAAAGATATCCCAAGACAAGCCCATGTTTCCCCATATACATAGTGTCAGGATCTTCACATGGGAAGGCGGTTGTCAACACCCTTGTCGAACTTGAGATCCCGCGTGCCCCTTTTAGAGACGAGTGGAGATCAAGACATCGGGAGTTGCCACATTCGGTTGCACAGCCGCTTCCGAAATCCGATCCCTGAGAATGCAAGTTTTGGTGATTTTCGAAGTGAAGGTGAATGTCGTTCAACAGACATCGCAACAATGTTGTTAAAGGCGCCCTTTGTTGGAATGGATTAGGTCCATGGCTGACGGTACGGAGCCCGGGTGTTGTTACCATCACACTGTGTTACACTGCGTTGCATTGATACGCCGCTACTGTACTCAGATCGGACACCTGCAGCTTTGAGAAGTGACATTTCACAGCAAGACACATATGAGTCTGTACCATCACACTCATCATGTCGATGTTCGAGTCGGCTCTCAACCTCCGGCGACATGACAATCTTCCTAGGCCACTTTGCTCTTCTATATCTTGAGTTCTTGAGAGCTCAGAGCTGAGCCTCCTTCGAAAGTGGAGTCATCAAACTTCGCTTACTTTCATGACAAAGGATGGCTCATACCTTCGTCTACTCAGTACTCCCACGCCTCGACACTATATAAAGGTTTGGTCAAGTATAATTCCATTTTCTCCTCACAGTACGCGCTGTAAAGACACAGAAGAAAGTCCCAGCACAGGACAATCCATTCCTAATCATCCGTCGCAAGACACCAGTCAACCCACTCTAAGTAACAGCTAGACGGGAATCAACAAAGCAACAACATCTCCATAATGGCAACGAATTGGGGCGGTTCCGGCCTCTCAACCTTCACCGAAACATCTCACGCCCAAATCCACCCCTCCATCGACCCAACCTCCATACGCTTCCCTCAACCCTTCGTCGTCTGCATCGTCGGCGCCTCCAGAGGCATCGGAGCCGGCGTCGCCCACGCATACACCAAAGCCTCCGCCACAGGCCTCGTGCTCGCCTCCCGACGCGTCTCCGGCCTCGAAGCAACAGCATCAGACTGCAAAGCAATCAACCCCGCAATCGACATTGAGATCGTAGAATGCGACATCACGTCCGCCGCTTCCGTCAGCGCTCTGGCGGAAAAGACGCGAGCGAGGTTCGGCAGGCTGGATGTCGTGGTGGTCAATTCTGGCGTCTCCGGCCCGGTGGTGCTCAAATTGACCGAGACCGACCCGGCGACTTTCCAGCAGACCATCGACGTCAACTACGTCGGCCTCTTCCACTGCGCCAAATTCCTCCTTCCCATTTTGCTCGAGAGCGAGGACGGGGCGAAGAACTTCATCACGGTCTCCAGTTTCGCGGCTCTTATTGTTCGAGGTCCGATTGCCAACGCGCAGTATTGCGTGTCGAAACTGGCGCAGCTTAAACTGATGGAGCATGTCCACGAGCAGTACCGGGAGGCGGGACTGCTGAGTTGGTCTGTTCATCCTGGAGCTGTGGATAGCGAGATGGCGAGGGAGACTTGTCCGGAGGTCTTCAGGCCTTTTCTGACGGATTCGCCGGAGTTGTGTGGGGCTTTTTGTACGTGGTTGACGAACAAGGGGGAGGAGGCGGGTTGGTTGTGTGGGAGATTGTTGAGTGCCAAGTATGATGTTGGTCAGTTGGAGGCGAGGAAAAGTGAGATCATGGAGAAGGATTTGTTGAAGTTGGTGATGAGTTTATGAATGCTGTTTTCTTTGAGAGGCTGACTCTTCCTATATGTTCTATATTCTATCATCTGGCTTGCAGACCTCTAATCGTATTATAGTACCAGCGGGTATACCGCCCATTGCTGAAAGACACATTATATTAATGCTCGCATTTAGTAACCAGTACCGTTACCCCTCAGGGTATCGATGATCTCCGTAGGACCATACGGCGCACCCTCACCATTTTGAAGCGAACCCTCAAGCGCAGGCCACTCAGTCTCGGCCCAGACCTTCTGGATCCTCTGAGCGGAAGCAGTGAGACGAGTCTTCAAAGAAGCATAGTCCTTGTACATCAGCTTACCACCACGCTTGACGTAAGCTCCGTTGACCAACACATCGTCGATGTCGCCAACGTCGGCGTGCAGGATGATGGCGGCAACAGGGTCGCTCCAGCCGAGCATGTTAGGCGAGTCGGTGCTGTAGACGACGACATCGGCTTTGGCGCCGACCTGGATGACTCCGAGATCGCGGCGGCGGAGAGCGAGGCCTCCGGCGCGGGTGATGAGGTAGAAGGCTTGTTCTACGGACATCGGGCTGTTGGTGGGGACTTCCCACTTCTCGAGCGTGTTCAAGTAGCGACCGGCTCGGAGGTTCTGCAGCCACAGGCGGGCTTGGTTGACCATGGAAGAGCTGTAGGTGAAGTGGCAGTCGACACCAATAGAAGCCTGGTCCTGAATCCTGTTGGCGTGAGGGTGGTTGTGGCCAAAGTGCATCTCGCTCTCAGGGGTTGTTGAGATGTACTGGTTGGTCTCGCGCAGCAGCTGGGCATCCTTGTACGTCAGGAAGCTGCTGTGCGAGAAGACCACGGGGATGGTGTCGTTGAGCCAGCCATGGGAATGCAGGGCCGAAGGGCTGTTGGTGAAGCCCCAAGGACCACCCAGGTGGTGAGTAGTGACAGCGGACAGGTTGGCGCCCTTGGTGATGTTCCACAGAGTGCTGAGGTTGGAGGCCGGAGCATCGAAGAAGCGGTCATATGCAAGACCGAGAGTGACGAGACCCTCGGCGTTGAATCGCTTGTCCTTGGTCATGCTTTGCAGTTTGCGGATCTGCTCGTCCCAGCTCCACGCATTCGCAACCTCGTGAATGGCGTGAGCGTACACGGTGCGGACGCCGCTGTCAACGGAAGCGTTCACGCAGCTGTCGGTGCCCTCCTCGGACCAACTTGCGTGGGCGTGATCGAGGACAGTGGTAGTACCGACGTGGACGCGCTCCAAGCTGCCCGCCAGCTGGCCGAGATACAGGTCCTCCGGAGTGAAGACCGTTGCCGATTGGCCATACTCGCCGAACTTCTGGAAGTAATCTGCCAAAGAAGTGTTGCTGCCGATAGTCTTGAAGGCCGTCTGCCACAAGTGAGTGTGGGTGTCGATGAAACCAGGGCTGATGATGCTGCCGGTAGCATTGATGCGAGTGGTGTTGCTGGGGATGTCGTAGTCCAGCGATCCCTCACCGAGTGCGGCAATGGTATCGCCTTGGATCAGCATCGATGCATCGTTCAAGATTGACAGACGCTCGGTGGTGTCGTTGAAGGAGATGATCGTGGCACCCTCATACAGGATTGCACCCGATGTACCGAGTGCCAACGAAGAGAGAAGGGCTGCTAAACGCATGGCGAATAGGACTTGTCGAGTCTAGTCGATGAGTTGGCAGCAACGAGAAGTCCTCCAGATGATCCGTAAGTGCCATCCGCCTTATGTATACATTTCGTCGAGCCATTTTAGACTCCTTCTCGACGCTACTAAGATCCCGGCAGTCGAACGGAAGACCATCGGCATTGGCATGCAATTCGCTGCGATTCTTGTAGCATTGTGATGTCAAAACAAGTGCCGAGGGGTCCGTGAGTCGTCAAGACCCACCTGTGAAGAAGTCTGTGTTAGCGCCACGATCGGGCCCAGCACGCCGTTTCCTTTAGACTTTCTGTGGCTTGGAAATCATCTCGTTGATTTTCCTGATACAGTAATTAACCATGATTGTTTGCGAGACGAGGCTTGTCGACATACCTTCAGTCCTCGGTGGCAACGAGTACGATCTGTTGTGAGGAAACATCTCGAAGACGCGTGGTCGCCATCCCGGAGAAATTTGACATGCGAAAGTGTTGGACAGCATCGTGGACGTGCTTCCTTGTCAGGGAGGTCGCCAATGCGACTAGGTGGTGCTCTGATACACATCCGAGCAAAGTCCATTCCAAAGGAAACCATCACTGCTGTTAGCCACAAGTGGGAAGCAAGACAAAGCTGTCCCTGGAACCCTCACAAAACACCGCCGAGAGAGCACATTCGAGATTTCGATGATACGCCGAATCAGTTGCTCCATTGTGGTAATGCCTAACAGGCTTACAGGCCATCTAAAAAGATATTGCTGATTACCAGCGAGAGCCCACGCCCGAGTTCGACGCTTCATTGAGTCTTTTGCTCTATAACGGACTACCCCTACGTTCGTCTCAAGAATTGCTCACAATCACCGGCGAAGTAGCACATCTGGACCTTTGCGATGATTCGGAAGGATTACAATGCGGTTGGTTGGACTTTCCGTTGTTTAGAAAGAAGTGGTTGTAATACAGCATGCAACTTGGATTGACTTTGGGTGTACTCGAGTCCATCGGATCAACTACTAAGAAGCAGACCGTCGAGGCGTTTGTCACGCCGATTGAGCTATGGAAAAAGCGGGTTGCTATGTGTTTACTATGGGATTGATCAGGACCGTTTCTCAATTCTCTCTAGCCCTTAAACAGGACTTCTCGGCTACCAAGACAGCGACGCCTACATTGGTGTCTTCACCTTCGAAACCCATGGCAGCAAAAGGCCCGCAACAAGCTGCTCCTGATCCCCAGCCTCTTCTCGATCTTCACACTTCGACGTAGCACTGGTAGCCAAAGGCGATTCATCCAACACAATGCCACATACGCCCCGCGTCTCTCCCAAACCGCCCGTCTCATTCCGCAATCTTTCGAGCAGAGTACGAATATGACCAACAGAAGAATCCACAGCCGACGCATCTCGCGAGCCATTGTCCAAATCCCGCTCGCAAGCAAGGAACTCAAACACCGTCCCATCCTCCAACGCCACTTTCGCCGGCCTCCGGCGCCAGTCGTGCTCATCCATACCCAAGACGCGAAGTTCACTGCTCTGAAAAGTCTGCAAGTCTCCCGGTAGTGAGAACGTACGTCTCGAAACGGGCGCCAGCCCGTAAGCCCCAGTTCCACAGTCCACAGGCCCGTCCTCAATCCTCGTCTCGACACTAGCGCGATCCTCCGAGGCAACGAGTCGCAAGGTGTATCTGGGCGTGTGTATATAGTCCCGCAGGGTAGTCCAGTACTCGCGATCGGGCGCCAAAAGCCGCAAAGTAGGCATGGAAGCCGATATGACGAGGTCGCAGAGCGGATACCACTGGTCCTCAGCAAATTCCGCCATGCTCTGCTCTGCGGACGGGTGCTCGCAGACCAAAGGCTTCCATTGCGAGTAGAAGGCGGTGTCCTGGAAGTCTTCCCCGTCCGCGTGGATGGTTAATTGCACGCCGCATCTCCAGAGCCAGATGTATGACTTTTCGCCGTGCAGGCCGTAGCGGACGATGTGCGGGATGGCGTCGAAGGAGCGGAGAGCTGTCATGATATCTTGTTTGGGACTTTTGCAGAGTTTGGTTGCCTTGCAACTTGAGCAATTAGTAAATTGGCACTGTGTCGAGTTCAGGTGTTAAAATAGAGGGAGAAGTCAACCGATGAATGCTGCTGCCTTGCCGCTTCGCACGCCTCTAGCGGCAAAGTTGACGCGGACATGCGTTCGGTTGCGATTCTGATGCTGTCGATCGATTGTTACCTAGGTAGAGTTTTTCCACGATGAAGATCCGCAAATCAACGATTCATGAAGATGTAGCTGGTATTCTCGAGGAAAACCGTACGATGGAGGACAATACCATATTAAGTCTTTTAAAAGCCGAGGGAAGGTACAGCAATGAAAAAGTTGATGATGATGATGAAGATAACGGCAATGGATAGATGAATTTTTCTCAGGTCTAATCCATTCAACTACCCAACACCAAATCGTAACTCCCAAGAGACAAGCAAAGACAAGCCAAAAAAAGGAAAAAAAGGAAGAGGGAAAAACAACCCCAGACCTTCACTCCCAATAGCATCAACCGGGTTTGTCCCCACCAACCCGGCCCCCGAG